>ENA-UOWG01003315-UOWG01003315.1-activated-sludge-metagenome-genome-assembly--contig:-NODE-3315-length-12416-cov-4.690802_pt1 | contig 12416 bp, 10 predicted proteins | sample MGYA00238147_ERZ761563 | MGnify/ENA primary metagenome ERZ761563 (study PRJEB28884, sample SAMN05720216) | anaerobic digester metagenome | isolation source: active sludge of municipal... | reverse complement strand
GCGTTCTGAAAGTTTCTCTAACCAGCTTCCGGAGAAAATCGCATTCCTATAATCATATTCGTAATTATCATAATCCTGGCCACGGAAACCTATTTTTCCCTCTACCGTACTCTTGGCAAAGGGAGAGCCTCTTAAACCAGTCATAACATCATAGTAATTTGAATCTGGCTTGCCGTTTTCAATGCGATGATCGATAGTGCCGGAATCCACTGAGACGAGAAGCGCGGTCTTCGGCCATATTTTCAAGGCTGTTTCTAAAGTGATTTCCTGCTCTTCTCTGTCCAAATTCTTATAGGTAAGATTCTTTCCTTCAAAAGTACCTATGGCATCATCTGAGTTGTATTTCTCTAAGCGATAATTATATCCGACCAAAACGTCCATTTTGGCAAAATTAAAGGTGAAGCTTGGCCATACCGATTCAGAATTGCGGTCTATACGGGAAACGTCTTCCGAGCCGGAACGGTCGGAAAAGTCGCGGTATACATTGATGATATGAAGATGGGATTTATTAAAATTAAGCTGCAAGCCTGTCGTAACGGTATGATTATCATTATTCTCGCTGTTGTGGTTTGCGAATAAGTTAAAATCACCGAGGTAGTCGAGAACGAATTTATTCTTTCCTAAGTTTGGCTGAAGGACTAATCCAGCCTGAAGGTTGGTAATCCAATCGCTTGCTGAGTCGTGTCTGTCGAGGAAAACATTATCATCATATTCCTGGCGAACTGCAAAAAAAGGAATGACTTTCTTCTGCTCTTGTGTGAATGGATGATAGAAGGATTGGAACCATTGATCGCTTTCCGCTGTATAAGGAAAATAGAAAGGCGCATAAAAAGCTGTTTCTTGCGCAGAGGCGCAATAAGTGATACCTAATACGAGGCCTATAACTACAAAAAACATAATATTTTTAAACATATTTTCCTTTCTTTATGAAGGGTTTTATTAATCTATATTAGTTTATAAGTGTCTTGAAGTATAACACACAGAAATTATTTTGTCAAGAAAGCGTTTTCTCTAGTGATATAACTAATTTTGATATAATAAGTTCGGGAAAAATACCTATTTGTTGCTTTGGCTGGTAAGTTTATAATACATAATTATGCTAAAAATGTCAATAAAATTAGTGCGTCGCATTGAATCGATTTTAAAAAGAACTAAAACTCCCTTGGTTTGTTAAAGATATGGAATTTTTAATGATACCACCGCCCAAAACAATATCTTTTTTATAAAAGACTACTGACTGTCCGGGAGTAATCGCTCTTTGTGCCTTCAAAAATTCCACTTTTATCTGATTTCTGCTTAAAGGGGTTAATCTGCAGTCTGCTTCCTTGTGATTATAACGTATCTTAGCTTTAGCAATCAATGGCTTATTGGAGAAATCCCTATTTAAGAAATTAAGGCTGTCGGCAACCAGCCCTTTAGAATACAAATCCTCTTCTTTACTTAGCGTAATTGTATTTGCAGGCTTATCGATTTTAACTATATATGCCCTATGGCCCAAAGCGATGCCTAACCCCTCGCGTTGGCCCAAGGTATAAAAGCATATTCCATTATGCCGTCCTAATATCTTGCCTTGCAAATCAACAATAGGCCCGGGTTTTATCCTTGTGCGGGTTTTAGCCAGCCTGTCTCTCAAGAAATCACGATAATCTTCCTTGATAAAGCAGATTTCCTGGCTGCCAGGCTTGTCTGCAACCTTCATTCCTATCTTTTTTGCTATTTTCCTGACCTGCTGCTTTGTATAGCCACCTAAAGGAAACAAAATATGCTGCATGGCTTCTTTCTTAATATTATATAGGAAGTAAGATTGGTCTTTTTGCGGATCTTTCCCCTTTTTAAGCAGGTGTTTATTGCTTTTTTTGTCATAACCGATGCGTGCGTAATGGCCAGTGGCTAAGAATTCTGCACCGAGAGCCCTGGCTTTCTTAAGCAATAAGTCAAATTTCAAGAATTGATTGCATCTTACGCAAGGATTAGGAGTCCTGCCTTTAAGATATTCACTGCAAAAATTATCGATAACCTTGGATTCTAAATCTTTGCCGAAATTCAAAACGTAATGCGGTATGCCGATTTTTTCTGCCACACGACGGGCATCTTCTATCCCTTCTATACCGCAACAAGACGGCCTCTTACGGCTGCCGCTGGAGATATTAAAACACATGGTTATGCCGATAACGTCATAACCCTCCCTTTTAAGCAGCCAGGCAGCTACCGATGAATCCACTCCTCCGCTCATTGCTACAACTACTCGTTTTTTATCCATCTTATTTCTTGCCTTTTATTAAATGCAGAGCAATTATACCACAACTTTCCTTGCCTTACCATTGGACTCTTAAGCCGGACTTGATCCATCTGCCCGCTTGCGGAATCCCTTCGATTTCCTGATATTCGACATTGAAAAGATTCTCGATATTGATAAATAACTCTGTGTTCTTGATATTTTTCGCGACTCTAAAATCAGTCAATAGCCATCCGTTTCTGCCCGGCCTTTTTTTATAAGAAAAATTTAATGATTGTTTGGTAGACAATAAATCATAATCGAAACCTAGATTCAAATAATGTTTTAGGCTTATCGGCCCGTATTTAGGAAGGTATTGGTCTTTATTTTTTATTTGCCTGTTTATATAGGTGTATTTAAATGATAAACCTGTATACCCTAAATCGAGTTTAGTGTAAAAATCCAAACCCATGACTTCAGACTCGGCGATATTTTCTGCCTGCCATTTGGCGTCAGCAGGATTTGACTTTGCCCAATCAACCAAATCGCTTTCTCGACGAGAAAACAAGTCAAAGCCCAGGTGATTATTGTTTTCGAAATTCTGCAGCAATCCTATCTCGTAGTTTATTGCTTCTTCCGCCTCAAGGCTAGGGTCGCCTTGAGTTGTAGGATCGCTATAATAAAGCTCAGTGAAGGACGGTTGACGAATGGATCGGCTAGCTGAAAAATGTAAATCCGATGATTTTATTTTATACTTCACTAGAAAAAGCGGCGAGAAAGACGCTCTAAAACTATCGAAATGGTCGTATCTGTTACCCAGGCTAATAATCAGATTATCAAAAAGCTCTTTTTCATCCTGGAAATACAAACTGAAACTCTCGCGCGCATGTTTGCCTAAATTTGTCGATTTTATCTTCTCCTGCGATGTCTCTTCACCTAGCTGAATCTCTCCCAGAAAATCATTAGGAAAAGACAAGGAAAAATCCTGGGTTAAGGCGTCGGTGCGATGATGGTTCAAGGATAACGCTGGCCGGTTCTCATCCAGCATGAATTTATCATAGTGCCTGCGCCAATATACTCTGGGCTTAAGGGTAAAATCGCCCTCATTTAATTTCGCGCTAAGCGCGCTGAATTCTGTTCTGGTCCATTCTCTAGAAGGATAACCCTTGCCAGGAGTATAAAAATCATATGCGCCGAATTCTTTCTGGTTATATCCTAAGTCCAATTGGACATCCCCTGATTCAAAATCGTATATATGATGCGACGAGGCAGTAAGCATCTCAAAATCCGTATCAGGGCGAAAACCATCTGATTCCTGCTGCTTGAGAGAAATCTGGCTTGCCAGATTGTTTTTCTTATTCTCAAAAGAAAAAAGCCCTGTTATATATCGATGATCCCCTGCCTCCAGTTGCGCGGTATATTTGGTTTTTTGCGCAGTTTTAGTGATAATATTTATTGCGCCGGCGAAACTATCCGGCCCAAAAGAAAGATTTGAATTGCCAGGATAAATTTCTATTCTTTCTATATCTTCAAGGTTCAATGGCAGGTCAGAATTATGATGGGCGGTCTGCGGGTCATTTAAGCGCATGCCGTTTACAAGAATCGATACTTGCTGGAAAGTTGAGCCTCTTAAAGAAAAATCAGCCTGTGCACCGGAAGAGCCGCGGCTTTGGATATCAACTCCTAAATAGCTTATGGCATCTTGAACAGAATTAACGGGGAGATTTTTAATCTGGTCGCTGGTAATAACATTTATCTGACCAAATTGATCTTGCCATGCCTTATGGATAACTATCTTATCTAATTCCTGAAATTCATCCAGAGCATAGATATTGCCCGAGGCAGCCAGGATGAAAGTTATAAAATACAAAAATAAAGCTTTTCTCATCTTAAAAATAATTAACCCGCTTCTATGATAATTAAAAGCGGGCCAATTGTCAACTCTCTTTAAATAATTAGTTTACGATTACCTGAGCTTTATTATATCTCCCGTGTAGATTTTTTCGATAAAACCCGAATCTTTGCGGATAAGCAGCGCTCCGTCCTTATCGATATCAGTAGCCTCCCCTTCGATTTCCGCGCCTCGAGAAACTGCCTTAACGCGTTTATTTAAAGTTGAAGACAGGTGCTTAATTTTATCCAGAATGGCACCAAACCCTTCTTTTTGAAAAACTAAATAGAGATGCTCTATCTGCCTTAAGATTTCCCTGGTTAATTCTATGCGGGAAATTGCCTCATCCTTCTCTTCTTTCAGTGAAGTCGCGCCCGTCGGCAAGAAGCTTTTCTTAGTATTAACATTTACTCCTAGTCCCAGTATTACGAATTTTGTCCTGTCTGTCTCGGCATTAATCTCGGTTAAGATTCCGCCTATTTTTCTTTCATTAATCAATATATCATTAGGCCATTTTATCTGGCACTCAAGTGCAGCCACCTTCTTTATTGCTTCGCAGACTGCCAGGGCAGTCAACAGAGTAAGCCTGGGAGTCTCATTGGGGGAAATTTTCGGTTTCAGGATTACCGACAAATATATCCCCTTAGATTTAGGAGAGACCCACGATCTTCCTAATCTGCCTCTTCCGGCATGCTGAGATTCTGCACAGACTACCGCACCTTCATCGTGAGATTCCATAGCTAATTTAAAAGCGGCATCCATTGTAGAACCTACCACTTCGTAATGATAAATATGCCTGCCTACAATCTTAGTATTTAACCCGAATTTGATTTCTTCGGGCAATAATTTATCCGGGGAGGATACGAGCCTATAACCAAGGTTGGGCACAGCTTCGATATCATAACCATCCTGCCTCAATTCCTGAATATGCTTCCAGATGCCGGCGCGGGAAATATCGCAGACGCTGCTTAGTTCTTCTCCGGAGATATAGCTGCTGGCTTTCCTTATGTGTTTTAGTATTTTTTCTTTCATGTTTGACTTTATTATAACTTTACAGAGATTATTGTCAACACGTTCGTTTAAGATGATTGCAAACAGCGTGTTTGACGTATATCACAAAATATAATATAATTTTTACATGCATTCTAACGATGTATTACTACAAGACGCGGTCGCAATCCTTATTAAAGAAGGGCTTGCTAAAGGCAAGCACCCGGAATTCCAAATCATAAGTTCCAGCATGCATCCTACTTTGCAACCCGGCGATCGGATTTTTGTAAAACAGTACACCGCAAGTAACCCGTCCTGCGGCGATATCATAACCTATAAACTAAATAAAAATATCATCGCCCATCGATTTCTCTATCAACAAGATGAAAACTTTTTTATAGCCCAGGGCGACAATACAAAGAAAATAGACCCTCCAGTCCCTAATGATGCGCTGTTTGGTAAAATAGTTGCGATTGAGCGAGATGGTTATAAAGTTAACCTAGAAACAAAGAAATGGAACCTGACTAATAAGATAATCGCAGATATTCTTATCTCAAAAACTAAAGATAAAAACTTTTTTGCCAAGCTCTTATGCTGCTTGAGATCTGAATTATTTCAAATCTACCTACTAATTATAAATCCCGAATATCGCAGATTATCAAAAACAGTTAGAACTTCGCTTCTTTTAGAAAAAGAACTGCTTAAAATCTGTTCAAAAAAAGAATTAAATAGCGACGACATAAAATCCATGAAAGAGGCATTAACTAAGAACATCAACTGGGATAAATTCTTATGGCTCGCTCTTTATAATTCGGTTGCCCCGATAGTATTTATCAGCCTTTCGAAAATTAAAGATAATAATATTCCGGAAGAAATAATGCAGAAGTTTAAGGACTCCTACACCGAGAGCTTCCTTAAGACCGCACCAATTTACGATGACCTTGCCAACCTGCTCAAGGAACTAAATTTGTTGCAAGTAAAGACAATTGTCTTAAAAGGGTGTTCTTTGGCTGAGCAGCTTTACGGAGATTTCTCGCTACGCCCGATGAAGGATATCGACATACTGGTCAAAAAACAAGATTGGCCTAAGATTAGGGAAGTATTAGACAAATTAAACTTCAAAGCCGAAAAAGACCTGCTGGAGCTGGAAAATTCGCTGGGAGCTCCGTCGGACTGGCATCTTTGCTATAGAAATTCTCGCGATACAAAGATAGAATTTAAATTCAACCTTTTTATTCTGGATTTTCCAGATTTTGACTCATCGGATTACTGGCAAGAGGCAATAACAATCAAGGTTAATAACGTTGAGGCTCTTAGCTTATCAGTGGAAGACCAAATAATATACCTATCCAGCCGCATGATCAATGTCGGATTTAGAAACTTGCTTTGGTTTTGCGATTTAAGGGAATTGATAAGCAACTATAGGGACAAGATTGATTGGGGAAAAATAATCCTAAAAGCAAAAAACAAAAGAGTATCAATTGCGGTTTACAATAGCCTACTTATATTAAATAATGAATTAAGCACCGGCATACCAAATAATGTCCTAGTCCAACTCAAGCCACCCATAATACAAAAAAATATTTTTCATAAATTCTATAGTTTAAAATATCCTCTGTTCTGGCTGCCGGAAAATATATTCAATCCCAACCCGATAATCAGCCTATGCCTTGTTTTCGGGAAATTCTCTTTCTGGCCTAAAGACATAGCTAAACTGATTCGATATGCCTGGAAAATACTGTTCCCCCCTTCCTCTTATATATCTTATCGCTACAACCTGCCAAAAAAACCAGGAGTTATTATACGTTGGTACTTTTATAGATTCAGGGAATTTCTGATAAGATTCTTACTTCTCGGAAGGATCTTTAATAGAAGGCCAGTGTCCCTCTAGCCTTAGCCCGTATCAAAGCCCAGCGGAATACAATCATACTAATCGGCAATAAAACCAAGCAAAAACCCAAAAGCACAATTATATCCCCAGACAGCATATCCCAAGAATAACCTTTAAGCAGGGCAAAGCGTAAAGCGCGCAGTGAATAAGTGATAGGGATTGAATAAGAAATTACCTGAAGGTATTTCGGCAAGACGCTAACCGGGAATAGCACTCCGCCAAAAAACGTCGCTAGCCCCGACATAAGCCAAAGCACAGGATCGCCTCTTTTAAAAACCATGGTAAAGGAAGCGGAAATTATCCCAAAGCAGGAAAACGATATTATGGTAAGTATTAAAATTACTGCCACGGCGAATAAATGAGCGCTGCTAAAATTGATACCCAGAAAAACTACCCCAATAAAAACATACAAAAATACATTCACAGAATCCAGAATAAAATCATACAACGATAAAGAAACCAGTATCGTAAAAAGCTTCGTCGGCGTAGTAAGCATAACCTCTAAAGTCCCCCATATTTGTTCTTTGGCGATTTTAGAAGAGAAAATCGTCAGGCTGGTCCCGATGTAGTTTCTTACGGCTATGCCAACCAACACAAAAGGAAAATAATCTCCCCCATATTCGGCAAGATACCCAGACGCCTGTTTCCCGATAATCTTGGAGAGATAATAAAATGTAAATATAGCTACAAAAACTCCGGCCCACTGGGTTACAAAATCGAGTTTGTAGCTGATATTGCCCAGAAAGTCCTTTCGGATGAAAGCCCTGGATTTTTTAAAAAATAAATAAAACGATTGAATGAACTCACTCATAATTTTTCTTTTGTGTAATAATCGAAAATTTCTTCTATGCTGGCATTAGGCCTTGACATCATGCGCCTTAAATCATCAATGGTGCCGCTGGATCTTATCCTGCCTTTATCCATGATGGCTATCGTATCAGCCAGCTTCTCAATCTCGTTTAAGGAATGGCTGGTAAAGACTATAGTCTTTTTCTTCTCGTCTACAAGTTTCTTCCGGATAAAATCCCTCAAAGTCTTTGCGCTTGTCGGATCTAGGCTTTTAGTGGGTTCATCAACCAATAATATTGGCGCATCATTCAAAAGCCCTCTTGCCAGAGCGAATCTTTGTTTTATACCGGAGGAATATTCCTGAAACATAATATCCAGTTTGTTTCTTATTTCTAAAAGCTCAGACAGTTCTTCTATTTTCTGCTCGGCGTCTTTATCAAACAAATCGTACAAATTTGCAAAAAACCGCAAGTTCTCCCTACCGCTTAATCTCACATAAAAACTTCTGGCTTCGCTCGTAACCAACCCGATGCTTCTTTTGACTCTATCTTCTTGTTTTACTACATCAAAACCATTGACTTTGGCGATTCCTGAATCCGACAGGATAACTGTAGATAGTATTTTTATCAAAGTAGTTTTACCCGCACCGTTGGGACCGACCAAGCCGAACAGCTCGCCCTCCCTAACCTTAAGGTCGACACCGTTACAGGCAACTACAAAATTATCGCGTTTTTCAAATAAATTAAAGACATCTTTCAATGATGGCGATTTGGTGGGAGAAAATTTCTTATAAAGCCTATCTGTCTCTATGGCATATTGCATATCATTCACTATAAAAGCCTGCTTACAAGCTCCGGGATCATATCCACATCTTGGTCTTTATAGATCAATTTATAAGTCTTAACCTGTTTAACCAATTTAGATAATGTTTCAAAATGTAATTTGGAGATATTTTCGTATTGACCTTGAAATATCCTGAATTTATCCTCAACAAGGCGCCTTAAGGCATATTGCTTATCAATGGCTTCGATCCTTGTTTTTGAATGCAGGGAAAACTCAGGGAAAATCAACAATTTTGGCGATGATTTATCTTGGAAACAATTAGGATAAAGCTTCTTTATCTCCACTTTTTGTTTTTTATCCTGTTTGAGCGGCTTTAAATATTTTCGTTTCATTTCGGGGAAATACCGGAGTAGATAATTTTTAATCTTAGGTTCTGAATAAAACGCGAAACACTCGATGTTATCCCCTTTCTGCCAGAAAAATGTGTCATCATCGGTAAGATATTTATAACCATTTCTTACCAGGCTAAGACTTATGATGCTTTTCCCGCTGCCAGGATTGCCAGCCAACAAAACTGCTGAATTGTCTTTGACTACGCAACCGGAATGTAAAACATATATCTTATGGAACCTTAATAAGAACCGCAGCGGCTGAAAAAACACTAAATCGAAAAACAGATTCCTATCGATAAAATCCTGCCCATACGCAATATAGACATGGACATAATCTTCTTTAGGATTAATATCTACCTGTAATGTCCTAAAACCAACGTTGATAATAATACTATCATCAGAAATATGCTCGTCTTGGAACAAAGGTTCTTGTTTAAAGACATCCCGTTTGGTCCGAGGAATCTTATAAAGGTCCGTCCTTTCTAAATTAAATAGAACCTCAAAGGCGGGTTTTTCAATCCGCCTGTATCTAGCTAATTCCAGCTGTTCATCTAGAAGTTTTAATACCTTGCTATCGTTGGTGATTATTTTTACTCTGAAATTCTGAATTGCAATTGACGCGGATAGTTTTTCAGGCATTTACTATTCCTGGGTAAGTAAAGCAGAATATTCTATAGGCTCCGGTTTTAATATACCGACCCACCATCTTCGTTAGGAATATACTGGTCAAAAGCCCTGATTCTTTTTACTTTGGAAAATCTAGTTAGCTTTGGTTTCTTATAAAGCTTAAAGTCGAAGTTGCGACCTGTTTCTTTTTTATTAAACTTATTCATTGATATACCCTTCCACTAGCTTCCGTAGGGAATTCATTATGTGGATCAACAGCCCCGATCCTTTTCCCCTCGGGAAATCGGATGAGTATCAGCCTCTTGTGCGGCTGTTTATTAATTTGCTAGGCTTGCTTGCTTTCAATTCTAAGGCTAAATACCTTCGCTAGGCGTGCTCGCAGAAACAGCAGACAAAATCCTAGATATCTTATAGAATTTCAGCAACTTAGGTTTTTTATAGACTTTAACTTTGGACTGGTGTTTTTTATATTGTTTCATATTCAATATTGTGGTTAATTATTAGTTGTAACTTATCCTATCTCCTGAAACTGATTACCTACAGAAGCGGCCTGGATACTGACTAATTTAGAGAATTTTAATAGCCGTGGTTTCTGATAAGTCTTAACTTCGATTTTAGGTTTTTTATCTTTTTTCATCTTTTGCCTATATTGACAAAATATCCAGTTTAAATCGGGACACTCGGAACATCAACTATAGACCCACCCTGGATTCTTTTTACTTTGGAGAATTTTAATAATTTGGGTTTCTTATAAGATTTCTTTTCTGATTTGAAGTTTTTAAACTTTTTCATTTCTAAGCCGCCTTAAGCTCAATTAAAACCCTGGCCTCTGTATTAAATAGATTTTGGGCTTTAAAGATTTTGCCCAAACGGATCGTCAACCAGTGACCCGCCCTGGATCCTTTTTACCTTGGAGAATTTTAATAGCTTAGGCTTGTTATAAGTCTTGGTTTCGATTTTAGGTTTTTTATCTTTTTTCATCTTTTGCCTACATTTTCATGAAAAATCCGGTTTATCCGGCAAATTTCTTGAGGCTTCACTGTAACATCGCCGTGTTCCAAGTAGGCTAAATCCCTATTCTTACAACACTTATTATAATACTCGCAACTAAAACATTCAAAGGATTTCTCATCTAAACTTCGTAAATAGCGAAAAGTTCTAGAATGACGCCAAATTTGAGAAAAGCTTTCTCTGCGCAAGTCGCCTGCCTCTTTGCGCATAATGACTGAAGGAAATACTTTTCCGGAAGCCCCGATTTCTATACGAACATCATTTCCAGAAAATTGTTCAGGTCTAGTTATCTTCTTACTGCGAAGCCTGTTTCTCCTAGACCAAACTAAAAGCCCGGAACGAACCGCTAATTTTATCTGTTCATCGGTTGCTCTCAAGCTTAACGGGTCCTTAGAGCTTGATACGGCAGGCAAAATAACAAAATCAAAGATAGTCTTCCACTTTTCTTTTCTGGCGATCCGTTTAATCTGGCTTAGCTCATGAAAATTCTTGTTAAATGACATCACTGCGACATGGAAAGGAACCTTGTATTTCCTACAAAGCCCAATAGTATTCATGGTCTTATCAAAAGAACCTTTAACATTGGTTATGGAATCGTGCATTGAAGCCGTGGCCCCATAAAGACTTACCTGTAGATCCAAAATGCCTATTTTCTTTAAATTTTTGATATCGCTTCTGTCAAGAAGCGTTCCGTTAGAAAGAACCATTACCCCAAATTGCATCTTTCTTGCCAGCTCAATTATCTTAAAAATGTCTTTTCTTAAAAATACCTCTCCGCCGGAGAATCTTTGTATCATACAATTTTCGGCCTTAAGCTGCCTTAGTATATCCTTGATTTCTCCAAAGGAAAGCTCGCTATCCTGTTTTTCATTCTTGATACAGCAATGCATGCAATCTAAATTGCATCTTGTAGTTAATTCCCACTGGACGACAAGAGGCACTTTGTTGTTCTTCAGTTTATAAAATAATTTGTCTGCGGGCTCTAATTTCATGGTCTATGTCTAAACGGCTATAAGAATATTTTCTTCTCTTAACTGGATGATAAAATCCAGCACGTCCTTTTGGACAATTTCCTTGGTGGTCGAATATTCGCAAGAAAGCTCATCTATCGCCTGTGATAAGTCTTTTCCTTTAACCAAGCAACTCCATATATCCTCAGCCGTTTCGTTGAGCTTGTAAAATAAATTACTCTTGAAATTATAGAATCTTAAGGAATTATTATTTATAAACCAGAAAATGCCATCATTTAATTTTAAATTAAATCCATTATACTTTATATAAATTCTCTGGCGGGATAAATATTCTGGATTAAGACGGCTAGAAAGCTTGACTGGTTTTAGAGACATGCAAAGTCCGCCCAAAGTAAAAAACATATTATCCAAGTTCTCTAAAATCCAAAAAAAACTCTCTTCTTTACCCTGTTTTTCCGTCACTCTACACAGTCTGATTGTAAAACGACACAAAACCCGGATTTTTGACAAAAAATAACCGGCCTTAGACAGCTTAGATTGAAAAATATTTCTATATTTTCGGAAAATTAAATTTGAAGCACAGCCGTATTCAAATTGATGCAACAGATAATTAATCAAGCTTCTTATATGGACATGATAAACTATGGCCTCGGGTACATACTTCATCTGATAACCGCTAAATGAAAGCCTCCATCCCAATTCGGTATCTTCGGAGGTTATCAAATCTTCGTCAAAGAGCCCGATATCTTCGATAACCTTTCGTAGAAATATCGCGTTTGCCGTTACTACACGGGGCACCTGAAGATTGACATCCGAATCGATAGCTATTTCCTGGCTAAGCTTATTCTTCTTCTCG
>ENA-UOWG01003314-UOWG01003314.1-activated-sludge-metagenome-genome-assembly--contig:-NODE-3314-length-12419-cov-4.517470_pt1 | contig 12419 bp, 13 predicted proteins | sample MGYA00238147_ERZ761563 | MGnify/ENA primary metagenome ERZ761563 (study PRJEB28884, sample SAMN05720216) | anaerobic digester metagenome | isolation source: active sludge of municipal... | reverse complement strand
GTACGCCAGCACCGGCACCACGTGGAAATTCGACGGCGGGATGAACATCTTGTCCAGGGTGGCAAATGTGCGCAGCCGGGAGGTGTCCAGGCCGGTCTCCTCGGCGGCCTCCCGCAGCGCCGTCGACACCGCGCCGGCGTCCTCCGGGTCGGCGGCACCGCCCGGGAAGGCGGCCTGCCCGGCGTGGTGGCGCAGTGTGGAGGCGCGGACGGTGACCAGCAGGTCGGCGTCGGCGGGCGGGCCGCCGTCGGGCCCGGCGTCGGGGGCACCGGAGAACAGCACCAGCACGGCGGCGTCGCGCCGGGTCCCGGTCAGCGACGCGGTGGCGCTGGCCGCGGTGATCGCGGCCAGGACATCCAGCGGCACCCGGCGGCGATAGGCCTTGGGCACCCCGTCGAGATTGTCGACGAGCGGGCGCAGCCAGGCCGGGGACACCTCGGGGGACCCGGGCATCGGCATGCGCACCACCTCTTCGTCGTTCCGGACCGCACCGGCCACCGGCATTACCGGGGCTTCTCCAGCGCCGCGGCGACCGCGGCCTCGACCTCGTCGGCGTGGGCGAATTCCCGCGGCAAGATCTGGGCAACGGTACCGTCCGCGCGCAGCACGACGGTGGCGGGCATCACGTTCGGAACGCCCAGCGCACCGGCGATGCGACGGTCGGCGTCCTGCAGGGTGGGCAGCCGCACGCCCAGTTCGGCCAGCCGGGCGACCCCGGCCGCCTCGTTGCGATCCTGGTGCACGGTGACCACCGTGACGGTGTCCCCGGCGCGGCGCTGGTACTCGGCCAGCGCGGGCAGCTCGGCCGCGCACGGCGCGCACCAGTACGCCCACAGGTTCAGCACCACCGGGGTGCCGACGGCCAGCGCCGGGCCCACCCGGACCGGGTCGCCGTCGGCGGCGCAGGCCACGGTGACCTCGGCCAGCGCGGCGACCTCGGTGCCGTCGCCGCCGGACGGACACGGCGGCAGCGCGGCGTCGGCGCGGGCCTGGGCCAGCGCCGCGGCGTCGACCGCCGGGGCAGGGGCGTCCGGCTCGGCCGGCGACCCGCGCAGTTCCAGCACAAACACCGCGACCAGCGCGACCAGCACGGCGATCACCGCGATCATGGTGCGGCCGGTGCCGGTCATCTACTGCCCCGCCAGCGCGAGCAGGTGCTCGGTCTCCGGGCCCCGGACCAGCTTCGCCGCGGTCGGCGGGTCGGTCGGGCCGATGCCGTAGGACGGGCAGTCCGAGGCCAGCACGCACACCCCGCAGGCCGGCTTGCGGGCGTGGCAGACCCGGCGGCCGTGGAAGATCACCCGGTGGCTGAGCAGGGTCCATTCCTTGCGCTCGATGAGTTCGCCGACCGCCTTCTCCACCTTGACCGGGTCCTCCTCATCGGTCCACGCCCAGCGCCGGACCAGCCGGCCGAAGTGCGTGTCGACGGTGATGCCGGGGACACCGAAGGCGTTGCCGAGCACCACGTTGGCGGTCTTGCGGCCGACGCCCGGCAGCGTGACCAGCTCCGCCATCGCGGCGGGCACCTCGCCGTCGAACCGTTCCACCAGGGCCTGGCCCAGCCCGATCAGCGCGGACGTCTTGTTGCGGTAGAAGCCGGTCGGGCGGATCAGCTCCTCCAGCTCGACCCGGTTGGCCGAGGCGTAGTCCAGCGCGGTGCGGTATCGAGCAAACAGGGCCGGGGTGGTCAGGTTGACCCGCTTGTCGGTGCTCTGGGCGCTCAGGATGGTCGCGACGGTCAGTTCCAGCGGGTTGGTGAAGTCCAGTTCGCAGTACACCTGCGGGAACGCGACGGCCAGTTTCCGGTTCATCCGCCGGGCCCGTCGGACCAGCCCCAACCGGGTCTCCTGCTTGGCCTTCGTCACCCGTCACAGGGTAGGCGATGCCGACGCGCCGAAGTGCGACCGAGCGGTCGGCAAAACGTGATCGCCCTGAGATATTGCCGGTGTTAACTGCGATTCGTGTCATGGTTGATCCCCACGCTGGTCCCCAGCCTGCTGATGCTGGGGACGTTCGCGCTGGAGCGCGTGGAGAAGCTGCTCGGCAAACTCGACGACGGCGAACGGGAGTTGCTGGAGTTGATCGAGCGGAGCCGGCCGCGCGCCATCGGGGGCGCGCCGGCCAATTCCGGGCCGCCGTACCCGCTGATGAGCGTGCTCGACGAGCCGGGGCTGCCGACCCGAGTTTTCCGCCCGGCGGCGATGAATCCGCAGTTTCAGCCGACTCGGCGCACCAATGATGTGTAGCGTGACCTCGTTGCCGGTGTGACGACCTTTACACTGGCCGAAGCGCTGCCGATTCCCACACTGGTCGGCGCGTATCAGACCACCAGAGAACTGTAGAGGGGCAACGTGGACGAGATCCTGGCCAGGGCCGGAATCTTCCAGGGAGTCGAACCCACCGCCGTCGCCGCGCTGACCAAACAGCTGCAGCCCGTCGACTTCCCTCGGGGACACACCATTTTCGCCGAGGGCGAGCCGGGCGACCGGCTCTACATCATCATCTCCGGCAAAGTGAAGATCGGCCGCCGCTCGCCGGACGGCCGGGAGAACCTCCTGACCATCATGGGCCCGTCGGACATGTTCGGCGAGCTGTCGATCTTCGACCCGGGCCCGCGGACGTCGTCGGCGACCACCATCACCGAGGTGCGGGCGGTCTCGATGGACCGCGACGCGCTCAAGGCGTGGATCCAGGACCGCCCGGAGATCGCCGAGCAGCTGCTGCGGGTGCTGGCCCGGCGGCTGCGTCGCACCAACAACAACCTCGCCGACCTGATCTTCACCGATGTGCCGGGCCGGGTCGCCAAGCAGCTGCTGCAGTTGGCCCAGCGGTTCGGCACCCAGGAGGGCGCCGCGCTGCGGGTCACCCACGACCTGACCCAGGAAGAGATCGCGCAGCTCGTCGGCGCGTCGCGGGAGACGGTGAACAAGGCGCTGGCCGACTTCGCCCAGCGCGGCTGGATCCGGCTGGAGGGCAAGAGCGTGCTGATCAGCGACAGCGAACGGCTGGCCCGCCGAGCGCGGTGACGCCGCAAGCTCGGTAGCCCTTTCCGCAGAGCGCGGCAGCCCTTTGCCGCCGAGCGCTCAACCTGGTACGTGACACTCCGATGTGGGTGTACACGGTTGCGCGCTGGGCGACGGTCCTTTCCGCGAGCGCTCATCCCTGCACGCGACACGCCGATCTGGGTGTACGTAAGTGAGCGCTGGGCGACGGCGGCTGCTCCGGCGCGGGGCGCTGGGCGACGGCGGCTGCTCCGGCGCGGGGCGCTGGGCGACGGCGGCTGCTGCCGCGGCCCGCTAGCCGCGCAGGTAGTCCAGTTGGGCGCGCACCGACGATTCCGCGACGTCCCACAGGTTCTCGTCGACATCGGTGTAGACGTGCTCGACGACCGCCCGCGCGCCGGCGTCCTCGCCGATCTCGCGCAGCGCCGCGCGGATCTGGTCCAGCCGCTGTTGCCGGTGCTCCCGGTACATGTCGGTGACGGCCACCAGGTCGGGCAGGTCGGGGCCGTGTCCGGGCAGCACCCGCAGCGGCCCGAGCGCGCCGAGCCGGTCCAGCGAGTCCAGGTAGTCCCGCAGCCCGCCGTCCTCGCTGTCGATGACGGTCGTGCCGCGGCCCAGCACGGTGTCGGCGGTGAGCACCGCGCCGTTTTGCCCGCGGGTGCCCTCAAGCACGAACGAGACCGAGTCGGCGGTGTGGCCCGGGGTGGCCAGCACGGTGATCCGCAGCCCGGCCGCGTCGATCACCTCGCCGTCGGTCAGCGGGCCGCCGAGCCCGCGCAGAAAACCGCTGCCCACCGAGCGCACCACGGCGCCGGTCGCCGACACCATGGTGTCGATGCCGTCGGTGTGGTCGCCGTGCCGGTGACTGATCAGCACCAGCGCGATGCGGCCCAGCTCGGCCAGCCGGGCCAGGTGCTCGTGATCGTCGGGACCGGGGTCGACGACGACCATCTCGTCGGCGCCGGGCCCGCGCAGCACCCAGGTGTTGGTGCCCTCCAGGGTCATCTTGCCCGGGTTGTCGCACAGCAGCACCGAGGCCGTGTCGGTGACCGGCCGCAGCACGCCGTAGGCCGGGTGCTCGGTCGGCGCGGCCATCGCGGCTACCTGACCTCGACGATCAGCTCGACCTCGACCGGGGCGTCCAGCGGCAGCTCGGAGACCCCGACCGCCGAGCGGGCGTGCGCGCCGGCCTCGCCGAAGATCTCGCCGAGCAGCTCCGAGGCCCCGTTGACGACGCCGGGCTGGCCGTTGAAGCCGGGTGCCGACGCGACGAAGCCGACCACCTTGACCACCTGCACGATCTGGTCGATGCCGACGATCGAGTCGACCGCGGCCAGCGCGTTGAGCGCGCAGATCCGGGCCAGCTCGGCGGCGTCGCCGGGGCTGACCGCGGCGCCGACCTTGCCGGTGGCCAGCAGCGCGCCGTCGCGCACCGGCAGTTGGCCCGCGGTGTAGACCAGCTCGCCGACCCGCTTGGCGGGCAGGTAGGCGGCCAGCGGCCGAACCACCTCGGGCAGCGAGTAGCCCAGTTCGGCGAGGCGCTCGGAGGGTTTGGCCGGCATGCTCACTTCGGCCGCTTCAGGTAGGCCACGTGCTGTTCGCCGGTCGGGCCGGGCAGCACGGAGACCAGCTCCCAGCCGTCGGCGCCCCACTGATCGAGGATCTGCTTGGTGGCGTGGGTGAGCAGTGGAATGGTCGCGTATTCCCAGGCTTGCGGTTGGGTCATATTGCCGAGCTTAACGCCGCCCCCAGCGCCGTTGTTTAGGCTGCTCTCATGGCGCCCCCTTCCCCCGTCGGTTGGCCGACCCGGTTGTCCGAAGTTCGGCTGCATTTCGTGAGCGGCAAGGGCGGCACCGGCAAGTCGACCGTGGCCGCGGCGCTGGCCCTGCGGCTGGCGGCGGGCGGCCGCAAGGTGCTGCTGGTCGAGGTCGAGGGCCGCCAGGGCATCGCGCAGCTGTTCGACGTTCCGCCGCTGCCCTACCAGGAGACCAAGATCGCCACCGCCGACGGTGGCGGTGTGGTCAACGCGTTGGCCCTGGACATCGAGTCGGCGTTCCTGGAATACCTCGACATGTTCTACAACCTGGGTCTGGCCGGCCGGGCGATGCGCCGGATCGGCGCCATCGAGTTCGCCACCACCATCGCCCCGGGCCTGCGCGACGTGCTGATCACCGGAAAGATCAAGGAGGCCGTCACCCGGGTCGACAAGTCCGGCCGGCCGGTGTACGACGCGGTGGTGGTCGACTCCCCGCCGACCGGGCGGATCGGCAAGTTCCTCGACGTCACCAAGGCGATCTCCCAGCTGGCCAAGGGCGGGCCGGTGCACGGTCAGGCCGAGGGCGTGGTGAAGCTGCTGCACTCCGACCAGACCGCCGTGCACCTGGTGACCCTGCTGGAGTCGCTGCCGCTGCAGGAGACGGTGGAGGCGGTCGGTGAGCTGCGGTCCTTGGAGCTGCCGGTGGGCGCCGTCATCGTCAACCGCAACATCCCGGCGTTCCTGCCTATGGAGGTGCTCGAGCCGGCCGCCGACGGCGACCTGGACGCCACGACGATCCGGGCCGAGTTGGCCGGGGTAGGCATCAACCCGTCCGACGAGGACTTCGCCGGCCTGCTGACCGAGACCATCGAGCACGCGTCGCTGATCCGGACCCGCGCCAACAGCGCCGCCGCGCTCGACGACGTCGAGGTCCCCCGACTGGAATTGCCCGCCATCAACGACGGCGTCGACCTGGGCAGCCTCTACGAACTGGCCGAGGTGCTGGCCGAGCAAGGAGTGCGGTGATGACCGGCACGCACAAGGCCCTCGACCTGGGCGCGATCCTGAAAGACCGGGCCAACCGGGTGGTGGTGTGCTGCGGCGCCGGCGGCGTCGGCAAGACCACCACCGCCGCGGCGATGGCGCTGCGCGCCGCCGAGTACGGCCGCACCGTCGTGGTGCTGACCATCGATCCGGCCCGGCGGCTGGCCCAGTCGATGGGCATCACCGATCTGGGTAACACCCCGCAGCGGGTGCCGCTGCCCGAGGAGGTGCCCGGCGAGCTGCACGCGATGATGCTCGACATGCGCAGCACCTTCGACGAGATGGTGATCGAGAATTCCGAGCCCGGGCTCGCCGAGAGCATCCTGAACAACCAGTTCTACCAAACCGTGGCGACCTCACTGGCCGGCACGCAGGAGTACATGGCGATGGAGAAGCTGGGCCAGCTGCTGGCCCAGGATCGCTGGGACCTCGTCGTCGTCGACACCCCGCCGTCGCGCAACGCGCTGGACTTCCTGGACGCGCCCAAGCGGCTCGGCAGCTTCATGGACGGCCGGTTGTGGCGGCTGCTGCTGGCCCCGGGCCGCGGTATCGGGCGGCTGGTGGCCGGCGCCGTCGGGCTGGCGATGAAGGCGATGTCGACGGTGCTCGGCTCGCAGATGCTCGCCGACGCCTCGTCGTTCATCCAGTCGCTCGACAGCACGCTGGGCGGGTTCCGGGATCGCGCGGACCGCACCTACGAGCTGCTCAAGCGGCGCGGCACCCAGTTCGTGGTGGTCTCGGCGGCCGAGCCGGACGCGCTGCGGGAGGCGACGTTCTTCGTCGACCGGCTGTCCCAGGAGGCGATGCCGCTGGCCGGGCTGATCCTGAACCGGACCCATCCGACGCTCTCGGCGCTGACCGCGGAGCGGGCGATCGACGGGGCCATCGAGCTGGAAAGCACCGACCCGGCCTCGCTGGGCGCGGGGGTGCTGCGGATCCACGCGGATCGGGCGCTGACGGCCAAGCGGGAGATCCGGCTGCTGTCGCGGTTCACCGGGGCGAACCCGCACGTGCGGATCGTGGGTGTGCCGTCGCTGCCGTTCGATGTGTCGGACCTGGATGCGCTGCGGGCGATCGCCGATCAGATCACCGGGGAACTGCAGGCCGGCTGAGCGCGGTCAGCTGACGCTGCGGTGCTTCCGCTGGGCGGCAAAGAAGTCGGCCCAGGAAACCACCTCGGGGTGCTGCTTGAGCAGGGCGCGGCGCTGCCGCTCGGTCATGCCGCCCCAGACGCCGAACTCGACGCGGTTGTCCAGCGCGTCGGCGCCGCATTCGCTGATCACCGGGCAGTGCCGACAGATGACGGCGGCCTTGCGCTGCGCCGCGCCGCGGACGAAGAGCTCATCGGGATCGGCGCCGCGGCACCGGGCCTTGGAGACCCAGGCAATTCGGGCTTCGGCCTCGGCGCCCTGAAGGACACCGTTGACCGCCGACATGTTGGTCCTGCGCGATGCTGGCCGGCTCACTGACACCTGCGATCCCCTATCGCTCTGGCCGCCCGAGGCGGCGCTCCTACGGCTCAGACCGTTACGTAAACGCCATTGCGATCTGCGCCACAGTGCATATACGTGTGTTACGTATGTCGCATTGTGTGTTTAAGTTAGGCCCGCGGGGCCACGGAATGCAACACCGGGCCCCGCACTTTTTTGGGACGGCCGTCTCGGCCCGGCCGAATCACGGTTCTACCGGCCAGTACGGGAGTCCCTGCCGGGCCACGAACACCGCCGTTACGCTGTAGCCATGTCGGACCGTCCGCAACTCGCGGGGACCATCGTGAAGCTGGCCTGGTGCTGCCTGCTCGCCAGCGTGCTGGTGGCCGCGATGCTGTTCCCGATCGCCGGGATCGTCGGGCTGGCCTCCAACCGGGCCACCGACGTGGTGGCCAACGGGTCGGCGCAGCTGCTGGAGGGCGACGCGCCCGCGGTGACCACCATGGTCGACGCCAAGGGCAACACCATCGCCTGGCTGTATTCGCAGCGCCGGTTCGAGGTGCCCAGCGAGAAGATCGCCAACACCATGAAGCTGGCGATCGTCTCGATCGAGGACAAGCGGTTCGCCGAGCACAACGGCGTCGACTGGAAGGGCACGCTGACCGGCGTGGCCGGCTACGCCTCCGGTGACGTCGACACCCGCGGCGGCTCCACCATCGAGCAGCAGTACGTGAAGAACTACCAGCTGCTGGTGCTGGCCCAGACCGACGCCGAGCGCCGCGCCGCGATCGAGACCACCCCGGCCCGCAAACTGCGCGAGATCCGGATGGCGCTCACCCTGGACAAGACGTTCACCAAGCCGGAGATCCTGACCCGCTACCTGAACCTGGTGTCCTTCGGCAACGGCGCCTTCGGCATCCAGGACGCCGCCCAGACCTACTTCGGCATCGACGCCATCAACCTGAACTGGCAGCAGTCGGCGCTGCTGGCGGGCCTGGTGCAGTCGACAAGCGCGCTGGACCCCTACGTCAACCCCGACGGCGCGCTGGCCCGGCGCAACATCGTGCTCGACACCATGATCGAGAACGTCCCGGCCAAGGCCGCCGAACTACGGGCCGCCAAGCAGGAGCCGCTGGGCATCCTGCCGCAGCCCAACGAGCTGCCGCGCGGCTGCATCGCCGCCGGCGACCGGGCGTTCTTCTGCGACTACGTGCAGGAGTACCTGGCCCGCGCCGGCCTGAGCAAGGAGCAGGTCTCCAAGGGCGGCTACCTGATCAAGACGACGCTGGATCCCGACGTGCAGGCCACCGCCAAGGGCGCCGTCGACCAGTTCGCGCCGACGGACGCGGCGGGCGTCGCCAGCGTGATGAACATCATCCGGCCGGGCAAGGAGAGCCATCCGGTGCTGGCGATGGTCAGCAACCGCACCTACGGGCTGGACGACGCGCTCGGGCAGACCATGCAGCCGCAGCCGTTCTCCCTCGTCGGCGACGGCGCCGGATCGATCTTCAAGGTGTTCACCGTGGCCGCGGCGCTCGAGCTGGGCATGGGCACCAACTTCATGCTCGACGTGCCGAACCGGTTCGACGCCAAGGGCCTGGGCAGCGGCGGCATCAAGGGCTGCCCCAAGGACACCTGGTGCGTGCAGAACTCCGGCGGCTCGTCCTACCGCTCGCCGATGAACGTCACCGACGCGCTGGCGACGTCGCCGAACACCGCGTTCGCCAAGCTGATCTCGCAGATCGGGGTGCCGCGCACCGTCGACATGGCGATCAAGCTGGGCCTGCGGTCCTACGCCGACCCGGGCACCGCCCGCGCCTACGAGAACGACAAGAACGAGAGCCTGGCCGACTTCATCAAGCGGCAGAACATCGGCTCGTTCACCCTGGGGCCGTTCGCGGTGAATGCCCTTGAGCTGTCGAATGTGGCCGCCACGCTGGCCTCCGGCGGCACCTGGTGCCCGCCGAACCCGATCGAAGAGGTCACCGACCGGCATGGCAAGAAGATCTCGGTGACCACCCAGACCTGCGAGCAGGTGGTGCCCGAGGGGCTGGCCAACACCCTGGCCGTCGCGCTGAGCAAGGACCACCTGGGCAGCGGCACCGCCGCCCCGGCCGCCGGCAGCGTGGGCTGGGACCTGCCGATGTCGGGCAAGACCGGCACCACCGACGCGCACCGCTCGTCGGGCTTCCTGGGGTTCACCAACACCCTGGCCGCAGCCAACTACATCTACGACGACTCCAACAACCCCGGCGAGCTGTGCTCGTTCCCGCTGCGACAGTGCGGCGACGGCAACCTGTTCGGCGGCAACGAGCCGGCCCGCAGCTGGTTCGCCGCGATGAAGCCGATCGCCACCAACTTCGGCGACGTGGTGCTGCCGCCGACCGATCCGCGGTTCGTCGACGGCGGCCCGAACTCGCGGGTGCCCAACGTCGCCGGGCTGACCCAGGAGCAGGCCCGACAGCGGCTCACCGAGGTCGGCTTCCAGGTGGCGGAGAACCCGTCGTACGTCAACAGCTCGTCGAGCTACGGGACGGTGACCGGGACGACGCCGAACGGCCAAACCATTCCGGGCTCGATCGTCACCATCCTGCTGAGCAATGGCGTCGCGCCGGCCCCGCCGCCGCCCCCGCCGCCGCCGGTGGGGCTGCCGATGCCCCCGCAGGAGTTCGGTTCCACGGTGGTGGAGATTCCGGGTCTGCCGCCGATCACCGTGCCGGTGCTCGGGCCGCCACCGCCGCCGCCGTAGGCCGCGGGCCGGTGCGACCGTGAACCCGGGTGCCGGTGGCAGCCGGGCAGTAGGCTGAGGCCATGCCCGCAGTTCTGCCCGCCCTCAAGACCACGGCCGCGGTGTCCCTCGGTGCTGCAATCGCTGGTGTCGGTTACGCCTCGCTGATCGAACGCAACGCCTTCGCGCTGCGCGAGGTCACCATGCCGGTGCTCTCCCCCGGCTCCACCCCGCTGCGGGTGCTGCACCTGTCCGACATCCACATGCGGCCGGGCCAGCAGCTCAAGCAGGCCTGGCTGCGCGAACTGGCGTCGCTGGAGCCGGATTTCGTCGTCAACACCGGCGACAACCTGTCGCATCCGCGCGCCGTGCCCGCGGTGGTGCAGGCGCTCGGCGACCTGCTGGCGGTGCCCGGGGTGTTCGTGTTCGGCAGCAATGACTACTTCGGGCCGACGCTGAAGAACCCGGCGAAGTACCTCACCGACAAGGACCACCGGGTGCACGGCAACCCGCTGCCGTGGCAGGACCTGCGGGCGGCGTTCACCGAGCGCGGCTGGCTGGATCTGACCCACACCCGCCGCGAGATTGAGGTGGCCGGGCTGACCATCGCCGCGGCCGGCGTCGACGATCCGCACATCGAGCGGGACCGCTACGACACCATCGCCGGGCCGCCGAACCCGGCGGCGAACCTGCGCCTCGGCGTGGTGCACGCGCCCTACACCCGGGTGCTGGACCGGTTCGCCGACGACGGCTACCAGCTGATCATGGCCGGGCACACCCACGGCGGGCAGCTGCGCCTGCCGTTCTACGGCGCGCTGGTCACCAACTGCGATCTGGACCGCACCCGGGCCCGGGGCGCCTCGCGGTGGGGCACCGACACCGCGCTGTACGTGTCCGGCGGGATCGGCACCTCGCCGTTCGCGCCGCTGCGGTTCTGCTGCCGCCCGGAGGCCACCCTGTTGACGCTGACCGCGGCGCCCACCGGCGGGCGCGACGCCGACCTCGGGCTGGACCGCAAGCGGCCCACGGCGGTCAGTACCGGCTGACTGACGAGCGGGCGAGGAACGAGCCCGCGAGGAAAGGTCAGCCGTAAAGGCGCCGGCTGACTGACGAGCGGGCGAGGAACGAGCCCGCGAGGAAAGGTCAGCCGTAAAGGCGCCGGCTGACTGACGAGCGGGCGAGGAACGAGCCCGCGAGGAACCGGGTGGGCCGGCTCAGCGCAGCACGCCGCGCCCGGCGAGCACCCGTGCGCGCTTGGGCGCGGCGGTGTCGTTGTAGTCGTCGATCTCGGCGTCGGCCGACTCACGGGTGAGCCCGAGCCAGAGCGCCGCGAGGACAAAGAAGCCGCCGTAAATGGTCGCACCCAGAGCGGTCATGATCGCCCACTTCCTTCCCAGCAGGTGTGGTCCTGTCAAAGGTTGCGTTGTCTGCTGCGTATAACCTCCCCGACACTCCGCGTTAATCCCGAACCGTTACGTGATCGCCCTCGGCGACCGCCTCAAGTGTGGCCCCGACCACCGACAGGAGGGCGTTTGGCTTCCGGGGTATCGGTGCGATATGCTGTCCAGGCTTCACTCGGGGTGTGGCGCAGCTTGGTAGCGTGCTTCGTTCGGGACGAAGAGGTCGTGGGTTCGAATCCCGCCACCCCGACTCGTGTGACTGCAGGTAGAAGGCCCTGACCGGGAATTCCGGTCGGGGCCTTCTTACTTCCCAGTCCGCAGCTGGTCCGCAGTGGCTGCCAGAGACCGCATTCGCGCGGCATCTAGTGCAACTGAAACTTGCTCCAGGTCGTCGGGGAACAGGTCGGCATACGTATCCAGGGTCAAGACCGCAGAAGCGTGTCCCAGCATCGTCTGAACAGCCTTGACGTTGGCCCCGGCGCTGATCGACAAGGACGCTGCCGTATGACGAAGGTCGTGAGGCGTGACGGTGGGATACGCCGGGTCTGCTTCCTGAAGCCGTTGGACAGCCATGTTGAACACCCGCGGCCGCCACGTCGACACTCGCAACAATGCTCCGCCGGGTGACGTGAACACCAAATCGTCTCGTCGCTTGCCGATCATGATCGCGGCCAGCGGATCAGCAAGGAACGCAGGGAAGGGCACCGAGCGACGCTCGTGGGATTTGGGTGACGACCACACCACACGTCCCTTGACCTCGGCGACCGCCTCACGGATATTTACCCTCCGGCGGAGCATGTCGAAGGACTCCACCCGTAGCGCTGCCATCTCGCCCCAGCGCAGCCCGGTGTAGGCCAGGAATCGAACAACAACGGCGTACTCGCCGACCTCGCGGGCCAGAAGCTCCACCTGCTGGTGTGTCAGGTAGCCCCGCGCTCGGTGCTGTCGTCGCGGCGACTTCACTCCTGTGCACGGATTGCGGGGGATCCGTCGATCGTCGACGGCCATCTCCAAGATCTGCCTCAGGACGCTGAGCGCGTTCTCGATGGTGGCCGGTTT
>ENA-UOWG01003308-UOWG01003308.1-activated-sludge-metagenome-genome-assembly--contig:-NODE-3308-length-12437-cov-6.937732_pt1 | contig 12437 bp, 12 predicted proteins | sample MGYA00238147_ERZ761563 | MGnify/ENA primary metagenome ERZ761563 (study PRJEB28884, sample SAMN05720216) | anaerobic digester metagenome | isolation source: active sludge of municipal... | reverse complement strand
GACAGCATCGACCAGATGATCGCGTCCGTGCGCGCCGAGATCGCGGCGAAGAAGGCCCGCAAGCGCCGCGAAGCACTCCTGCTGCTGCTGTCGTAATCCTAATCCGCCGATTACATCGCTAACTCGATCGCGCGGTTGGTGAATCGCCCCGCGGCATCTGCCAATCTGGCCTTGATGCCAATCTACGAGTACCGCTGTCGAGACGGGCACACGACTGACCTCTACCGGTCCGTCGAGGCCCGCCATGACGCTGCCGAGTGCGCGAAATGCGGAAAACCGGCCGAGAAGATCATTTCTCGGGTCGGGCACGCGGTGCCTGACATCGCGGGCTACCGCTCGACGATCACGGGCGAGTGGATCGGGTCGCGCTCGACGCACCGCGCGCACCTGCGGCAGCACGAGTGCATCGAGATCGGCAACGAACGGATGCCGGCGAAGAAGCCGGCGAAGCTGCCCAACCTGCGCGAAGACATCATTCGCGCGATGGAGACGACCAGGTGAGCAAAGACGGAGCGGGACAGCCGGCGGATGCCGAGCCCAGCCTGCGTGATTCGATTTCGTCCGCATTCGACGCTTCCGAAAGCGTAGACGCGGCCCCGTCCACTCCTGCGCCGGAGACTGGCGATGTCGGAACTTCCTCGCCCGCTGCCGACGACAAGGCCACCGGCACGACCAGCGCCGAGGCGGCGCCCGCCGAAGGGACGACCGCGGAGGGTGCGCGAGAACCGGCCGCCGCTGTTCCTGCGAAGCCCGCCGGCGACGCCCCGCGCACGCCTCCCGGCTTCCCCGGCGGCGATGCCGCGTGGAACGCTCTGCCGGCCGAGTCGCGCAACTGGGTGAAGCAGCGCGAGGTCCAGGTCGAGCGCCACATCCGCGCGAACGCCGAGGCGGCGAAGTTCGGCGGTTCCATGTGGAACGCGATCAAGCCGTACGAGCCGCTGATCCGCGCGCAGGGCGCGCACCCGGCGCAAGTGGTCGCCGGGGCTCTGAACATGCACTACACGCTCGCCCAGGGAACGCCGCAGCAGAAAGCTGCCGTCATCCAGGGGCTGGCGAAGCAGTACGGGGTGACGACGGACGAAGGATTCGGGCAGTCGGAAGCGACGCAGCCCAATGCCGAGGTCCAGCAGCTCCGGCAGATGCTCGGCGGTGTGATCCATCACCTGCGCGGGCAGGAAGAGAACCATGTGCGCCAACAGTACGCCGCTGCCGAGCAGTTCATCGGCCAGTTCGCGTCCGGCTCGCAGCGCGACTACATGAACGATTCTCGGGTCACGAACCTGATGGCCGACCTGATCGAACGTGGGACCGCGCAGAGCCTCGAGGACGCCTACGACAAGGCGGTGTATGCCTTCCCCGACATTCGCGCAGTCCTTCTGGAGAAGGACGCAGCGCAGCGGGCGAACGCGGCACGAACGGCAGCCGGTGCTGCGCCGCCGCGGGGAGGTGCTCCCGTCGCCGCGAGCATGGCGCCATCCAACGAGTCCATTCGCGCGACGCTCGAACGAAACTGGGACGGCCAGGCTTCGCGGCGCGTTGCGTAAGGAGAATCAGACATGGCGGTCCCCAATCTGTCGGAGATCGTGACCACGACCATCCAGTCGCGGTCGCGCAAGCTCGCCGACAACAACACGAACAACAACGCGCTGCTGATGCGGCTGAACGAGCGCGGGAACGTCAGGACCGCCAGCGGCGGCGACGTCATCCTGCAGGAGATCAGCTTCGCCGACAACAGCACGGTGAAGAACTACAGCGGCTACGAAGACCTCGACATCTCGCCGTCGGAAGTCTTCAGCGCCGCGTCGTTCGACTGGAAGCAGAAGGCGGTCGCGGTCACGATCTCCGGCCTGGAGCAGATGAAGAACTCCGGCAAGGAACGGATGATCGACCTCATGGAAGCCCGGATCAGCAACGCCGAGGACTCCCTGATGAACAGCATCGCCACCGACCTGTACTCGGACGGCACCGGCGACGGCGGCAAGCAACTGGGCGGCCTGCAACTGCTCGTTGCCGACACCCCGACCAACACCGTCGGCGGGATCGACCGCAACACGGGGCTCGGCGCGTTCTGGAAGAACGTCTCCTTCGACGCGACGACGGACGGCAGCACGGCGGCGACGAGCTCGAACATCCAGGGGTACATGAACACAGTGTACTCGCGGATCGTGCGCGGTCGCGACCGTCCCGACCTGATCGTGGCCGACAACGCCTACTACAACCTGTTCTGGGCGTCGCTCCAGACGATCCAGCGCATCGCGTCCGACAAGCTGGCGACGGCGGGCTTCACGGCCCTGAAGTTCGTCGATGCCGACGTGGTGCTCGACGGGGGCGTTGGAGGCGGCTGTCCGGTCAACCACATGTACTTCCTCAACACGAAGTACATCCACTTCCGCCCGCACAAGGATCGGAACTTCGTCCCGCTGGGCGGCGAGCGGTTCGCTGTCAATCAGGACGCCATCGTGAAGCTGATCGTCTGGGGCGGAAACATGACGCTCTCGTGCGGCCGGCTCCAGGGCGTGCTCAAGGACTGATAGGGAGAATGACATGACCTGGCGTATTCAACATCCTGGCGTCGTGTCGCTGCGGATCGGCGACACGACGACGACGGCCCCGGCGCAACCACTCGGCACCATCGTGCGGGCGGCGGATGCCTACTGGGGCTCGGGGGAGTTCATCCTCCTGAAGGCCGCGGGCAGCATCACCAACGGCCACCTGGTCGCGTGGGACTCGCTCTACGCGGCGGTGTCGTGCCCGACCACCGGCAACACGGCGCGGGCGGTCGGCGTCGCGCAGAACACGCTGTCGAGCGGCGACTACTTCTGGGCCATGATCTCGGGCCAGACGTACGTCAAGGCCGGCGCGTCGGTCGCGGCGGGCACGCCCTGCGGCGTCACGGGCGCCGGTTCCATCGGCGCGTCGGGCGCGGGGGTCGAAGTGCAGGGCCTGATCTCGGTCATCGCCTCGGCGGGAACGCTGACGGCGACCGGCGTGACGACCAACGGCAGCCCGCAGATCTACTTCGCCAACGGCGCCCGCGGCTTCTACGTCGGCGCGACGCTCTCGGGCACCGGCGTTGGCGCGGGGACGATCACCGGCATCTCGTACGACGAGAAGACGGTGACCAGCTCGGCGAACAGCACGGCGAGCGCGTCGGTCACGGTGACCGCCACGAACACGGGCTACAACATCTGCCAGCTCGACCGGCCACACTTCCAGGGCCGAATCACCTGACGCAGCAATAGCGCAGGAGCGTCAGCAACGCGGGGCCGGAGTCTCTCAAGGGTTCCGGCCCCTTTTCCAATCTCCATCCCACGGGGAGAGGCCACATGGACGTCGATTCGAACGGACTGCTGATCAACGGGACGATGATCCCGCAGGGCGACGAGCGAAAGCTCGTCGTGCGGTTCTATCACGAGCCGGTCAAGAACAACATCAAGAGCGCGACCGAAGGACGCCCGATCTTCGACGAGGTGCTGTTCGTCGAGATCTTCGTCCCCGGCGACCGGAACACGCGAGTGAACCGGAAGGCGCGCGACGAGGACAAGGACCGGTTTCCGGCTGCGTGGTCCCGGTTCGAGCGCGGACACACGGCGGCGGTGACCGGCACGCCTATCGAGCAGTGGCCGACGCTCGGCGTGCGCGACGTCGCCGAGTTGAAGGCGATGAACATCACCACCGTCGAGCAAATCGCCGAACTTCCAGATGCGTTCACGAGCAAGTTCGTCGGGCTCGTGACCTACCGCAACCAGGCGAAGGCGTACCTTGCTGCCGCGACCGATTCGGCGCTTGCGCAGCGACAGGCGGTCGAACTGGAGGCGCGCGAGGCGCGGATCGCGCAGCTGGACGCGCAGGTGAAGGAGCTCGGCGAGCGGCTGGACGCGCTGATGAGCGGGAAGAAGGAACAGCGACCGATGAAGCGTGAGGCGGTGTGAGCGATACCAGCCTGCTCGGGGTCGTCCAGACGGTCTGCCGCGAGATCGGCATCCCGGCGCCGGCGACTTGCGTCGGCTCGGTCCCGCAGCAGGTCACGCAGATGGTCGCCTTCGCGAACATGGTGGGCGACGCCCTGCGGGACGAGGCCGACTGGCCGGTGTTGCGCAAGGTGGCCACGTTGACGATGATCAGCGGCACAAGCGGGTATCAGGTCGTCGGCGTCGACGGCTCGACGTCGCTGCCGTGCTCGAGGATCGTGCAGCAGACCGGGTGGGACACGACCAACTCGTGGTACTTCGCCGGCGCGATCAACGATCAGCAGTGGTCGGCGTGGCAGTACGGCATCGGTACGACGCCGGTGCGGCGGTTGTGGCGCACGACCGCCGACGATGCGGTCGAGGTGTTCCCGACGCCCTCGGCGAGCGGCGACACGCTGGTGCTGTCGTTCATTACGACCCACTGGGCGAAGACGTCGGCCCAAGTGTTCAAGGGCACGCTCTCGGCGGACGACGACTATCACCTGTTCCCCGATCGGCTGTTCATCTCGGGCGTCAAGTGGCGGTTTCTGGAGGCGAAGGGCCTCCCGTTCGGCGCGGTGTTCGCCGAGTACAACCGGCTGCTGGACGTCCGCAAGGCGGCGTCGCGGCCGGCGCAGACGCTCTCCATGAGCGGCGGGCGGCGCGGCGTGCACTTGGTCGACTACCGCAACGTTCCGAACACGGGATACGGGCCGTGACCACTCCGTCCCTGCGCGACGTCTACCGGTACTTCGGGCCGAACTTCCTCGCCGGCAATCCGAACGAGGCGGGGAACAACGCCGGCGGCGGTACGTCCGCGCCGGGGCTCGAGCGGATGGATGTCGCCAGTTCGACCGAGAACGGGACGGGGGCGCAGAACGGCGATCTGGTCTTCAACGCGCCGGAAATGTTCGGCGGCGCGGTGTCGTGGAACGGCCCCGGCGGCGGCGGGAAGTGGGACAACGGCAATTCGTTCAGCATCGACGACGCGAAGCTGCCGTCGACGCAGTTCGGCAACGTGTCGCGGACGTACCAGGTGGACCCCGGCACGCAGCTCCTGAACCCGCGGCTGCAGTACGACGACCCCAACTATGGGCAGATCACGCCGCTCTGGAACATCGACACGCGGGACAAGCTGAACGACACGTTCGCGGTGGTCGCGCCGTCGCTGGCGATGGCCGGGATCGGGGCGCTCGGAATGCCTGCATGGGCGGGGCAGTTGGTGGGCCTCGCGCGCGGGTTGGGCAGCGGCGGCGGCCTGAATGCCGGGACGCTGGCGGGGATGGCGGGCAGCGCGTTGGGCCTGCCTACATGGGCAACGACACTGGGGCGCGTCGCGCTCTCGCAGGCGCTGCGGCGCCGGAACGGAGGCTGAAATGGCGGGTGGACGATACATGGGCGGGATGAAGCGCAACCCCGCGACGCTGGCGATGACCTCGACGCAGCAGAAGATGCAGCCGGGGTACATGTCGCCGTACGCATCGGACCCGTCGTCGGAGTCGTACAAGGCGGCGCACGGGCTGCAGGGGACGGTCGACTGGTCGAAGCCGCAGACGTTCGCGGGACCGGAGGGCGCTTTCCAGTCGGCGTCGGCGGGCGCTCCGGCGGGCGGGGCGGCCATGTCGGGCGCGAACCCGCAGGCGATCGCCGACATGCTGCGCCGGATGAACGGCGGCGGGTCGGGGGTGAGCGGGCAGGGCGGCTTCAACTTCGGCCAGCAGACGGAGCTCGGCGGCGGCGCCGGCGCGGGTGACAGCGTGATGGGGCAGATGGGCGGCGCGGCGCAGTCGGCCGGCGGCGCCGGTCGGCGCATGTACGCGGGCGGCTCGCCGACGTTCAACGAGTCCGCGGGGTCGCTGAACCGCAGCATGTACCCGCCCGCGACGGGCGCGGCGGGCAGCGCGGGCCAGCAGGCGCCGGGGCAGTTCATTCCCCCGTGGGGCCAGTTCGCGCTCGCCGGCGGCGGGAACGGCTGGAGCGGGTTCGGCGCCCCGGCGGCGCAGGGCAGCGGGTACACGTACTACTGACCCATGCCGTACGGCGAAGCGACCGCTACGTCCACCTCCGTTCCGGCTCCGGTCGGCGGGTGGAACGCGCGCGACTCGCTCGCCAACATGGACCCGACGGACGCGATCACGCTCGACAACATGATCCCCGGCACCGATCGGGTGGACGGGCGGCGCGGGTACTCGACGCACTCGTCCCCGTCGGGGGTCACGCTCGACATCGACACGCTCGCAACATGGGCGGGCCCGTCGTCGCAGTCGTTGTGGGCGTTCGCGATGGTGACGACGAACAAGCGGGTGTTCGACTGCACGACGCCCGCCGGGACGCCTGCGGCGAATGCCGCATTTTCCGCGCTCGCCCACACGGGCACGCGCGCGGACTACGTCACCGAGGTGTTCAGCAACAGCGGCGGGACGTACCTGTACTGCTGCGATGCGCTCGGCGAGAACGCCCCGGCGCACTACAACGGCACGACCTGGGCGGCGCCGTCGATCTCGGGCGTCACGGCGGCGAACCTCGTGTCCGTCGCCGCGTACCGGTACCGGCTCTTCTTCATCGAGAAGAACAGCCTGAACCTCTGGTATCTGCCGCGCGACGCGATCGCGGGCACCGTCACGCGCTTCTCGCTCGGCGGCTACGCGAAGGACGGCGGCTATCTCGTCGCCGCCGGTACGTGGACGGTCGACGCGGGCGACGGCGTGGACGACATGTTCGTGGTCGTCACCTCGCAGGGCCAGGTGCTGCTCTACCAGGGCAACGACCCGTCGAGCGCGAGCGCGTGGCGGCTCGCGGGCATCTACAAGACCGCGCCGCCGATCGGCCCGCACTGTCTGCTGCGGTACGGCTCGAGCCTGTTCGTGCTCACGACCGACGGCATGGTGGCAGTCGAATCGCTGTTTTCGCAGTCGCTCGCACAGCCCGCGGTGCCGATCACCGACAAGGTGCGCTCGGCGTTCTACCAGTCGGCGCAGGACTGGGGGACGCAGCCGGGGTGGTCGTCGATCTACTACCCCGCCGGGCGGTACATCCTCGTCAACATCCCTCAGTCGAGCTACTCGAGCGTGTCGACGAGCAAGCCCGTGCACCAGTACGTGATGAACACGCAGACGCGGCAGTGGTGCCGGTTCACCGGCATGAGCGCGCGCTCGTGGGCGCTGATGAACGGCGCGCTCTACTTCGGCAGCACGGCAGGGGTCGTCTACAAGGCCGACGACACCTACACCGACGGCACGAACACGATCCAGTACAAGGTCAAGCAGGCGTTCAACTACTTCGGGACGCGCGGGAACGTCAAACAGTGGACGATGATGCGTCCGACGTTCCTGACGGACGCGCTGACGGTGAGCGGGACGATCTACATCGACACCGACTTTCAGGCCCGCCAGTTGATTGCTGGGACGGCGATTACGGCAGGCTCGGGCGCAGTGTGGGACGCGACGCCGTGGGACACCGCATTCTGGGATTCTAGCGTCGAGATCCTACAAGAGTGGCAGATGGCGGGCGGCATCGGGCACTGTGCCGCGCCGGTGATTCTGATCGAAACGAACGGCGCGCAGTTGTCGTGGTACGCGACAGACTGGGTCTACCGCGTCGGCGGCATGATTTGAGGTGAGCGATGCCACTTTCCGACATTCCCTTCCAGCAGACGCAGCAGCGCACGCCGTTCGGACAGACGGACTGGACCGGCAACACGGTCACGACGTCGTACGACCCGCGGCTGCTGAACGACTTCTGGTCGCAGGTGGACCAGCGGCAGAACCAGCGCAACGTCTACGGGACCGCGGCGGACAACGCCTACCGGGCGATGACGGGCGCGAACGCGGACCCGCGCACCGGTCTGCCGTCGATGGTCGCCGGGATCTCGCCGACGCAGGTGCAGACCGGGTACTCGCGCTCGGGCTTTCAGGCGATCCCCGGCGCGGGCGACTTCGGCGGCGAGCGGCAGCGCGTCGAGGATGCGCTGTACGACAGCTACGCCTCGCGCGCGGATCGCCGGTTCGGGCAGGAGCAGACGGCGCTCGACAACAACCTGCGCGACATGGGATTCGGCGACATCGGCAGCGGGAACGCGGGCCGTACGAACGCGATGCAGGACTTCGCGATCGGGAAGAACGACGCCTACCAGGCGGCGGCGCGCGATGCGGTCGCCAACGCGGGCTCGGAGCAGTCGCGGATGCTGGCCGATGCGCTACGGATTCGCGGGATGCAGGGGGCCGAGGGTCAGCAGGATCTGTCGAACTTCAACGCCGCGATGGGCCAGAACTTCGGGCAGCGCGCGACGGCGGGCCAGTTCGCCAACCAGGCGCGGCAGCAGGGGTTCGGCGAGAACGTGGGCGCGGCCTCGCAGGCGCAGAACTGGCTCCAGACCGCGGGCGGGCAGCTGCCGCAGGGCACGATGCTGCCGAACTTCGACCTGGGCATGCGCAACATCGACGAAGGGCAGGCGAACCAGAACGAGCGCACGGCGTGGCTCACGAGCCTGCTGGGGCCGATGCTGACCGGCGGCGGTGGGGGCGGTGGAAGCGGCGGCGGCGGGCTCGGTGGCCTGCTCGGCGGGCTCGGCTCGCTCTTCAGCGGCGGCTCGGGGTCGGGCTCGTGGCTCGACAGCCTGATGAATCCGGCGATGGACCCCGGCGACGCCTACGGCCCCGGCAGCGGATGGGGCGAGGACATCTTCCCGGCGATGGACCCGTCGATGTTCGAGGGATGGGACCCGTCGTGGCTCGGCGACTACTGGACCTGATGACATGGCCGGCGTGAACAGCCCGATCGCACTACAGGCGCTGCTGGGCGACATCGGCAGCCGGCGCGCAATCGCCGCCGCGCTGCGGGCGCGCGAGCAGAGCACGGCGGGGACCGGCGAAATGGTGTCGGGCCGGTACGTCCCGAACCTGCAGGCGGCCGGCGGGGCGCTCGCGCGCGGGCTGTTCGGCGACCCGATGGACGCGCTGCGGCAGGAAGAGCAGCAGGCGCTCCAGTCGTACGGCGACGAGCTCGCCGGGGCGACGCAGGACGTGCTCGGCGCGGACGGTGCGGCGGACGATGCCGACTTCGCGCGGCGGATCGCGCGCGGGCAGACGGCGGGCGTCCCGCAGGACGTCATGCGCGGCGTGCTCGACCGGCGCCAGTCGATGCGGATGTTCGACGACTCGCTGCGGATGCTGGACCGGATGGGGCAAGCGCAGCAGCCGGCCCCGTCGCAAGGGGTCGCTGCCGGCGGGGGCGAGCCAGGCGCGGGCGTGCGTGGGGCTCCCCCGATTGGCGGCATGCCGCCCCCGCCGGCTGGCGGCCCGCCGCAGGGCGGCAACGATGCGTTCGCGCGGGCGGTCGGTCCCGGCGGCGGCGTCGTGCCGGAGATGGCGGGAATCCCCGAGTCCAAGCTGCTGCTGCTCGCGGTCACGATGCCGACGGGGCACCCGATGGGTGCGCTCGTCGAGGCCGAGATCAAGGCGCGGAAGCTGGAGAACAAGGACGGCGTGCTGACGCGCAACGGCCAGTTCGTCGGGAAGCTCACGCCGGATGGGATGTTCATCGACCCGCAGGGCAACGCGGTGAACCTCGCCGGGGCGGCGAAGGCGGCGCAGGCCGGCGCGGAAATGAAGGCGCAGGAGGCGGCGAAGGCGGGCTTCCGCACGGCGACCGTGACCGGCCCCGACGGTACGAAGTCGGGCTACGAGCAGGACATCTACGGGACGCCGCCGGCGCTGCGCGGGCAAGGCGGTGCGTCCCCGGCAGGCAATCCCAGCGCCCGATTCAGCTACGACGGCACGGTCGGCGGCGCGCAGCAGGCGCTCGGCGCGGTCGCGGCCGACCAGGCGGGCGGCATGGGCGGCGGCGTGCAGGACGTTCCCGGCGGCGGGCGCGTGGTGGCCGGCCCGAACCCGATGGCGGTCAAGCAGCGCGAGGCGGATATCAACGCGACTGCCGGCGGGCGCGAGAAGCTCTACCAGGACCAGGCGGCGGCGCTGTCGAAGGGGTTGGACGGAGCTCGCCAAGCGGCCGAAGTCGGGCTGCCGACGATCCAGACCGTGCGCGGCATTCTCGACTCCGGGAAGGTCAATACCGGCATGGGCGCGAACGTCGCGCTGCAACTCGGGCGCGCGTTGAAGGCGGCCGGCGTTTCTGACGCCGACGGCGTCGAGGCCACGCAATCGTTCGCGGTTACCTCGGCGAAGCGCGTGATGGCTTTGCTGTCGACAGGTGCGCTCGGACGCACGCAAATCAGTGACGCGGATCGGAAGTTCATGGAGCGCGCCGCGGCTGCGGATATTACGCTCGACGAAAGGACGATTCGTCGCGTGCTGGACATCGACGAGAAGGCGCAGCGGGCGGCCATCGAATCGCACAACCGCAACGTCGATCGGTCGAAGTCGTTCTTCCAGTCGCCCGACCAGGAGGCGTTCTACCGGGTGGAGATGCCGGCCCCGTTTTCGTCGCCGCGCGCCGCCGGAAGCAAGATTCGCGATCCGAAGGTCGAGCAGTACCTGAAGCAGTACGGAGGCCAGTAGATGGCCGATTTCGCCCAACTGGAGGCCGCGCTTGTTCGTGCCGGTGACGCCGGGGACGAGGCTGCGGCCCGCGCGCTCGCGGGCGAGATCCTACGGCTCCAGCAAGGCCCGTCCGTGATGGATGTGCCCGCTGGGGCGCGCGCCGAAGCCGAGCGCACGCCCGCATGGATGGCGCCGATCATCGGCGCAGGGCGGCAGGCCGACCGCTGGGTACAGGGCGGGAAGCAGCCCTTCGTCGATGGAGAGAAGCAGGCGGCCGAGATCGCCGGGGCGGACGACGCATACGAGGCGCTCAAGTCCAAGTACCCGTGGCTCACGACCGGCGGCGAGATCGCGGCGACGATGGTCGCCAAGACCCCGCTGGCGATGGCGGCCCTGGGGGGGCTCGAATACGGTACGCCTACGGAGCGGGCAACGCGAGCTGCGGCGGGCTACGTCGGCGGGAAAGTCGGCGAGAAGGTCGGCGCCGGCCTCGCGCGCCTCAAGGGGCCGGCGAGCATGGCGCCCAAACCTACGCTGGGCGAAGGAGCGGCTGAGTTCTTCGCTGACCCGACTGGGCTCAACAAGTGGGGCATCCCGCTTTCGGTCGGGCAGCGCACGCAGTCCAAGCAGGCGCAGATTGCCGAGTCGGTGCTCGCGAACATGCCGACCTCGGCCGGTGCTGTCGCGAAGGGGCGCGATGCCACCTTCAGCGCGTTCAACCGGGCCGCTGGCGAGACGTTCGGGGCGAATGGCGCGTCGCGTCTGACCCCGGAAGTGCTGGGCACGAGCCAGAAACGTATCGGCAAGACCATCGGCGACATCGCCGAACGAAGCCGGATCAAGTTCGATCCCGAGCTGTTCAACGCATTGGAGACGGCCAAGGGGCGCGTGGCGAGTGAGCTCGTCGGCGACGAGCGCGGGTTGGTCCTGAAGCAAATTCAGGAGATCTACAACGCGGTCGATCCCCAGACGGGCGAGATCCCCGGCACGCTCTACAAGGCGATCCAATCGAAGATGGGGCGGATCGGCCAAGAGCGCGGCGGTGCGGTTTCCGGCGTGATGCACGACACACGGGCGGCTCTGCGCGATGCCATGACGCGATCGGTGTCGCCGCAGGACTCCAAAGCGTGGCTGAACGCCAACAAGGAGTATTTCAACGTCCAGCAGATCGGCAAGGCGATGAAGGCCTCCCCCGAGGGGATGCTGTCGCCCGACAAGTTGCTGACGCAAGTCAACACGGCGCAGACGCAGGCGAAGTTCGGCGGCGGGAACGACCTGGCAGAGCTTGCCCAATGGGCAAAGCAGACGCTCCCCGACAAGATCCCCAACAGTGGGACGGCGCAGCGGCTGCTCTATCAGAAGCTGTTCGAGAACCCGGCGAACGCGCTGGCGACGACGGCTGCCCTCGGGGGCGCCGGATACGGCGCCAGTCAGTACGCGGACGACATCCCGAAAGAGGCCTACCTGGGACTAGCGATCCCTTATGTTGCTGCTCGCAGCCTCGCAGGCCGTCCTGCATCCGCGCTCGCGCGTGCGCTGCTTGCGCGCGGCGGGGCAGCTACGGGCGCAGTGATCGCGCCGAACGCCCTCGCCGCCATGTTGCGGCAACGTGGCGAAGGCGACGAACAGTGATGGGGTCGAACAGCGCCGCGGCGAGTCTCGGGTGCGATGGTCGCAGACGGCGCGCGATGGCGTTGCCACCGGCAGCGATGGCCCCCCAGAACAGCGACGCGACGAACCCGGCGACGGCGTACTTGAGCATCCCCCCACTCTAGGACGAAACCGCATGGACATCAAGGAGATGATCGCCAGCGCGCTGCGGAACTTCATCCCGCAGCCCGCGCCGGTCGTGGGTGGGGCGAAGGCCGCGCTCGGACAGGACGGGGTGGCGGGGCGCATGAACGGCGACCGCCGGGAGGCGTACCTGCAGTACGTCGAGCGCGAGATCGCGGAGGGGCGGCAGCCGGTGCGGTTCGACCAGTGGCAGGGC
>ENA-UOWG01003306-UOWG01003306.1-activated-sludge-metagenome-genome-assembly--contig:-NODE-3306-length-12442-cov-3.769597_pt1 | contig 12442 bp, 8 predicted proteins | sample MGYA00238147_ERZ761563 | MGnify/ENA primary metagenome ERZ761563 (study PRJEB28884, sample SAMN05720216) | anaerobic digester metagenome | isolation source: active sludge of municipal... | reverse complement strand
CTGTTGTACGGCGGATGAGTTGTATCTGGCGCTGGAAAAGAGATTTGTCGAGTCCGGAGGACCAAAAAATATTACATTAATACACTCTTCCGGCCCCGGTGATGCGGCAACCCGCGGGATTAATCGCATAGCACATCCGGGTATGTTCAAAAGAGTTGTTTCCGGTCACTACGGCCTGGTGCCCAGGATTGGCGAACTTGCCCTGCAAAATGATTTCGAGGCCTACAATCTGCCGCAGGGAATTCTCACCAATTTCTACCGGGCAGTTGCCGGCCGCAAACCGGGAGTTTTTACCAAGGTTGGTCTGGGAACCTTTGTTGACCCGCGCCATGAGGGCGGTAAAATAAGCAAAAAAGCTGTGGAAGGTATTGTGGAAATTGTCAATGTTGCCGGTGAAGAATGGTTGTTTATGAAATCATTTCCGGTGAATTGCGTCTTTATCCGCGGAACGACAGCCGATACCCGCGGCAATATTACAATGGAAAGAGAAGCCCTGGTCGTTGACGCTCTGGCCATGGCGATGGCTGCGCGCAATTCCGGAGGAATTGTAATCGCCCAGGTGGAACGCGTCGCTAATCCGGAAACACTTCATCCCCATAATGTTATCGTTCCGGGGATTATGGTGGATTACGTCGTGGTTTCCCAGCCGGAGAATCACATGCAGAATTATGGCACGCAATTTCGCCCGGAACTCTGCGGCGAGATTCGGGTGCCGATGACTTCGATTAAAGCCCTGCCATTGGACGAACGCAAGGTCATGGCGCGTCGCGCCAATCTGGAACTGCGGCCCTATGACGTTATGAATCTCGGCATCGGGTATCCGGAGGCCGTCGCGGCGGTGGCCAATGAAGAAGGCATTCTTAGTTATCTGACCATGACCGTAGAACCGGGGATTATCGGCGGTATGCCGATGGGCGGGCTTAATTTCGGCTGCTCCGTGAATCCGGAAGCGGTGATTTCCATGCCGGATCAGTTTGATTTTTACGATGGCGGTGGACTTGACTTGACCTGCCTGGGCTTTGCGCAGGTTAATGTCTCCGGTAATGTTAACTCCCACAAATTCGGAACCAGGGTTGCGGGTTGCGGCGGCTTCATTGACATCAGCCAGAACGCCAAAAGAGTGCTTTACATGGGGACATTTACCAGCGGCGGATTGGAAGTGGCGGTAGCAAACGGACAAATGAAAATTGTCAAGGAGGGTAAGACTAAAAAGTTCATCAATAATTGTGAACAAATCACCTTCTGCTCGCAATTTTCCGAGTCGCAGGGTCAGGAGGTTTTCTACATCACGGAGCGCTGTGTTTTCAAACTTATTGAAGGCAAGCTCGAGTTGATTGAAATTGCGCCCGGAATAGACCTGGAAAAGGATATCTTGGCGCAAATGGAGTTTCGACCGGTAATGCGGAAAATTGAACTCATGGACAAACGGCTCTTTTCAGAATCTAACGTAGGCATTCACAGCGAATTTTTACTGAAGGAACTGAAGACCCGCGTGCGTTATGATGAAGCCCGTAATCTGCTGCGCCTCAATTTCAACGGCCTCGAGATAGACTCACAGGATGATATTGACAACATTCGCAAAATTCTGGTTGATCTCTGCACTTCCATCGGGAAAAAAGTCAACACAGTTGTGAATTACAACGCCTTCAAGGTTAATGACCAGCTGTTCAGCGAATATCTGGTTATGGGGCAGTTTGTTATTGAAAATTACTACCGCAAAGCCGCGCGTTACAGCGCCAACGCGGAAGCAAGAGCACGTTTTACGGACGAATTTCAATCCCGCAAACTGCCGCCCAATATGTTTGCCACTGAGGAAGATGCCTTGCAGTACGTGATGAGTTAATAAAATTGATCTGCGGTGAAGAGGCTTTATTAATTAATCTGGAAAAAGCCTCTTCACCCTTTCCGTATCACAAATAATTGGCTGTTTTTTTAGTGAAGGATGAGATATTGCAATGCCATCTAAACGCATGATTCAGGAGGCGTCTCTTTGCTTTACCTCAACGTATTAATATCTGCCGTATTGCTTCTTGTAAGCATGTTTTTGGTGGATATGTTGCTGGCGCGGAAGTTTGGTAAGAGCCGTCCCTCTAAGTTATTTCGCGCTATCTTGCCGAGCGTTTTGACTTCCGTAATCGCTTTCACCTTTCTGGTGCAAGTTGATCCTCATAATCCCTGGATAATAGCGGGTTGCCTTATTCTTATTGTGTTGGTGGCTTATTTCAACTTCCTTTACATTGCGGAAAAAATATCCAAACCATTAAACCGCATTTGCTACTCTATCGGCGAGGAAAGCAATCAGGTGACGCTGGCCGCGCGCAAGGTTTCCCAGGCGAGTAAAACTATGGCGGATGGCGCAGCTTCCAGCGCTTCTGGTATCGAGGAAACATCGGCTTCACTGGAAGAAATTACTTCAATGACGGCTATGAATGCGGAAAACACACAAAATGGCCAAAAAATGATGAATGAATCAATGGCTATCGTTAATGCCGCCGATAAACATCTGGCGCAGATGGCCATCGCAGTTGCAGAAATTGCCCGCTCCGGCGAAGAAACAAGAAAAATAATCAAGACAATAGATGAAATCGCTTTTCAAACGAATCTGCTGGCACTCAACGCCGCAGTGGAGGCGGCGCGCTCGGGTGAGGCCGGAGCCGGTTTTGCGGTTGTGGCTGCCGAGGTGAGAAACCTCGCCATGCGAGCGGCGGAAGCGGCGAAAAATACCAGTTCGCTGATTGAAAAGATTATTGTTTCCGTGAAAAGTGGTTATGAAATTACGATGACTGCCCAAAAAGTGTTTGAAAAGAATGTCGGACTGACCAATCAGGTAAGTCATGTCATTGACGATATCGCCCAGGCGAGCAAAGAACAGTCCGAAGGTATTGGCCAGATCAATACGGCTGTTGCCGAAATGGACCGGGTAATACAGCAAAACACCCGTCATGCGGCATAACTTGACGCAGCCTCCGCCGATACGGATGACCGGGCGGAAAAAATGCGTAGTTATGTCCAGAACATGGTTAAGCTTCTGGCCACCGGCGACAAAGGTTCCATAAATGATGCCAAAGACATGGTAAAAAGAGCAATTCGTTATCTTAATAATCATGGCGAAGCAGCTGCCCTGGCGGAATTCAGCAATCCCGAAGGTGCGTTTATCGACCGCGACTTATACATTTCAGCATACTCACAGGAAGGATACGTAATAGCCCACGGCTGGAATATCAAGTTTGACTTTGTTGGGAAAAATATGATTGACCTCAAGGACGCCAACGGTAAATTACTTGTGAGGTCTATCCTGGATGTAGCCCGCAGCAAGAAAAAAGGCTGGGTAACCTATGCCTTTCTGCATCCGATTGCTAATAAAGTTATGGAAAAAACAGTTTATCTGGAGCGGGCAGGCAATATAATTCTTGCCACCGGTGCTTACAAGGAAATTGACTGAAGAAAAGGCAGTTATTTTTTTAAATCAGGAAGTTGAATTGATTATAGCGAATTGGCAATGCAAGAAGTGATTCCGGATAAAGCATTGGCCAAACATATTACTTGCCTGATCCGCTATTCAGGCCGGTTTTCCGATTGGTTCCCTAAATGGATTTAATGTTGCATCATTTACAAATTTTTTATAAAAAATGTAACATAATGTTCTTGTTGCTTGAGACAAAAGAAAAGCGAATGTGTCATTTATGAAAAAACAAATAGAAAATCCCGTTTTGAAAAAAAATAAGGTTAAACTGAAAATTTACGAAACGCTGCTGGATATTTCGGCGGATGGATTTGTCTTTATTGACGATCAGGAACGCATCATCAAGATTAATAAAGCCTATTGCGCTTTTCTGGATGTAAAAGAGGAAGATGTTCTAGGGAAGAAAATTCTGGATGTCATCAAAAACTCCAAGCTGCCGGAATTGCTTGTTACCGGTGAGGCGGAAGTCAACGTGCTGCATCGTCTGGCTAAAGGACAAACGCCGGGCGATGAAAAATGCGTTGCCGTTTCCCGGTCGGCGGTAAAAGAAGGCGATAAAATAATCGGCGCCGTCGGTCAGATTTACTTCCGCAAAGAAACGATGGAACTTGCCGAACAATTGCGCAGCCTGGATTCCGAGCTTAATTATTATAAGAATGAACTGAAAAGAGTTACCGGCAATCATTACTCTTTTGATAATATCATCGGCCAGAACAAGCAATTCCTCGCGATAAAAAAGATTGCGGAAAAAGCGGCGAAAAATGATTTTTCCATTCTGCTGTTCGGCGATACCGGCACGGGGAAAGAGGTGTTTGCCAATGCGATTCATTATGCGAGCAGACGCAAGGATAAACCGCTGGTAAGCGTTAACTGCAGCGCTATTCCTTCCGAATTGCTGGAATCGGAATTATTCGGCTATGAAGAAGGTGCTTTTACCGGGGCGAAGAAAGGCGGGAAAAAGGGCAAGTTTGAACTGGCTGACGGTGGAACCTTGTTCCTTGATGAAATAGGCGATATGCCGATGACAATGCAGGCCAAACTGTTGCGGGTGCTGCAGGAAGGAGAAATAGAGAAAATCGGCGGCTATAAACCTGTGCCGGTGGATGTCAGGATTATTGCCGCAACAAACAGAGACCTGGAAAGCGGCGGCCGCAAAGCACTGCGGGATGATTTGTATTACCGGTTGAGCGTAATTCAACTGAGGATTCCCTCGCTGAAAGAAAGGCCGGATGATATCAGAAATATTGCGGAAAAGTTTCTGGCTGAATTGAACAAGGCGCATTCCCGTTCCGTTATCGTTTCGCCGGACGCCTACCGGTTCCTGGAAAGATATAGCTGGCCCGGTAATATCCGGGAGCTGAGAAACGCAATTCAGCGTTCTTATTGTGTTGTCAGCGGCAATATCATTCTGCCGGCTCATCTGCCCTCTTATATTGTGACAAATACTAAGGTTCCGGCCAGCGCCGCCCAGAAAAAAACATTGGATAAAATGATTGAAGAAATCGAAAAAGAAATATTGCAAGGCGCGTTACAGCAAACCAATTTCAATTATAAGCTGACCGCCCGGGAACTGGGCATCCACCGCAGTACTTTGTATAAAAAGCTGGAAAAACTTAACATTACCAGAAACGGCTGCGGCCATCATTCATCTTCGGATGCCCTTGATAATATTTCGGATGATTGAAGAGAAAAACGCGGATATTCTTTCGCTGGGGCTGTAAATAATTTAAACCGTTGGTGCGGGGAAGAGAGCTTATTTAAATTTTTTCCGCTTGACAAGATAGTTGGCGATAGGTAGAGAAACTAGCGTGGCAAAGACAGTCCGCGCAGAAGACAAAAATTTTGCTCTGCTGAAGAGGCAGGGGAGTACTCGGCGGCGGAGTCAAAATAACAAAGAAAATCAAAAGATAAGGAGTTAACATGAGTAAAGTAAGTATTATCGGTGCTTATAACACCAAGTTCGGTTCTTTTGTTGAAAAAAACAAAGAAACAGGCGAAGTTAAGGATCTGAAAAGTTACTATGATTTGATTGTCGAAGCTGGACAGGGAGCTCTTAAAGATGCAGGTATAGAGGCTAAGGATATAGATGGTATCTGGCTGGGTTCCTGTTCTCCTTCCATGTTTGTCAATCAGGAACATGACGGCCCGCTGGCCTTGGAAGTAGCGCCCAAGGATCTTCGGTTTGTGCATACTACCAGAACTGAGGGGGCCTGTGCTTCTTCTTCGCTCGCGCTTTACAACGCGATTTTTGGCGTAGAATCGGGAAGATTCAAAAGAGTATTGGTAATCGGCGTGGAAAAGATGTGTATGCTGGATACTAAGGGGACAACGCATGCTCTGGCTTGTTCTTCTTACTGGCCGGAAGAAGGAGCCAAGGGAATGACTTTCCCCGGACTTTTTGCGGAATATGCCAAAGGATACATGAAACATTATAATTATTCGCTGGAAGAACTGCGCAAGATGCTGGCTTCCGTATCCGCTCTCATGTACAAAAACGGTGTGGAAAATCCCCTGGCCCATTTCGGTAAAAACAGTCCCCCCGACAAAATGCAGCTTTTTACTCCGGAAGCGATTCTTAATCTGCCGCTGGAAGGTAAGGGTAGTAACCCGATTGTTGCCGATCCGCTCAGACTCCATGATTGTTCTTTAATTACCGATGGCGCCGCGGCTATGGTGCTGGTTCCGACCTCAGAAGCTAAAGCAATCAGTAAAAAAGTTGTCGAAATTGCCGGTATTGGTTCGACATCGGAGAGACTGCCAATAAAAGTCAGGCCGAACATGCATGAACTAATGGCCGGTAAAGCCGCCGTGAAAAAATCATTTGCGGAAGCCGGCATCACCATCAAAGATGTTAATGTTGCCGAAGTTCACGATTGTTTCACCATTAACCAATTGCTCAGCACGGAAGCCCTGGGTCTTTCTCAAGACGGCCGCGCCGGCTTCGACTATATGGAAGGAAAATACAGCTGTAACGATGATTGTCCGATTAACCTTTCCGGTGGCCTTAAATCAAAAGGACATCCGGTCGGCGCGACCGGAGCTTCCATGCACGCGCTGATTTACAAACAGCTTGTCGGCGAGCCGATCGGAGCCACCCGCACCAAGGGCCAGCCGGAAATCGGAGTGGCTTTCAACGTTGGCGGTTCTGCTGCAACGAACTGTGTGACAACAATGAGAAGAATAAAATAATTTATAACCTTCCGCTTTCCCTGGATAACGACTAAACCTAAGAAGTTAACCAGGGAAAGCGGGTTAGTATTACCAAAAATAACTTGGGGAGTGGTGACTATGTTAGAGATTAAAGATTCAGTTGCAGTTATTACTGGCGGCGCCAAAGGAATCGGTTTTGCGATAGCCGAGTATTGGGTAAAACAAGGCGGTAAAGTGGTTATTGGTGATGTTTTAGTGGATGTCTTGAAGGAAGCGGAGCAGAAACTCAAAGCAATAGGCGGTCAGGTCGCGACTGTTGTTTGCAACGTTACCAAGGAAGAAGATTGTGCCAAGCTGGCGGATACGGCTATTGAAAAATTCGGCAAAATTAATCTGGTTGTTCCCTGCGCCGGGATTATTAAAGACGGCATGATGGTATCTCCCGATAAGGAGACCGGAAAAGTAAAAAGCAAAATGTCCCTCGACCAGTTTAAAATCGTCGTTGACATCAACCTGACCGGCGTCTTTTTGACTGTACGTGAATGTGCGGAAAGAATGATTAACAATAAATGCAAAGGTCTGATCTGCATGATTTCTTCTACCGGTTCACTGGGCACGGCCGGCCAAATCAACTATTCATCAACCAAAGCGGCGGTATCGGTAATGCCGAAAGTCATCACTGCCGAATTTATGAGAAGAGGTCTGGGAGGACAAATCCGTTGCGTCGCGATTGCTCCGGGTTATGTAAATACTGATATCTTGAAGGGAATGAATCAGGAAGCTCTCTCCAAGATTAAAGGTGATATCCCTATCGGTCGCTTGATTGAACCGGAAGAAATTGCTCAGCTGGCTGGTGATTTGTTCAAAAACGAAGCGCTGGCGGCGGAAGTGTATTTCTGCAGCGGCGGTTTGCGCCTGGGTTCCAAGGGTTAATTTCCGATTTTTTGCGTACCAGCAGCCCCCGCGACATTCTGTCGCGGGGGCTTTTTGTTAACATGTCAATCAGTTTTATAAAATCGCCGTTTTAAAATAATGATACCCGGATTTGTTATTCCCGTCAGGAATTTGCCATTGGTAATTTCCAATATGCTTTTATGCACGAAATAACACGATAATTTGATAATTTGCTCAACAATTATTGCTGTGCAGAGAGAGAAAATCGAAACTTCGGGAGTTTTGGATAACAAAACATTATTATAAATTACTTTTTTCGAACATTCTCCTTGACATATGATAAAAATTTACCTATTAACGCAATCAGTAAAAAGCAAGTTTTTGCAAAAAGGTTCATTATCTGTAACAATGATGATTGCTGAAAGCCGCTGAGGGGAAGGGCTGCGAATTTCGTTATAGGGGAGATAGCGATTAAGCTGGTCTGCGGCAGGCAACTGTAAGAGGAAGAGGTTTGGGAGAGGCAGGACATCCGCAAACCTTATACAGGGATGATTTTTAGTGAATATTGGACCAAAAAAGAAAGATAGTGGTGAGGGGAACACCATTGAGCTTGCTGCAGGGGAAGGATATAATCCGCAGGCATTTCATGGGCGCCCCGTTGCCGTTGTCAGCCATTCCAGAAATTCAGCTTTATCCTCGTTCTTATATCGTAATAATGTCATCGCTAATAATAATCCGTTATTCGTGGATTTGTCGGTCAATTATATTCAAAAATATTCAAGTAATGTCAAAATAATAGTCGGTGTAAAAGGAGTGAACCACTTTGGGAAGCATTAAACCCCATTATGGTAAAGATTGCGCCATTAAATATTTTTTAATGGAAATAATTAACAATATTTTACTTGAGGAGGAGAGGGCATGTTGAAAAAAGCATTATTGACGTTTGTTTTTGTTTTACTCAGTGCCAGTCTTGTTTTTGCGGCTGGTCCGTTTAAAGATGGTGTTTCCGACGATACCATCAAAGTCGGTGTTTTTCTGGCAAGATCAGGCCCGGTTGCCGGAATTGGTTTGAATGTGGAAAAAGGCTATGTGGCGGCCATCAATGATATCAATAAAAAAGGCGGCGTCCATGGCCGGAAGATTGAAGTAGTATTTGCCGATGATGGATTCAACCCCGCCAAAACCACTGTTGAAGTAAAGAGAATGGTGGAAAGCGACGGCGTATTTGCCGTTTATGGTCTGGGCACACCCGGTATTCTGGCGGTTATGGATTATTTAAATGAAAAGGGAGTCCCCTTTGTCGGCCCCAGCGGCGGCGGCAATAAATTGAGCAATCCTCCGAAGAAATATGTTTTCCCCTTCCAGCCTAATAATTTACTGGAATCGAATGTTTGGGCTACCTATTTAGTGGAACGCAAGAAAGCCAAGAGAATCGCCATCGTGTACCGCAACGTGGAAGACGGCATTGATTCCTACAACGGATTGGCGAATTCTTTGAAAAAATACAACCAGACACTGGTTGCCGCCATCCCGGTGAAACCGACCGACACCGATTTCTCCACTATCTTGCCACAGTTGATTGCGGCTAAACCGGATGCGGTTGTTTTTCATCTGTTCATTCCCCAGTCATCTAACTTTGTCAAACAGGCAAAGCAGTTCGGTTTGAAAGATATCACATACTTAACAAACTATGCCAACCCCGATCCGGTTTACGTAAAGCTGGCTGGCGAGGCTTCCGATGGCGTCGAAGCGACAGCCTGGGCTGTTGCCGATATCTTTAATGTGAACGACCCATTTACAAAAATATTCCGCGAGACCTATCCCAAGGAAATGCCGACGGCTTACGCCGCTGGTGGCTTTGTCGCCGCGGAGCTTCTGATTCTTGGTTTGCAGAAGGCCGGTAAAAACCTCACTCGCGAATCTTTTGTTACCGCGATGGAGAGCCTGAACAAGGTGTCGGCAGTAGTAGCGAACGAAGTGACCTACAAGAAACTGGATTTAAGCGACCCCACCTGCCGTTTTGGTAAAAACAGCATGTATGTTTTGAAAGTGCAAAAGGGTCAGTTTGTCGCTCCTCCGGGACAGACAGCTGACAATATGTGGATCTATTACAAAAAATAACAAGGTAGAAATGTAGTTATTACAAAAAAGCAATCAGCGATCAGCCTGAGAAAAGGCTGGTCGCTGATTGGATAACCTGATTTACGATACACCAGAATAATCATAAAATCTGCCGATTAAGGTGTCTATATGCTGCAAATAAAAGATGTGACCGTAAAGTTCGGCGGCCTCACCGCTGTAAAAAATATGAATTTCGAAGTAAAGAAAAATGAAATTCATTCTTTAATTGGGCCCAACGGCGCCGGCAAAACGACAGTTTTCAACGCTATTACGGGAGTAGTTGATACGGCGGCAGGCGATGTTCTGCTCAACGGTAAATCACTGATTTCCCTCAATACCAACCAGATGATTTATCAGGGATTGGCCAGGACTTTTCAGAATCTGCAGCTTTTCCGTTTCATGAGCGTTTATGAAAATATTTATGCCGGCTATGTCCATAATTATAAAAAATCATTTATTTCCGTCTTCTTTAAACAAAATGCGTCTTTCGATCAGGGTGAAGCTTTTGCCAGAGTAATGGAAGTTGCCGACATGATGCATATTCGCGAACGTCTCGGAAGTTTTCCTGATCAATTACCATATGGCATATTAAAAAGAGTGGAACTAGCACGCGCCATGGCTTCCGACCCTCAGCTGATATTATTTGACGAACCGGCGGCCGGCTTGACCAACGAAGAAACAAAAGAAGTAATAGACGTAATCAAATTACTGCAAAATAAAGGCAAGACAATTTTACTGGTGGAGCATGATATGAATCTGGTCATGAAGGTTTCCGATAGAATCACGGTCATGAATTTCGGAGAAAAGATTGCCGAAGGAACGCCGCAGGAAGTGGCCAACAACCCGGAAGTCATTAAGGTCTATCTGGGCTCCCACTAGCTTGGAAGAATATACTTGGATATGGTTAAAAATGCTTTAAATGGAGATAAAAAAATGCTGGAAGTGCAAAATCTCGTTGTCAAATATGGCGCCGTGCAGGCCGTAAAGGGGAATTCTTTTGCCGTGCGAGAAGGAGAAATTGTTTCCATTCTTGGAGCCAACGGAGCCGGTAAATCATCCACCCTTTTTGGTGTGGCGGGGATGATTGACACCAGGGGTAAACTTTTTTCCAAAGATGTGGTGGAAGGAAAAATTGTTTTCCAGGGGCAGGATATAAGCGATTACTCCAACAGCAAGAGGGTGAAAATGGGCCTTATCCTTTGTCCTGAGGGCAGAAGAAATTTCCCGGAACTGACCATTAAGGAAAATCTGAAGATGGGTGCTTACTGCCGTGGCGATTTCAACAAAAAAATTGATTTTGTCTACAGCCTGTTCCCCCGTTTAAAAGAGAGACAGATACAGCTTGCTAATTCGCTTTCCGGCGGTGAACAGCAGATGCTGGCGATCGGCCGTTCCCTGATGAGCGATCCGGTGATGCTGATGCTGGATGAACCGTCGCTGGGTTTATCACCGGTTTTGATTGATGAAGTCTTTGCCGTTTTAGTTAAACTCAAAGAAAAGGGCATTCCGATCTTGCTGGTGGAACAAAATGCCATCCGTTCCCTAAAAATCAGCGACCGCGCGTATATTCTGGAAACCGGCAAAATAGTCCATGAAGACAAGGCACAAACAATATTAAATGATGAAAAATTGAAAAAAGCATATCTTGGTCTATAAAGTTGGAGGAATAGCAATGTTATTAATTATACAAGGCATCTTATCAGGCATCCCGGCGGGCGTTACTTATGGCTTAATGGGATTTTCCATTGCGCTTATTTTCCGGACAACAGGTGTTATGAATTTCGCCATCGGCCATTGCGGCATGATGGGTGTGTTTTTCGGCTGGATGATTCTGGGTTTTACCAACAGTTTACCTCTGGCTATTTTATCAGGCGTAGTTTTCGGCTGGATTCTGGGTGTTGTCATTGAAAGATTCCTGATGCGTCCGATCAACAATATGTCCCACGGCGGCATGTTAATTATAACTTTAGGCCTGCTTTTTATCTTTACTGATGCTGCTATGTTGATCTGGGGTACCGAAGCTTATCCTTTCCCGGAAATCTATGCGGGAGCGCCGCTGATATTTAATACCAGCGCTCAGCCGATTATTATTTCCGCCAATGATGTCGCTCTTACCATAGTCGGTTTGGTTCTGTCAGTCATTCTGGCTTTGATTTTGGGCTATACAAAAATAGGTATTGCGAGCCGCGCCCGTGCTCAGGATGTAATCGGAGCCAGGGTGGTGGGTATCAACACAGACAGAATTGATATGATTGCCTGGTCGGCCGGAATTGCCATTGCGGTAATAGTAGGTTTTCTGGTGGCGCCGAAAGAGTCAGTGCAGCCCAACATGCTGTTGAACCTGCTAATTTTTGGACTGGTGGCATGCGTCCTGGGCGGCTTTGGCAGCCCCTTTGGCGCTATTGCCGGCGGCCTGGTTTTAGGGGTTCTGGAAAAAGTCGCTACCGTGTTTGTCCCGGTGGATTATCGCCTGGCCATAATATTGTTTATAGTAATTGCCGTGTTGGTTTTAAAACCGTCAGGGATATTTGCCAAACATGTTAAAACTAGAGCATAGAGGGGAGATAAAGCAGTGAAGAATGTTATCAAAGCCGCCATTCTGGCAATAGTAGTGGGTTTTGTTTTCATGGATAAGCCTTTTGTCCTGTTGGTTTTTTCCACTATTGCAATTATGAGCATTGCCGCACTGGGACTTAATATACTTTCCGGATATGCGGGTGTGGTTTCCATCGGCCACGCCGCCTTCATGTTGATTGGCGCTTACACGAGCGCCATGATGAGTATTCATTTACATACTCCGTTTGCCGTCAATGT
>ENA-UOWG01003303-UOWG01003303.1-activated-sludge-metagenome-genome-assembly--contig:-NODE-3303-length-12451-cov-5.998145_pt1 | contig 12451 bp, 7 predicted proteins | sample MGYA00238147_ERZ761563 | MGnify/ENA primary metagenome ERZ761563 (study PRJEB28884, sample SAMN05720216) | anaerobic digester metagenome | isolation source: active sludge of municipal... | reverse complement strand
GCAAATCCTATGAAAAGACGTGACTTTCTGCGACGGTCCGCGGCAGCGACCGCGGCGATTGCCTTGCCCACTTTCGCTCCCAGTGGGGTGTTTGCGGCGGCGAGACGGCTCGGGGCCAATGACCGCATCCAGGTGGGTTTCATCGGCGTGGGCGGACGGGCCCGATGGATCATGACCAAGGAAGAGCTGCCGGGGGCCCAGATTGTGGCCGTGGCGGATTGTTTTCTCCCACGGTGCGATGAAGCAGCCAGCAAGGTCGCCGGGGGAGATCGCTGGAAAAAGTACCAGGATTACCGGATCATGCTTGAGAAGGAAAAACTGGACGCGGTCTTCGTCGAGACGACCACCCATGCTCGCGTGCGGGCCATGATCCATGGCATGCAAGCGGGCTGCGACATCTACGGCGAGAAACCCATCAGTCTGACAGTCGCCGAAGGGCGGGTTTTGGCAAATGCCGTCAAACGATACCGGCGGGTGTTCCAGACCGGATCGCAACAACGTTCCATGCCGATCAACATGCACGCGAGCAGGCTCGTTCGGGAAGGCGCTATCGGCAAGGTCCACACCGTGATCACCTGCAACTTCAAAGGCCCGAAAACCTGGAAACCGGCCGAACCCCAGCCTGAGCCGATCCCCGCCGGCCTGGACTGGGATCACTGGTGCAACCAGACCGAGTTGCGTCCCTATTATCGCGAGCTCCAATTTGCCTGGTCGGATTGGGATACTTACGACGGCGGCGGCCAGGTGTGGGGAGTCACCGGATGGGGAACCCATAGCCTGGATCAAGCCCAGTGCGGCCTTGGACTGGATGACACCGGTCCTGTCGAGATTGTGCCCGAGGAGAGCGGCCCCGAGTGCCGGGTAACGATGCGTTACGCCAATGGCGTCGTCCTGAAGCTGGAAGGCAAAAACCGCGGCATGGAGGATCTGGGAGCGATCTTTATTGGCGACAAAGGCCGCATTGAAATCCTGCGCGGCGACTATACGTCGGATCCCAAGGAACTGCGTGACAACGCCCCGCCCGTCACACCCCAGGGAGATCGCGAATCCATTCCGCACATTGCCAATTTTTTCGACTGCATGCGGTCCCGGCGAAAAACGAATGCCGACGTTGAAACAGGCCATCGGGCCACCACCCTCTGCCATCTGGTGAACATCTGCCGCATCACGCAACGCAAACTGCGGTGGAATCCCCAAAAGGAAAGTTTCGTGGGAGACGAAGCCGCCGATCGGCTGTTGTCGCGTCCTCGGCGCCAAGGCTACGAACTGCCCAAAATCACCTGAATCTTCCCGCCAGGGAGATGAGCGGCAGCCAAAATTGCTCCCGCGGTTCAGAGGCCCGGTTGATGGCAACTATACAGACATGCTTGATCGACCCAGTGCTCCTTCGTGCCACGGTCATATCGTGCAATAAGATGAGTCATTACTTCTAGGCTGATTGTGGGCCTTCCCGCCAAAATGGCCCTGGGTTTGTGGGAATTACTGTTCGGCCTAATAAGATTGGATTCTCGATCAGTCTCACGAGCCAGGTTCGTTGCGTCTTATGGAAATAATCGTTATCATGAAGAATCTCTTAAGATCCTTTGTCGTGCTTGGGGTGTTTTCCTGGGTGTCCGCGCACGCCCAAATGGTCACGGGTTCCGACATGGAGGATTTCGCCAAGGCCTTCGGGATTACCGCCAAGGGCTGGTCGGTCCAGCAAACCGGTTGCAGCCTTGGCGCAAATGCACTTTGGCCGGGCGAGGAAGCCACCTTCACGTTCTTCATCAAACCAGGGGCGCCCTACCGTGGCCCGCTTAAGGTCGATGTGGTCCAGTATGGCACCCGGGGCAAGGCGGGGGACTGGTGGAAACCGATCGTCTTCAAAATCGCCGACACCAGCACGCTCCTCCTGGACGTGGATCTGCCGGCCAGCGGAGGACGGGTCGCTCTGAAACCGCGGATGGGCGATCGCTTCGGAGGGTACGCCCTCCTGATCGAGCTCGGCGATCGCGGCCGCGCCTTTGCCTGTTCCTGTGTCCGCGTGCCGACGCCGGAACCGGGACGCGAATGGCTGCCCACCTACGCGATGGACCTCGGTTGGCCGCACGAGATGTCCCCCGTGGTCTTCAATGTCTTCAAAAGACTTGGGGTGAAAGGGGCCCGCACTGAGGGCGGCTACCATACGATTGAAGACGCCCATACGGACTGGGCAATGGCTAACGACCTCACGCTGATGCTCACTGTGGGTTGCGGCAACACCCCCCGTGAACAACAGCCGCTCGGGCGGGGCCGCCCATGGCTCAAATCCGATGGAACCCTGATTGAAGGAGTCAAGGAGGATCTTGCCTGGCTTCCGTCGTTCGATCCCGAGTTCAAACGCTATCTCAAAGACGTGCTGGTCAAACATGGCTGGCCCAAAGGCCCCGTGAACGCGGTCGAGTTGTGGAATGAACCGTGGGAAGGCATCTCGATATCCGGTTGGGGCGCCGATTGCCTGCGCTACCGCGAGATTTATCAGGTCATGGCGGAAGCCGTCCTGGAAGCGCGTCGGGAAGCCGGCGTGAAAGTCCTCATCGGCGGCGCCTGTTCCTCCGCCAATACGCGCGATAAACTCTTTTGCGATGGCACAGACAGATTCTTGCCCTGGCTCGATTTCGTCAGCATCCATTATCAGCCGCTCTCCGCCGATCCCGTGCTGGAACCCCAATGGATGAATCGACAGGGCGAATACGGCCGGGTGAAGGTCTGGGATACGGAAAGCTGGGTGGCCAACTCCGACGATCGGGTTGCGGCGGTCATCGCCTCCATGCGCGCCATGGGTCAGGATCGCGCAGCCGGCATCTATGCCGGCAATGTCTTCACCTCCCAAAAGCCCAAAATCAACGGACAGGAATTCGCCGTCGCACAAGTCTGGGCTCCCGGAGCCGCCGTCGCCGCCTGCCAGAAATTCATCGGCCAGCGCGCCTTCAAGGAACTCCTCTTTAAAAACGGGTTGCCCTGGATTTTTGTATTTGACGGTTTGCGCGCCCGGAGCGGTGACGATCGAACCGGCCCGATCAATCCCGACGACGGCACGGTCGTCGTGGTCGGCGACCTGGGAGCCAGTTACGACAAAAACCGGACCTTGTTCCGGTCGGTTGGCATCGCTCAAGATGCCCGGATGGAACTTGGCGATGGGGACGGCCATTTTGTCCTTTACGACTTTTATGCCAATCCAGTGCCATCCCAATCCGGCAAAATCGTTGTGCCTCTGAATGGATTGGGTTATTTCCTGCGCACCGATAGCCGCCCTGGGTCCTTTGCGAAGCTCCTGGCCGCGCTGTCGAAGGCCCGGATCAGCGGGCTCGAACCGGTGGAAATCATCGCCAGCGACATGACCGAGCCCGTCGGCTCGAAACCCAAAATGAAGTTTCGGATTACGAATGTCCTGAACCGATCCGTCAAAGGCCGGTTCACGGCTCGCATCGAGGGGCTCCCCCTGACTCCCGACTCGCAGAAGATCTCGTTGAAGAGTCACGAGTCCAAGGAGGTCTGGGTCACGGTCAACGGCAGCAAAACCGTTCCGGACAACAACTACAGATTGCTGGCCACCTTTGACGCAGGCCCCGATGGCATGAAGAAACACGCCGAATTGATGCATGTGAACCAGATGGCCCGCCGCTCGATCACCGTCGACGGCCACCTCGAGGATTGGCGCGATGTTGTCCCTCAAACCAGCGCTCAGACCGTGGGCGCCAGCCAAAGCGAAAAAGCCTACCTGCCCTTCCTGAATTGGGACCGTCAAAACGGTGGTGGAGCGGTCACCGCCTGGCTCGCCTACGACAATCAATGCGTTTACTTTGCGGCGAAGGTGCCGCGCATGGACGATTTGATTCGCTTTGAGACCCGAAACGACGACGACTACTTTTACCCGGAAAAAGTCATTAGCAAAGGACAAGAGCTGGCCTGGCCTTCAGGCGTGCGGCGTTTTTCGTATCGCAAGGATTTCGATATTCCTTCAGGCAACGGCAAACACAACGTCCAGATCGCCTTCAATGCGATCCCGTCCGAGCGCAAACCTTACCTCCAATACCCGGCCGGCACGATGCCTCGCTTCTGCGCCTACTTCGATACCGATTATGAATTCGCACTGAACAAGGTTGCGGATGACTGCGGCGGAGGCACCGAGATCTTTTGTCTCCAACGCCCGGGAATGATGCGCAAACATTTCTTTCCCCGGCAACCGAAGGCTCCCATCGATGGCGGCCCCGTTAAAGGTGACGCAAAACTTGTCGTGCGGAACAACGTCCTCGAATGTGCCCTTCCCTGGAGTGAAATTCCAGAAGTCAAAGCGCGCCTGGAGGCTGGTCAAACCGTCAAGTTCAGCTTTCGCGTCAACAACGGTGGCGCCGCATTTGAATTGGCCGCCGGCCGGAGCGTGTCGAAAGACAATTGTCTGACGTTCCACAACGATTGGTCCACCCATTGGGCCAATGAGATCGAGTTCGGTTTTGAAAAATGAGAACTTGGCCCCTCCCATCGGCCGCTTGCGACACGATGCTTGTTGGATTTCCCGACAAAAGGCCTCCAACCGGGTGAAAATCGCTTGCCTGTTTCCGCCGCAACCATGCAGAATTAAATCCGCATGAACGACTCCCCCGATCGCGCCGTTTTGTCGAAAGTCACCTGGCGACTACTTCCCCTGCTCTTCGTTTGCTACATCATTGCCTACATCGATCGGATTAATGTGGGCTTTGCCAAATTGCATTTGCGTGAAGTCCTCGGAGTCAACGAGGACGTATTCGGCAGTGTTTACGGTTTCGGGGCGGGCTTGTTTTTCATAGGATATTTCCTGTTCGAAGTGCCCAGCAACCTGATTCTGCACCGGGTTGGGGCGCGCCTGTGGATCGCCCGTATTATGATCGTCTGGGGCCTGGTTTCCATGGCGATGATGTTCATTAACAGCACGACCGTCTTTTATGTGATGCGGTTTCTTTTGGGCGCGGCGGAGGCGGGATTCTTTCCCGGAGTCATCCTGTATCTGACTTACTGGTATCCGGCCGCGGAACGGGCGCGCATCGTCGCGCTGTTCGCCACCGGCGGCGTTATCGCCGGCATCGTCGGTTCCCCCATCTCCGGCGCCATTTTGGGGCTCAACGGAATGGGGGGACTTGCCGGCTGGCAATGGCTGTTCCTGCTGGAAGGCATTCCCGCCGTCCTCCTGGGTTTCGTCGTGTTCATGGTCCTGCCGGACCGTCCCCAAAAAGCGAAGTGGCTTTCCGAAGCGGAAAAAACAGAAATCCAATCCCGCCTCGACGCGGAGGCCGCCCAGATGGCGGGGATCCGGAACCATCAATTGAAAGACGCCTTTACCAGTGGCCGGGTCTGGCTGCTATGTCTGCTCTATTTTCTGATGAACGTGGGAGGCTACGGCTATGAGATGTGGCTGCCGTCCATCATCAAGGGATTCTCGGGAAAGAGCGACGCTGTTGTCGGTCTCATCAATGCGATTCCCTACGGTATTGCGGCGATCGTCATGCTCGTGGTCGGCCATCATTCCGATCGGACTGGCGAACGCCGGTGGCATGTCGCTGTCTCCGCTATTGCGTCGGCGGCGGGATTCGCGCTGAGCGCCTATTTCCAGAATCCGTATCTCGCCATGGGAGGACTCATCCTTGCGTTCGCCGGCATCAAGTCCACCCTCGGCCCTTTCTGGGCCCTTGGCACCACGCTTCTCAGCGGCACTGCGGCTGCGGGCGGCATCGCCCTCATCAATTCGGTGGGGAACCTGGGTGGCTTTGTCGGCCCCACCCTGGTCGGAATCATCAAGGATCAAACCGGCAGCAATGTGATCGCTCTTCTGTCCCTGGGCTTGGCGCTTCTCGCGATGGGCGTTCTGGCCCTCACTCTCCGGACCGGCCCGGTAAAACCAGGCAGCCCGCCGCAATGAGTCTCCAAACGCTCGCGAGGAGTTTGGAAAAGCGATGGATTGTCTGAGATCCTGTGGCAACCGGCGCTGCGGGATCAATCCCGCGCTCCAGCCTGTCGAGTGACTCTGGCTTCGAAGCCGGGAGCGATCGACGCGCCGCATTCATTCGGCAGAGCGATTCTCTCTCGAGGAACCGCCCGTTTCGGAGGGCCGAGTTCCACGAGGCCCCAACAAGGAAAACATAGAACTCGCGGCGCTCGTCCCTCCGAGGTTCATGGGCGCAACGCGCACTTGAAAACTGGGGCCTGTGATTCCCATTTACGGAATGCCCGATGACGCATTATAATGTGGGTATGCGGTCACGGATCTTGTTGGTGATCTCTTTGGCATGCAACGTCGCCCTGATCGGCGTCCTCGTTTACGCTTACATCCTGCTTCAAAGACCTCCCCCGGTTCCCCTCTCGATCGGCAAAGGCAAGTCCTCCGGGAACCGGGGGCGCTCGGGCGTGGTCGTCTTGCGTCAACCCTTTGCTTGGAACGAAATTGAAAGCGAAGATTACCCGGTTTACATCGAGAACTTGCGGGACATTGGCTGCCCCGAATCAACCATCCGGGATATTATTCTGGCCGAGGTCAACCAACTTTACGCCCGCAAGCGCGCCACAGAAGTCATCACACCCGACCAGCAATGGTGGCGGTCGGAACCTGACCCCAAGGTGGCCAAAGCGGCGCAGAGCAAATTCGAGGCCCTTGAATTGGAACGTCGCTCCCTGCTGGACAGCTTGCTCGGAGAAGGATGGCAAAAGGCGGACCTCCTGGAGGCAAACACCCGAAGTCTCGTGCAGTTGAACGGCCCGATCCTGGGGCAATTGTCCGCGGAAACCCGTCTGGCGGTCCAGGAAGTCGTCATCCACGCCGAACAACGCATCCAGGCCTACTTCGAGGAACAACAAAAGGCGGCCAAACCGGTCAGCGCGGCCGAGTTCGCCCGGCTTCGACAGCAGACGCGCGACGAACTCGCCCGCCTCCTGACCCCGGAACAACTCGAGGAATACCTGCTGCGCAACTCCGCAACAGCTGTCCAAATGCGCCGCGAATTCCAGGGGCTCGATCTGACCCCGGACGAGTTCCGCCAGTTGTATCGCATGCGGGACGGTTACGACAACCAGATGCTCACGCTGGCGGATTCATCGGACTCCGTTTCGGTCAAACGCCGGCAGGAACTCGATCGCCAGCGGGAACAATCCACTCAAAAGGTCCTCGGCGCGACGCGCTACCAGCAGTTGCAGCTCCAGCGCGATCCCGTCTACCTCCAGGCCCGCGTCACCGCCGAACAACTGGGAGTCCCCCAGGATGCCGTCATCCCGCTCTACCAGGTCAACAAGGCGCGGGAAACCGAAAGGGAACGCATTCGCAACGACGTCACCCTCACCCTTGAGGAGCAAACCGAGGCCCTGCGCGTCCTTCAAAAAGAACACGACCAGGTTCTCCAGGCCCTGCTCGGCGCTGAGGCCTATCGTCGTTATCTCGATTCCCAATCCTTCGAGTAAACCGACGACGGAAGGGCGAGGCCGATTTTCGCTTCTTGGGCCCGCCCCTGAAAGGGCAGGCGGCGTTTCTAAAACCACTTCCCTCCTGACGGGTGCCGTTCATGATACCTGGGCAATAACGCGCTCGAGTTTGGATGCCTGCGTATCCTCAACTTTCGAGGATCCTTTTCCTGCCATGCCTCGCGCAAGTCCCATCGCCAATGCCTTGGGATCCCAGGACTGGTTCCAGTGCTTCAGCAAGAGCCTGGCCAAGAGCTTTTCGCAATTCTCCCGGCAGATTCGATCATCGGTCCACTGCGGCCCGACAGTCACATTCTTGTCCGTCGCTCCCAGTTTCCTGTATTTCTCCAGGATTGCCTGTTTCAACACAGGCCGAAGTAAAACAGCCAGGGCAGGACTGAAGAGACATCCCCCAAGCGCCACCAAAACGAGGTGGCGATGGCCCCCAAAACCAAAGGGACGAGGCGATCAACCATCCCCAATTGGGTTGGAAGATCCAAAGCCTTTTGAATGAGCTGTAGAATCCGCGGCTCCAAAAAAAGTCCGAGTTGACTCTGAATGGCTCCCGGATAGACTGGGTTTGATAATCTGGATATGGAGAGGGCACGAGGTTTTGTGTCTTTTCGTGGATTCCGGATCTTCGTTCATCTCCATCGGGGTTGAACGATCTGTTTGATGTAATCAAAGAAAACCTTATTCCACTCGATCCAATGAATCGCCGCCAATTCCTGAGGTCTGTTGCGCTCACGGGCGCGGGATCCCTGATGCTTCCCCGAACATCCCTTTTTGGGGCCAACGCGCCCAACAACAAGTTGAACATTGCCTTGATCGGCACCTGGGGGCGGGGTGAAGCGCATTTTGGCGCCCTCGCGAGCGAGAATGTGGTGGCCCTCTGCGACATCAACGAGGAACACCTGGCGTTTGGGGCCAAGAAATTCCCCGAAGCCAAGCCGTATGTCGATTGGCGCCAATGCCTCGATCAGAAAGGACTCGACGCCGTGGTTTGTTGCACCGCTGATCACACCCACGCGTTCGTGGCGAACTGGGCCTTGAACCGTGGCTACCACGTCTATTGCGAAAAACCCCTGGCCAATAGTGTCGAGGAAGCCCGGGTTGTCCGAGCCAATTATCTCAAGAATAAATCGAAGCTCGCCACGCAATGCGGCACCCAACGCCATGAATACGAGAACTTCAATCGGGTGCGAGAACTAATCCAGGATGGCGTGATTGGGCAATTGGAGGCGGTATCGACGTGGGGCAACCGCAAGATTCCCCGTCCGGGCTATCTGCCCGCTGAAGGCGAGCCTCCCAAACACCTGCACTACGATCTGTGGATCGGCCCGTCCCCGTTTCATCCCTACAATCCCGGCTATTTCTCGGGCGGCCCGGGCGCCAACTGCCTGCAGTGGAACATGTATTGGGACTTCGGCAGCGGCCAGATTGGTGACATGGGCAGCCATACCATGGATATCGCGTGGAATGCCATCGACACAACCCTGCCCACTTCCGTCGAAGCCAAAGGCGATCCGTTCAATCCCGAGGTCACACCGGTGAAACTCGAGTTCCACTGCAAAATGCCGGCGAATCCATGGCGTCCCGGCATCCGGGTCTCGTGGTATCAGGGAGGGGCCATGCCCGAATCACCGTCCCGCATGCTGAACCTGAATCGAATCGACCACGGAGCTTTGTTCGAAGGGACCAAGGGCTGTCTGGTTTCCGACTTCAACAACCGGGCCATCTTCCCCAGCGACGACAAGGCCGATCTTACCTATTACAAACCACGGGCCAAAGAAGCGCTCATCCCCAAAATGGGCAACTTCCAGAAACAATGGATCCATGCCTGCAAGGGCGATCTTAAAACCTCCTGCGACTTCGAATACAGCGGTAACATGATCGAAACCATGTTGCTGGGCCTGGTCGCTTACCGCGCCGGCAAGACGATCGAATACGACAGCGCCACCGGCCGCATCACCAATATCCCCGAAGCCAACGAGTTGCTCCGCCGAAAATACCGGCCGGGATGGCCGCTGGACGGTTAGCGGGCAACAGATCTTTGTAACGTCTATCGGCGTTCCGTCGAAGCGCCCGCCTGAGGTCCATTCTCGCTGTACCAAACCGCTGTGCGATTTGGATGAACTTAATGATTGACCCCCTGGCATAACTCAGGGGGAGTATGTTCAATCATCTTTCTCGCGTCATTCGCGGTTGGGGACTCCAATGTTTCACTGTGACTCGCATTCAGGATGACAGAGGCTCGCCAGGCATCTGACTTACATCCATAAGATTTATATTGATTTAAATGATAGTATCATAAATAATTTAACAATTGGAACTCGTTGGACTGCTAAGAATTCACATCGAAGCCAGTCACAGGAATGTCTCCTTTATGCGCTGGTGGTTTAATCCTGCTTTGCCTCCCGTCAAAAGTTCTTGCTGGGGGCAAGGTGGTGTCATGGGGAGCGACAAACTTCAATCTTCATGAGCCTTGTGTAACGAAGGTGGTGGCCTGGGGGCGAAATTCCAACGGCCAGATGGACGTGCCACCCGACTTGACGCATTATCGGTGGTGAGAATTGCAGCGTAGGGGGGCAATATGCAAGGTCAAACAAACGTCCCGTCTGAATTGACCAACGCGATTGGGATTGCCGCAGGCTATTACCATAGTCTCGCCCTGAAGTCGGACGGCGCCGTGGTGGTGTGGGAGACAATTCGTATGGTCAAACGGATCTGCCGCGGGACCTGAAAAGCGCCGGTTTGGGTTGGGGGATTATCGCCACGGTGCCGGAATCCGAACTGCTGCGTCCGGCTCAACGCACGCGAAACATTACGCTGGGGCTTTGTATATTGTCCCTGTTGGCATGTGAGATCATAATTCTGGCTGTCACCCGGTCAGTCACCCGCCCGCTCAGGATAGCGATCAATCATTTGGACGATACGGCCATTCGGCTCGTGTCCGGGGCGGATCAGATCGCCACCGCCAGCCAATCGCTAGCCAGTGGCGCGAGCCAGCAGGCCGCATCCCAGGAGGAAACCAGTTCTTCGCTCGAGGAAGTGTTGAGCATGGTCCGACAGAACACCAAAAACGCGAATCGGGCCAACCGCCTAGCCAAACAGGCGAGGGAATCGGCCGGGGCCGGCACCGCGAGAACCCAGTCGATGATGAGCGCGTTGGAAAACATCAATGCCACCGGTTCTCAGATACATCAGGCCATGGAGGCCGCGAGCGAGGCTAACAATGAAGTGGTCAAGATCATCAAAACCATCGATGAGATTGCCTTTCAAACCAACATTCTTGCCCTGAATGCGGCCGTCGAAGCGGCGCGCGCCGGCAATGCCGGAATGGGATTCGCCGTGGTGGCGAACGAGGTGCGGAGTCTAGCCCAAAAAAGCGCGGAGGCGGCTCGCGAAACCACTCTCCGCATCGATGGCGCCATCAGCAAAACGGAACACAGCGTGAGCATGAGCGACAGCAACCCCGATTCAGCAATCCGGCTCCCCGCAAATGGAGCCTCGGGCAAGGATCATGCCCGACCCCAGTGCTCCCTGGGGCAATCCAAACTCGACAACTCCCAGCAAGGCCCACTGCTTTTAAAAACGGAGGCGGATAACACCCCCGTTCCGTCGTTTCGTGATTTCTCTTAATTTTCGGCGCGATAGTACTGGGCCGCCGCGTCGGCGTTGATCTCCAGCGGGCTGGCACTCGGCAGCGCCACATCCCGGTAAGGTCCTTCCGGCGTATCGGCGGCCTGGAGCCATCCTGTAAAGGTCATCTTGATTTTTGCAGCATCACTTTTTTCAATGCGCAGCGTCGGCGTGGGAATCCCGTCGGGACCCCAGACGCGTATGTTCGAGACCAGCGCATAACGGGGCCATTGATTGCCATTCATCCAGCACATAATGCAGTTAATGCCGCTCCCGGGATCCGCCTCGCCCGGACAACGCCTCATCCCAAACTCAGGCATGGCAATCGGATCGGCGAAGAGAGGATCTCCGACGTGCGGATCGATCCACGCGAGGTCGCCGTCATGTTTCGCGGTTTGCCAGATCTCCGCTTCGCCATCCCGCTGGACAAAATTGTCGTAAGTGTTCACGTAGGTGAGATCGCCGGCCGCGCCATTGGCGACGTACATGATGGTTTTCATGTGGAGCACTTTGCCGTCTTTGAACTCGGGTCCATGATCAAACCAGCTGCCGCCGCCGCCGCAGGCGCCAAGCCCGTTGTAGCGGCAGTCTTGACGCGAGCTCAGGCGCACACCCGTGCTGAGTTCGCTATACTTCCAGTTGGGATTGCCAAGATCACCGTCGGCCGTTCGGTTCGCATAATCGGCCAGGCCGAAGCCATGATCAAAACCGGGCAGGCTCGCGTTGTAGGTATTGGTTTTGGAATCGTAGTCAGCCGGGATTTCATTCGTGCAAATGAACTGCCAGTCCCACGTGACCGTGATCGGCCCGGTCATTTGCTTGGGAATATCCATTTTCCAAAAGTAAGTGGCGGCATTCGTGCCGAAATTCCCGTCCGACGCCACTTTCATTTGCCCGCCCCCCAGTGCGGTAGTGTTCGTTGCGGTGACGATGTAATACGGCTCGGTCTCGCCTTCAGGCACCCAACTCTTGCCGTTGTTCAGGGGGCTGTACGCTGCCGGATCGGGTTCATTCGCATTCACCCAGTCCCAGTTGGCGTTGGCGTTCTCCCATTTGTTGCCGATCGACGGCTGGCCGATCATCCAGCCGTTGGTGTAACCCTCCAAAGCTGAAAATTTAGTTTTGAAGAGCAATTGCGCTTGAACATCAGCCGCAATCAGGATCAGCAAACCAGCTCCCAGCAAGCCAAGCGTGTGCGATGTTTTCATAATGACCTTATCTGGATTTCCTCCTCTCGGTTCCGAGAATGCCCCCTTCCCCCGCCCGCCAGCCGTTGACCGATCCTTTCCGAGCCATGCCGTCGAAGACGGGTGGAACAGGCCAAGTCCAAGGCTGCGGCGAGAATTCAAGGAGTTGATGGTTCTTTATA
>ENA-UOWG01003299-UOWG01003299.1-activated-sludge-metagenome-genome-assembly--contig:-NODE-3299-length-12472-cov-4.568495_pt1 | contig 12472 bp, 12 predicted proteins | sample MGYA00238147_ERZ761563 | MGnify/ENA primary metagenome ERZ761563 (study PRJEB28884, sample SAMN05720216) | anaerobic digester metagenome | isolation source: active sludge of municipal... | reverse complement strand
AGGGCGTCGTTACCTACAGCTGCGATTTCAGCGGGGCAGTATCCGTCTTTGTCGACGGCACCATGTGGTCGAGGACCTGGTGGCGCATGGATGGCGCTACGGCGACTGAGTTCTCGGAGGCTGCCAAGGCCACGATGGGCAGCTGGGACACGCAATTCGAAAGCGACTACGCCGCTTGGCTCGCGGCACAGCCGCCGTCACCACCCCCCTGCCCGACCTGCTGAGTCTCGGCATGGATCCCAACACATTCGCAACGCTTGCAGCGGCCTGTGCCCCGCTGGTGCATGCGGACACGGCCCGTGCACTGGTGATGGTCGAGAGCAGCATGAATCCGCATGCCATCGGCGTGGTGAGCGGCGAGCTCGACCGACAGCCGCGCCGGCTGGGTGAAGCCCTCGCAACGGCCAGCGCCCTCCAGCAACAGGGCTGGAACTTCAGCGTTGGCCTCGCGCAGATCAATGTGCGCAATTTCGGCCGACTGGGACTGACGGCGCTGACGGCGTTCGACCCCTGCAGGAACCTGCAGGCCATGCAAACCATCCTCGGTGAGTGCCTCGACCGCGCCGAGCACCATGCACCCTCGCAGACGGCGCTACGCGAGGCCCTGTCCTGCTACTACAGCGGCAACCTCGTTACCGGCTTCACGCACGGCTACGTGCATCGCGTCGCCCGTGCAGCGGGCTCGCTTGTCAACCGCCCTTCACCCGCCACAACCCCGAAGGACTCTCCATGAACATCTTGCGCGCCCACATTCAGCGCGGCCTCAACGCCTCGCGGTTCGCCCTCGCTGCCCTGCCCGCCATCGTGCAGGCGCAGGGCTTCGACAAGATCGAGGACACGGTCAACAACGTCAACGCGATCCTCGTCACGATCTCGGTGGCGGTAGTCACGATCGCCATCATCTGGGCCGGATTCAAGATGATCTTCCAGGGCGCCCGTCTGGCCGACGTGGCCAATGTGCTGATCGGCGGCACGCTCGTCGGCGGCGCGGCGGCATTTGCGGCCTACATCGTCGGCTGAAGGGTCTGCTGTGGTGCCCCGCGAAACGATCTACAAGGGCGCGACCCGTCCGGCCATGAAGTTCGGCATACCGCTCGTGCCGCTGGTCATCCTCTTCGGCAGCGGCATGCTGCTGATCATGTGGGGTGGCACGCTCGTGGGCTGGTGGGTCCCGGCCGGGGTGCTTGCTTCCTTCGTTCCCTCGCTCGCCTGGATGCGCTTCGTCACCGCCCGGGACGATCAGCGCTTCCGGCAGATGTTTATCGCTGCCAAGCTGCGCCTGCATGAGCGGAACCGCCGCTTCTGGCGTGCGCGCAGCTATTCGCCCACCCTGCCGCCGGGAGCTCGCGATGCTTGGCATGCTTGAGCGTCTTGCCGGCAGTCTGCCGCGTCGGGTGGCTCAGCGGCCGCGGCATTGGGCCCAGGCCCGGCGCGAGAACCCCCTGGGCCGGTTCATCCCTTTCTCGTCACTCATCAGCCCGCACGACGTGATCACCCGCGGCGGTGACTACTTCAGGGTCTGGCGACTCGACGGCGTTGCATTCGAGTGCGCCGACGAAACCCTGGTCGCCGAGCGGCACGAGGCCTTGTGCAGCCTGCTGCGCAACCTCAGCGGCGGGCAATGGGCAGTATGGACGCATCGCTTGCATCGGACCGTGAGCGACGCGCTGCAGGCTCCGGCGCAAGCTGGTTTCGCACGCGATCTGTCGCTGGCGTATCACGCCAGCCTGCGTACGCGGCAGATGATGAGCAACGAGCTGTACCTGACGCTCGTCTACCGGCCGAACGGATCGCGCATGAACCGCGCACTGCAATCGACACGGCGCTCGTTGGCTTCGATCGCGCAGGCGCAGGCCGACGCCATGCGGCTGATGAAAGAACGCACCGCGCAGGTCGAGCGCGTGCTGCGCGGCTTCGGGCCGCAGTTGCTGGGCACGCGGCAACTTCGCGGTCGGGCCTACTCCGAAGTGGCGGAGTTCCTGGGCTACCTGGTCAACGGCTGCTGGCGCGCTGTTCCCGTGACGGCCGGCCCGCTGTACCGGATTCTGCCGAGCACGCGGCTGTCCTTCGGAGGCGACAAGCTCGAGCTGCGCCATGCCGGCAGGCTGCGCTATGCGGCGCTGGTGGACATCAAGGAGTATGCCGACGCCGTGGAGCCAGGCATCCTGAATTCGCTGCTGTACGAGGAAAGCGAGTTCATCGAAACCCAGAGCTTCTCGATCCTGCCGCGGCGTGATGCGATGCGCGCACTGGAGCTGCAGCGCGACCAGCTCGTCGCCAGTGACGACGCCGTCGCGAGCCAGGTCGCCGACATGGATGTGGCACTCAATGAGCTGGGCGACGGCCAGTTCTGCATGGGCGAGTACCACTACAGCCTCGTCGTCTTCGGCGAAGACGTGGCCGACGCCGGCCGCCGCGCCGCGCAGGCCATCGGCGCCGTCGGCGAGTCCTCCAGCCTGCAGATGTCGCCGGTGGATCTGGTGGCCGATGCCGCCTGGTTTGCCCAGATGCCCGGCAACTGGCGCTGGCGGCCGCGCGAAGCCAAGCTGTCTTCCCGGGCCTTTGCCGCGCTGGCCAGCGGTCACAACTTCGCGCGCGGCAAGAGAGACGGCAATCCGTGGGGCGAGGCGCTGGCGCTGCTGTGCACCCCGTCTGGCCAACCGTTCTACCTGAACCTGCACAGCAGCCCCGAAGGCGAGGACTCCGGCGACCAGAAGCTGCCGGGCAACACGCTGATCATCGGTTCCACCGGCGTCGGCAAGACGACGCTGGAGATGTTCCTGCTGACGCTGACGCGCAAGTGGAACCCCGCCCCCCGGCTGGTGCTGTTCGATCTGGACCGCGGCTGCGAGATCGCGATGCGCGCTCTGGGCGGGGTGTACTTCACCCTCGAAGCCGGCAAGCCCACCGGCTGCAACCCATTGCAGCGCGAGCCCACGCCGGCGCGCATGCAGTTCTGGGAGCAGTTGATCCGCACCTGCATCGCCACCGCGGCCCTGCCGCTGCTGCCAGCCGATGAACGCGCCATCGCCGACGCGGTCAAGGCCGCGGCGATGTTGCCGGCGCCCCTGCGCCGCTTTTCGACAGTGCGGCAGAACCTGCCGAAGGCCGGCGAGAACAGCCTGTATGAACGGCTCGGCCGCTGGTGCCAGGGTGGCGCGCTCGGTTGGGTCTTCGACCAGTCCGACGACCGGTTGCTCGACCTGAAGGCAGCCTCCGTAATCGGCTTCGACACCACCGAGTTCCTCGATCTGCCCGAGGTGCGCACGCCGGTGATGATGTACCTGCTGCAGGTGATGGAAGAGCTGGTCGATGGCGAACGGCTGATCTACGTGATCTCCGAGTTCTGGAAGGCGCTCGACCACGAGATCTTCAGCGACTTCGCCAAACAGAAGCAAAAGACCATCCGCAAGCAGAACGGGCTGGGCATCTTCGATACGCAAAGCCCCTCCGACGTGCTGAGGCACCCGATCGGGCGAACGATGATCGAGCAGAGCGTGACCAAGATGTTCCTGGCCAACCCGGCGGCGGTGCGTGAGGAATACGTCGAAGGCTTCGGCCTCAGCCAGGCCGAGTTCGATATCGTCCGCAGCCTCGGGGCGCAGGGCGGCCGGCGCTTCCTGGTCAAGCAAGGGCGCGCCAGCGCAATCTGCGAGATGGACCTCGCCGGTCTGGACGACTTCATCACCGTGCTGTCGGGCACTACCGACAACGTCGCCCTGTTGGACACCATTCGCGCGCGACACGGCAACGATCCGTTTCAGTGGCTTCCCGTTCTGCTTCGCGAGGTTCAGGATCGCAAGTCCCGGGTTTCGAGGAGTGAAGCATGACGTTCGGCCACTTCATCGCCGCCGCCGCCATGGCGTGCGGCTCATTCGCCGCCGCGGCACAGTTCGTCAAGGGCAATGAAGCCGTGCGCACGATGCCGGACGGCACGACTCGCATCGAGACGCCCCCGCTGCCGGCAACAGGTCCGATCCGGACGACACAGCCCTGCGCCGCCGCCGACAACTGCCATGGCGGTGCATGGCTGATGGTCGAAACCAAGGACGGACTGGTCGAGTGCACCGAGGCCTATGCGCGGCCTGGCACCTGCCGTGCGTCGAGCTACGGCACGACGAAGCTGCTGCGTCTGTGGGTGCTGAAGTCCGGCGGCACCTGGCTTCAATGCCAGCTTCCGGATATCGCCAGCAAGTGCGTGAACATGTTCGCGCGCCCGCCGGCCAACCTGCCGTACCCGGCCGTCCAGTAGCCAGTAGCGCGAGGGGAGCGGCACCATGTTCACCTGGGTCGGCACGCAGCTCGACACGATCCTGAACACCTACGTGCTCGGCGTCGTGTCGGCGTTGATGACCGCGATCGCACCGATCGCCCTGACGGTGATGACGACCTGGGTGGCGCTCTACGGATGGGCGATCCTGCGCAACGAGGTGTCCGAGACCCTGCCCGTTTTCATGTGGAAGGTGTTCAAGATCGGGCTCGTCTTCGCGTTCGCACTGCAGTCGGCGTTCTACATGGCGAATGTCGCCGACACCGCCAACGCGCTCGCGATGGGCGTGGCAAGCACCTTCCTGCCCAGCGGCGTCGACCCGATGACGGTTGCGTCGCCCTACGCGCTGCTCGACAAGTTCAACGACGACGCCAGTACCCAGATCGCGGACATCATGAAGGAGGCCAGCATGTTCCGTCTGGACCTGCTGCTGGCGGCCGCGATCTTCTCCATCGGCTCGGTCATCTTTCTGTGCATCGCGCTGTTCGTCGTCACGCTGTCGAAGCTCTTCCTCGCCTTCGTCATCGCCGCCGGCCCATTGTTTCTGCTCTGTCTTGCCTGGCGCCCGACTCAGCGCTTCTTCGACAGCTGGCTGTCGATGGTGCTGAACGCGGTGGTGCTGACATGGTTCGCCTTCTTCGCACTCGGCCTCAGTGCGTTCATGGGGGTCTCGATGTTCAAGGCGATCCAGGACGGCGGCGGCTTCCTGGGCGCGAACTTCAACGTGCTCGGCGAGGCGATCCGCTACTGCGTGCTGATGGTACTGATGGCCATCATCTGTTTCCAGGCACCCAGCCTGGCCTCCGCGCTGACCGGTGGCGCGGCCATCCAGCAGGGGATCCAGATGGTGCAGAACGCCCTGATGGTGGCTGGCCTTCGCTCTGTGGCGATGAGCCGGGGGCCGGCCGCCGCGTCAGCGGGAGGCGCAATTCGCCCGAGCTTGGGCGGCACCGCTGCCTACCAGCTTGCCGCGCTTCGCGGTCGAACCTGAACCGAACGCTTGAAGGAGACCCTGATGAGCGCACTCGTCCGACTGTTCTCCGCAGTCGCCATCGCTCTCGCCAGCGCCGCGTGTCCGGCTCAAGGCATCCCCGTCATCGACGCGGCCAACCTGGTGCAGACCGTGCAGCAGGTGGTGAACGACATCACCAAGATCAACAACCAGGTGCAGCAGATCAGCCAGCTGCAAAACCAGCTCGCCAGCATGAATGGCATCCGCGGGTTGGGAACGATCCTGGACAACCCGCTGCTGCGCAACTACGTGCCCGCGCAGGCCTACACGCTCGTCAACGCAGTGGACACGTCGGGCTACGCGGGCCTGGGCAGCACGGCAAAGGCGCTGCGCGACGCCGCCATGGTCTACAACTGCGGCGATCTGGAGGGTGCCGCCCGCACGGCCTGCCAGGCAGCGCTCGCGCAGCCTTACCAGCAAAAGGGCTTGCTCCAGGATGCCATGAATGCCGCCGCAAGCCGGCTGTCGCAGATCGGCTCGCTGATGGGCCAGGTCGACGCCACTAGCGACCAGAAGGCGGTGCTCGAGATCCAGGCGCGCATCGGCGCCGAGAACGCGCTGCTCGCGCATGAGATGACGCAGATCCAGATGCTGCAGGGCATGGCCGACGCCGAGGAGCGCATTGCCCGCTCGCGGGACCGCGAGCGGCAGTATCAGATGCTCGGCCGCACCGGCCGGATCGCCGACTTCCTGCCCTGAGGCTCGCCATGAACGCCCAACGCTCGCCGAGCGAAGCCGCTGCATTGCCGATCGTCCCCGATGCAGACGACTCGGCCGCCTTTGGTGCCAACCGCGCATGGGAGATCGATCGAGTCCTGTCACTCGAGCGCTCCGAGCGTCGGGCCTGGCGAGTTGCGGTCGCCGGCATGGCGATGGCCCTGATCGGCGTTGCCGCAGTCTTCGCGCAGGGGCCATTGCGCCGGGTGGTCGAGATACCGATCGTCGTTGACCGCGCAACTGGCGAAACGACCATCCAGCAACGTTTGTCCATCGAGACGGTGCCGCCGATGGAAGCGCTAGACAAGCACAACCTGGCTGCCTTCGTACGGGCGCGCGAAGGCTACAACTGGCAATTCCTTCAGCGCGACTTCGACCAGGTTGCCCGCATGGCGGTGCCGGCGGTATTCAGCGCCTACAGCCGCCAGTTCGAGGGCGACGGCGCGCTGCAGAAGAGGATCGCGGCCACCGAAGACTGGCGCATCGACATTGTCGGCGTACGTCTGGCAGCGTCCGGCCGGCCCGGCAATCGCGGCGAAGCCACGGTGACCTACGACAAGGTGGTCCACCTCGTCGAGCGCAATCTTCCGGACGCGAAGACGCGGCATGTGGCCAGCGTCGTCTACCAGTACCAACCCAAGGTGCTCGCGAAGGAGCGCGACCGGCTGGAGAACCCGTTCGGCTTCGTCGTCACCGCCTACCGCTCCGATGCGGAGATCAACACGCCGCCGCCCGGGAGCCGGCCATGAGGGCGCCAGCCTTGCGCTGCGGCGCATCCGCCATCGTGGCACTGCTCGTCGGCAGTGCTCATGCGCAGGCCGACGACCCGCGACTGCGGGAGGTAGTCTATGACCCGCGCGCGGTGGTGACCGTGCCCGTCAAGCGTGGCGTGGTGACGCACATCGTTCTCGACGCCGACGAATCCCTGACCGACGTCGGCTCCGGGTTCGGCGGCGACTGCGGCAAGTCAGAGGCTGCCTGGTGCATCGCCGCCCAGGCCGGTGGACGCCACATCTTCGTCAAGCCCAAGTCCACGGCAACCGCACCGAACAACCTTGCAGTGGTAACGGACCGGCGAACGCATGCCTTCCGCTTCGTGGTCCTGGACGACAGCGACAAGCGCCTGCCGGTGTACCGGCTGACCGTCCGCACCCCCGTCGCGCGCACTGTGGCCGTCGCGCGGCCCGTGACGCACGACGCTGCCGCAGCCATCGCCTTGCCCATCGAAGCACCGCTGCTGCCGCCGCAGGAGGTGGTCGCCGAACGGCTGAAGGCCAGGCCCGAAGTCGTGAACTCGATCTACTCCATCGCGCAGGGCGATGGCTCCGACGACATCGTGCCGTCGCTGGTCTTCGACGATGGCCACTTCACCTACTTCCGCTTTCCCGGCAACCGGGAAGTGCCTGCCGTGTTCCAGGTGCTCGCCGATGGCAGCGAAGGCCTCGCCAATGCCCGGATGGAGGACGACCTGCTGGTGGTCGATCGGGTGAGTCGCCGGCTGATGCTGCGCGCAGGCTCGGCGGTCGTCGGGGTCTGGAACGAGGCCTTCGATCTGGAGGGCGTGCCTCCCGTTGCCGGAACCACGGTGCCCGGGGTCCAGCGCGTCATCCGGGTAGACAGCGGCCGGCCCGGTCGCCCGACCACCTTGCGAGGGCCACAGCATGAATGACAAGCCATTGACTCCCGGCGCCAACGCCGCGGAACGCGGTGAGGACGGAGGCAAGCTGGAACCGCTGCCGGGCGAACCGGGGATCCCCGACGTTGCACGCCCTGAGCGCGCCCCGCTGTCGAAGAAGGGGCTGTTGGCCGTCGGCTTGCTGATCGCTTCGCTCGTGGCGGTGTCGGCGCTCTCGCTGCAGCGCTTTGCGACGAGCGGCAAGAAACCAGGAGACGCCGCGTCAACACGCGTCGGCGATCGTCCGGCCGCCGCCGGCGCCGAGCCGCGCCGGCTCGAGATGCCCTCGGCGCCGGCCAGTGCGTCATCGGCGCCAGGCCAGGCCGTACGCATTCCCCAACTGGTACCTACTGCAGAAGAGATGGCTGAGCCGATCGGCGTGCGCCGTACCGGCGCTGCGCAGGGGACTGGAAGTGCGAAATCAGTCCTCCCACAGGATGCGCCCGTCGTGCTGCTGACCACACGCCCCGGCTCTGCTACCCCGAAAGCCGGACACCGCGACGAGCCAGTGAATGGTCAAACGACGAACGATCAATCAGCGGGCGCCGGCGATGGACTCGAAGAAACCCGGCGCAACCTGGCCGCCTACCAGCGGCAACTGGAAGGTCTGCTGAACACCCTGACCAAGAGCACCGCGGTCGCGGTCGGTCAGGGGGCAGTTTCCCCGCCTCCTCCGGGCGCACCCCCCGCAGGAATGCCCCCTTCCGGGGGGACGACCCATTCCCCTCCAACGGGGGGCCTCTTTGGGGGGCAGTTGCAGGCTTCGGCCACGCTGCGCGCAACCGCGTCGATGCTCGGCAACCGCAGCCTGATCTTGCCCAAGGGCACGGCCTTCACCTGCGCGCTGAAGACGAAGGTGATCAGCGCGGCGTCGGGCTTCGTCGGCTGCCAGGTGCTGCGCAATGTCTTCAGCGATGACGGCCGTGTACTGCTGATCGAACGCGGTTCGCACATGGATGGGGAGTACCGCGTGGCGTCGTTGCGCTCCGGTACCGTCCGCATCCCGGTGCTCTGGACGCGAATCCGCACGCCCAACGGCGTGACGGTCGATATCGATTCCCCCGGAACCGGCCCGCTGGGCGAATCCGGCGTCGACGGCTATGTCGACAACCGCTGGGTCGAGCGCATCGGCGCGGCCCTGCTGCTGTCACTGATCAACGACTCGGTGCAGTTCGTATTGCAGAACCAGGCGAACGACTCCAGCGGCGACACCATCATCCTGCCCAGCACCACGTCGAGCGCGAACAAGCTCGCCGAGAAGGTGCTCGAAAACACCATCAACATCCCGCCGCTGATCTACCAGAACCAGGGCGGCATCGTCGGCATCTATGTCGCGCGCGACGTGGATTTCTCGTCGGTGTACGAGCTGAAGCCGGTGGCGAGGTAGCGCGGCCATGGGTGGTTTGCTGCACGAACATGCCGGCGACGACGGGGGCTGGTGCGGCGATGCCACCTCCGTCGTGGAGTTTCTCCGTCCGCTGCGCGAACAGCTCGACGCGCCGGGTGTGTTGGAGGTCTGCGTCAACCGGCCCGGCGAGTTGCTGGTCGAAACAGTGCGCGGCTGGCAGACTGTGCCTGCGCCCGAGATGACGCAGGAGCGCTGCCTGTCGCTGGCCACCGCCGTGGCTACCTTCTGCGACCAGCAGATCAACCAGGAGCGCCCGCTGCTGTCGGCCACACTGCCCAGTGGCGAGCGCATCCAGTTCGTCATCCCGCCAGCCGTGCCGCGCGGCACGGTATCGATCACGGTGCGCAAGCCTTCGCACCTGATCAAGCGCCTCGGCGACTTCGAGCGCGAAGGTCTGTTCGAGCGCACGGCCACGGTGACGCGCACGCCGGACGCCGAGTTGCTGCCGTTCGAGGGCGAGCTGGTCGCGCTGAAGGACGCCGGCCGCTACGCCGAGTTCCTGCGCCTGGCAGTGCGCAAGCACCAGACCATCGTCGTCAGCGGCAAGACCGGCTCGGGCAAGACCACCTTCATGAAAGGACTGGTCGAGGAAGTGCCGAAGCACGAGCGGCTGATCACGATCCAGGACACGGCCGAGCTGACACTGCCCAACCACCCGAACGTCGTCCACCTGTTCTACAGCAAAGACGCGCAGGGCATGGCCAAGGTGACAGCGAAGTCGCTGCTCGAAGCCTGCCTGCGCATGAAGCCAGACCGCATCTTCCTGGCCGAGGTGCGCGGTGACGAATGCTTCTACTTCGTGCGCCTGGCGGCCTCGGGCCACCCGGGCAGCATCACCAGCGTGCACGCGGGCAGCTGCGCGCTGGCCATCGAGCAGATGTCGCTGATGATTCGCGAGAGCGGCGCCGGCGGCGGCCTGCGCATGAACGAGATCAAGTGGCTGCTGGGCGTCGTCGTCGACGTGATCGTGCAGTTCGATCGCGACGAGCGCGGGCGCTTCATCTCCGAGATCTTCTACGAACCCCGGCGCCAGCGCCTCGGCCGCTGGGACGACCAGGTGGCAGCGGCAGCATGAGCAGCGTGACCGCCCTGCCGTTCTCGGCCTGGCCCACGGGTCGCAAGGTCGCGGCCAGCGTGTTCGCGGCAGCGGGCTACGTCGCATTGGCTTTCACGGCGGTCTACCTGGCCGGCGTGCTCTTCCTGATTCTGAACAAGGCGAATCCGGCTCAGGCCCGGTTCGCGAGCATCGTGGCCTACTGGAACCTGTACGCCGACGATTCCCGGCTGCGCAAGAAGCTGCTGATCGCTATCGCTGCATCGGGGACGGGCCTGCTGATCGTCCTGCCTGCGGCCCTGGTCGCAGCGGCACGCCCGCGCCGGGCATTGCACGGCGATGCCCGGTTCGCCAGCGCCGCGGAAGTTGGTCGCGCTGGACTCAGCGGCTACGCCGATGGGCCACGCATCCTGATCGGTCGCCACTGCGGGCGCTTCCTGTCGCTACCCGGCCAGCTCTCGGTGATGCTGTCGGCACCTACGCGCAGCGGCAAGGGCGTCGGCGTGGTGATCCCGAACCTGCTGAACTGGCCCGATTCGGTCGTGGTGCTCGACATCAAGGGCGAGAACTACGACCTCACCGCAGGCTACCGGGCTGCACGCGGCCAAGCCGTCTATGCCTTCTCGCCCTTCGACGATGGTGCGCGCAGCCATCGCTGGAACCCGCTGACCGCCGTACGCACCAGCCCGCTGCACCGCGTTGGCGATCTGCTGACCATCGGCCAGGTCTTCTTCCCCAACGACGGCAGCGGCACCTCGTCCGAGGCCTTCTTCAACGACCAGGCGCGCAACCTGTTCCTCGGCCTCGGGCTGGTCCTGCTCGAATCGCCCGGGCTGCCGCGCACCATCGGCGAGATGCTTCGACAGTCTTCGGGCAAGGGCCGGTCGCTGAAGGATCACCTGGGCGGCCTGATCACGCAGCGCCGGGATGAAGACAACCCCCTCTCGGACGAATGCGCCGATGCCCTGCAGCGCCTGTTGTCGAACTCGGAGAACACGCTGTCCAGCGTGGTGGCCACCTTCAACGCGCCGCTGACGATCTTCGCGGATGCGGTGGTCGACGCAGCCACCAGCGCCAACGACTTCCGGCTCCAGGACGTGCGCCGGCGCCGCATGTCGATCTATGTGCGCATCCCGCCGAACCGGCTGGCCAGCGCCCGGCCACTGCTGAACCTGTTCTTCTCGCAGCTGGTCAGCCTGAACACGCAAGCCCTGCCCGAACAGGACCCGACGCTCAAGCTGCAATGCCTACTCGTCAACGACGAGTTCGCCGCCATGGGCCGCGTGGGAATGATCAGCAACGCCGCCGCCTTCCTGGCCGGCTACAACCTGCGCCTGCTGACGGTGGTGCAGGCGATGTCCCAGCTCGACGCCGTCTATGGCGACAAGGAGGCCCGCACCTTCGCCACCAATCACGGTCTCCAGATCCTCTACGCACCGCGCGAGCAGCGCGATGCCGACGAGTACAGCGCCATGCTCGGCCACTTCACCGAGCGCGCTACGTCGCACGGGCGCAGCCGGTCCTTCAGCGGCCACGGCCACAGCACTGTCAGCCGCAACGAAAGCGAACAGCGCCGCGCGTTGCTGCTGCCGCAGGAGTTCAAGGAACTGGGCAGCGAGCGCCTGGTGGTGATCTACGAGAACTGCAAGCCGATCCTGGGCGAGAAGATCCGCTACTACCGTGACAAGGCCTTCGTGTCGCGGCTGCGGCCGGCGCCGGCCGTGCCGCGCATGGATATGGACTTGCATCTGGCGCGCACGCAGGAACGCTGGCGCTACGCCGCCGACGAACTGCCACCGGGCGAAGGCCTGAGCCTGGAGGCACTGGCGCATGACTTCACGCCGCTGCCGGACAAGTTCGAGGGGCCGCCGGAAGAGATTGCCGGAGTCCTGCTCGACTTCTTCAGCCAGGGCCAGCGCGGCGCTCCGGTCGTCGGCGGGTCGATCGAACCGGTGGCCGATGCCGACGGTGTGCTGGTGGCCGACGGCGATGTCCTGCCGCTCGAAGAACCCGCCTCGCCGCAAGCCAGCGCCCTGCCCTGACCCACGGGAGAACCACCATGCGCTTCGCTATCCCGCTCGTTCCCTGGTTCCTGCTGCTGGCGTCCTGCAGTTCGCCGCCAAAGCCGCCCACGGTGGACGAGTCACAGCGGCGGCCGGTCAACTCTCAGGTGGCCGTCGAGTTGCAGGTGTGCAAGAACGACCTTCACAACACCCGGTTGCTGGCCACCGAGTCTGGCCGGCTGGCGGAATCGACGGCCTCGACGCTCGCCAACCTGGCCGCACGCCAGCAGATCCTGGCCGCCATGCAAGCGCCAGCCGTCTCTCCCCCGATAC
>ENA-UOWG01003296-UOWG01003296.1-activated-sludge-metagenome-genome-assembly--contig:-NODE-3296-length-12479-cov-13.233419_pt1 | contig 12479 bp, 6 predicted proteins | sample MGYA00238147_ERZ761563 | MGnify/ENA primary metagenome ERZ761563 (study PRJEB28884, sample SAMN05720216) | anaerobic digester metagenome | isolation source: active sludge of municipal... | reverse complement strand
GTGCCTGCCGGAACCAGCAAGAACTCGGCAGGGCTGTCGATGACACTGAAAAAATTGTGGATGATCAGAGGTCGGCTTGCGCTGTTCTGATCTACGGTGCCCATTTTGATGCATGCGATTTCTGCCTTCAACATCATCTTCTTGCAGCTACCACTGATCCCGGAAAACGTCATGAGCGCGTGATGTGCGCGTTCCATTTCGTCCAGCGTCGCTGGGCGGTTGACGGGGGGGTTATTCGGGTTCACGAGAATCTCCTTTTACGATTCAGCCATAGGCCTGTAGGTCTCTGGCGTCAGAAAAAACTGCGAGTAGTCGGATTGCCATCGCCAAGTACTAATCATGGTCGCCAGACATTCCTTGCCGGCACGGTTTGGAGCATAGGCCGGGTATGCGACAGACTGTGTCGCCCCGACACGCGGTTCCCGTGGGCTACATCGCTCCCGAGCTTGCGCATCTCAAGCTCCCCATTCTCGCTCGGGGCATCGTATAGCGGTCTCTCCCAGAAGATGAGCCATGAGTCGCTGAAGGCCACGGGCTGGCGCTTGTCCGTGACAGCTCTCTGGTACTCGCTTACCGCCCAACTTGTACCAATGCAGCGCCAGCCTCCGCACCTTCGATCAGCGAATAAACCACACGTAACTCGGGCGCGGGCTGATGGATTAAAGTAGATGTTGCTGACATCACCTAGAGAACCGATTGTTGATTTGCACCTAAAACTGACCCACTAGCCCCATAGATTTGCATCGAATTTTGACCCACGTATAGACACTGACCTGCTCGGAGAGGAACGGGCTTTATTTCCGGAAGATCCCGTTCCATCGCACGCCTTGATTGGGCACGATGGCGGAAAACCGGTTTTCGTCGGCCACTACTGGCTTACCGGAGTTCCTGCGCTCCTTGCTAGCAAGGTCGCCTGCGTCGATTACAGCGTGGCCAAGGGAGGAAAGTTGGTGGCCTACCGTTGGGATGGCGAACCGACGCTAGACGAGCGGAAATTCTACTGGGTGAAGCCATAGCATGGCCAAGAAACAATCCAGCCAGCCGTCAATGCTGAAAATTACCGAGGCACTCATTGATGAGCGCGAGGCGCCGTTGACTCGTAACGGATTGGTCGCAGCATTGATTCCAGCCTCATAATGCGATTTTCAAGAAACACCAAGAATTAGGGACACCCCGTGGCTACCAAAGAAGAATACGAAGCTCGCTACGCACTCTGGGAAGAGTTCAACAACACCTGGTCCATTGAAAGACTCAAAACAATGAGTCTCGAGGACTACACAAAAGCCGGTGACAAAGACACCTTCTCCTACTGGATAGAAAGTCGACTCGACAAACTGGGCAGTATTTGGGGTGGGAGCGCTTTCAAGTTCGGCATCTTCTCCCGCAAAGACAAGACCGATAAAGAAGACGGCGGCGGTGCGGCTTATTCGGATGATTACGGCTGGTATTCGAAATACGGCGCTGAGCAGGACGCAGCATTTGTTCAGGTTCGAAAAACGGTAGTCGACATTGCTGAAGCTGCCCAACGTGGCGACCTGGATGCTATTGAAAAAATCGACCTGGGCGAGGCTGTGAAATGGAAGATTGCCTTCCATTACCAAGACAAAAGCACCCCCACCATCGTGGACGTTTATAAGCCCTCTTGGTTACGAGCGTTTCTAGGCAATTCGGACAAGAAGCTCAACATGGCAGCCCTTCAGCGTTTGGTCACTGCACAGAAGGTAACGGATGAAGGCATTCTGGAATTCGGCTCAAGGATTGTTGCCGCTTGGAAGGAAAAAGACCTCGAGATATGGAAGATTTCCCACGGCGGGCAAAGCTTTAACGATAACGAGCGAGCCACCTACTTCGCAGACCACTTGGCTGTGATGCATGAGGATACTGGCAATGAACAAGGTAAGGACTTCAAAGAGGCACCTGTCGGAACGATTATCTATCTGTGCCACGGCAACTCAGTCCAGCTCCTTGGAAAACTTACCAGCACAGCTTCCCCTTGTAACAAGGGCGTAGGCTGGGTACAGCGTTCGTATGAGGTTTTGAAAAAAGCCAACTTCTCGACCCCTTACGAGAAGAGCTCAAAGAAATGGACACCGAGAGGTAACTCTACGTTCTGGAAGGTTCCTCAGGACGAACTTCCAGAATTTGAGCAAACACTCCTCAAACCCTACTTTGGTCTCAACCTGGAAGAAATCATGGACCTCGACGTCATTTCGGAGGCTGTAACGAAGCCAGTTGAGACAAGTGTGGAAGACGTCGGTCCGTTGAACCGAATTCTTTTCGGGCCACCAGGAACTGGTAAGACTTACCGCTCAGTTGCTGAAGCTGTTGCCATAATCGAGGGCGGCACAGTTGAGGAATTGATGGCTCCCGAAGCGTACAAGAATACAAAAGCTCGCTTTGATGGCTATCGTGAGAACGGGCAAATTGAGTTCGTCACGTTCCATCCTTCATATGCCTACCAGGACTTCATCGAAGGAATTCGCCCTGAGACCACCGATGGTGGCCAGCTGATTTACTCGGTTGAGCCAGGGGTACTAAAGAAAATTGCCAAGGACGCACTAGACAACTGGATAGCTTCTCGTAAGTTGCCAGACAGTGGGCTGACTGACGACGAGCGGTTCGAGAGAGCCTTTAATCAGGTTATCGAGAACATTGAGGAATCCGAACTTGGGTTTGTCGAAACCAAACTCAAGAAAGGCTATCCCGCACAAGTGCGAGCTGCCTCTAAGGGCCAAGGCTTCGTCCTAACCCTGCCAGACTACCCAACGGTGTACAACACCCCGAAATTCCAACTAAAGAAGCTCTGGCCCAACCGCCAGAACATAAAGAAGCCTGCTGACACCAAGCTCTACAACGGCTCCTTTTTCTGGGCTGCTCTAAAGCTTCTCGAAGAGACTGACCTCGCTCTCGGACTTCCTGAATACGTCGAAGCAGTTCCGCTTAAGCGTTTCGTACTGGTTATCGATGAAATCAACCGAGGCAACATTGCCAAGATTTTTGGAGAGCTCATTACGCTCATTGAGGAAGACAAGCGCCTTGGCGAAGCTAACCAGTTGACAGCTAGATTGCCTTACAGCGTCGAGGAACCGCCGTTCGGTCTGCCACCCAACCTGTACCTCCTGGGCACAATGAACACAGCAGACCGCTCAATCGCCCTACTGGACACCGCCCTGCGCAGGCGTTTCCATTTCGAAGAGCTAATGCCCGATCCGGAGGTTCTAACGGTCGACTTCATCAGTGGTGTTTCGATGAAGAAGCTACTTTCTGTTCTGAATAAGCGGATTGCCTACCTGTTCGACCGTGAGCACACCATTGGCCATGCTTATTTCTGCGGCATTCAATCCTTTGCTGAACTCGAGTCTCGATTCCTTCATAAGGTCATTCCGCTACTTCAAGAATACTTCTTCGATGACTGGTCGAAGATTCAACTCATCTTCAAAGACATCCAGCCGAAAGCCTCGGAGAATTTCATCATCCGAAAGATAGAAGATGAAGCCGCTGAACTGTTTGGCAATGAAAGTGACCTTGGAAATGGTCGCGTGACCTACCAGGTTGCTGAAAAGCTAACTCCCGACATGCTCAAGGCTATCTACGAGTGAGCGTTGTTAGCTTTCGGGAATACGAGCCCATCCGCGTTCTAAATTCCCTCTCATCTCCTGATGAGAGGGCGCTCACCGTTGCCGAGTTAGAAAGCATCGACCGGATTAGCGCCAACCTGGGCATTCGCCTGATTGAGCACATCTCCCGTTCCCAGGTTCGACCCAAACAGTATGTCGGCACAATCCAAATGCCGACTCGAAGCATCGAGTTTCTGCCCAAGATTGAAACCACAGGCAAAGACGACCTGCCTGGTGTTCGTCACAACCTCCTTGAGATGCTGAGAGTTGCATATGACTTGGGGGGAAGCACTTCTGGAACTGCTGGATTATCCAGCCGCCAGGTTGGTTGGCTCGACTTGCTGATACTCCTGTTCTGCCGTGCGCTCGCTGACCAGGTACGCCGCGGCCTGGTTAAGAAGTATCGACTTGAGGAGAACGACCTGCCTGCAGTTCGAGGTCGAATACTCAACGAGGAACAGCTACGAAGGAACCTGATTCACAAAGAGCGCACAGCTTGTGAATACGATGAGTTCGATGAAAACCATGCCTTAAACCAGCTGTTCAAGCTGACTGTGCGGCTGATGCTTAGAGTTGCCAGTAACGCCTCAACACAACAAGCAGCAAGAGAGCTTTTGCCCGCTTTCGAGAACGTCAGTGATGTCAGCTTCTCCAAAGACTGGATGGAAGGGGTAAAGCTCGACAGGATGAGCGACCGATTTGGCTTCTGCTTGTCACTGGCCAAGCTATTCCTGCAAGGTTTTACCACCGACATTTACTCAGGGAACCAACAGTCCTTTGCTCTGATGTTCGACATGGCAGAACTGTTCGAACGCTATATCGGCAAACAAGCTCAGAAGGCATTGAAGCCTTTAGGCCACGAGGTTCACTTGCAGCACTCAAGGCATTACCTCGCCAAGGACCAGAAGAAAAATCAGCGCTTGTTTCAATTGCGCCCCGACATTGTTGTAACGTCAGCTGGTGCCCCCCACTGCATCGTAGATACGAAATGGAAGCGACTCCAACTTGAAGAGAGAAAGCTTGGAGTCTCTCAAGCAGACTTGTACCAAATGCTCGCCTACTCTGAGCGATACCAGTGCCAATCTATTTTGCTTCTTTACCCCTGGAACCACTCAGGTGGCGAATTCCAAGGGGTCCAGAAGCAGATGACCTTCGAGGGAAAAACCTCAAAAGTCACCATCGGCGAAATCACTCTTCAAGACCTGAGTACTGTTCAAGCCCAGATTCGGCATCTTATTAGCCGTTGTAGCGGTGAAGCATCTAAGGCAATTGCATAAACAATACTTATCCACGAAATCTGTGGACAAGTCTGGGGGGTGTCCGAAATTTTGTGTAAAGCAGCCGTTGGCATCACTACTTCTGAGCGGCTGCTTTGGCCGAGTCGTGGAAATTGAGCTTATTGCCGTCATGGTGTGGAGGGGCGCATTTTCTGAGCCCGCGCACGTTTAATCTGATCCCATTAAATCGACAGGCGCCTTGCCAGAGGAGAGATTCAATTCAAATTTGCGCACTCCGCATGCGGCTTTGCCGCCGTGACCTGGCTGATTTCGCATGATTCCAATGAATCGTTTGACCGTAAAGTTGCATCCGCGCAGTGCGTGGCCGATGATTGTCGCTTCGCTTTTCCTGGTTGTGGTGTTGCTCGGCCCCTGGGTGTTGATCGCCCTCGCGCCTCTGTTCGCGGTGTGCCTGCTGACCTACCATGCCCTCAAGGCACTCTACGCCGAGGCCAGGACCAAGGCGTGCGAACTTCCGGACAGCGGTGAACTCCCCTACGGCTTTGCCGGCCACGACATCCGTGCCTTCACCGATGCCCGAGGACAGGTGTGGATCCGGGCAAAGGATATCCGTCATCTGCTTGGCCTGGAACGTAGCGACACCTGGATGGCCAGCGCCTATCCTGAGGGGTATTGTCGTGCGCATCCTGGCATGGCGGCCTGGTTTATGCGCCCCGATGTGATACGCCGCCACTGGGGCGGCAGCACCCGGATAATCGTCAACCGCTTCATCCACTGGATGGATCGCGAACTGGTGCCGCTGCAAGAAAAGCGAAGTGCAGTCGAACTGGCTCAGAAGAGCACCGCGCGACCAGTGAACGCAAAACGAACGGTGCCGCTACCGGCGTTTCTCGTTCCGCTGGTCGACTATCTCAAGCGGCACTGGCGCGGTGAGCATCGATTCCTGTACGTCGTCTTGTCCGGGGGCATCGTTACCCTGCTGGTCAGTCATCTCCTCACTGACCAGCCAGCACCCGCCGATCTGGTCGAGCATTACCGACGCTATGCGCTCCTGCTCATCATGGAGCTGGTTGTCGGGACGATGATGTGCGCCTGGTGGGGCGTCGGGGTCTGGCGGATGACGCGGCGCTGGCTCGGTGCCGAACGCTCGCTCCTCGTCGGCATCTGCTTTGCGATAGGCGGGATGACGGCACTTCTGTATGCCTTCGACCGCATGGCCGATCGCGACCAGCAGATGACCCTGCTCACCTTGGCCGTAATCGCCGCAGACCTCGGCCCCAAGCCGGCAATTAGCCTTTCCGCAGACGGCAGTCGCTTTTCACTCGCCGGCGAGATGGGCTTCGGCACCACCCGTCTCGTCCGCGACGCCCTGAAGCAATACCCTGGAATCAAGGGGATCGAACTGAACAGTCCCGGTGGCAGTGCAGCCGAAGGGTTTGCGCTGGCCAAGCTGGTGCGCGAGCGCGATCTCGATACCTTTGTTCGGTCGGATTGTGCGAGCGCGTGCGTGCTGGTTTTTGCCAGCGGCCATGAGCGGCTGGCCGCACCTTCGGCACGCTTTGGCCTGCACCGATCAGGCGTCGAGTGGCAGCGTGGCGATCGGGAGGTCTCGCTAACCGACCGGGAGATGGAACAGCTGTTTCGGGAGCGGGGCGTGGCCGACGATTTCATCGTCAAGGTGTTGCAGACGCCGTTCCACGATCTCTGGGTGCCGACGTTGGCCGAGGTTATGGTCAGCGGGTTGGCTACCGGAAAATGGCAGGATGCTGCTGGGTGATAAGCTTGGGAGCCCACTTGGCTATTGGAATGACATCATTGGTAAGGCGATCCAGGTCGTGCTGCTCATGCGGTTGAAATCTTTACGCAGTTGCAGCGGGTTCGCCTAATATCTGAAGGGCATGACCATCAAACGCTTTCGTTGCTTCCTGATCATCGGTTTGTTGGCACTCTTCGCTGGCGGATGTTCGTCGCCTCCAAAAATTGAAGCTGTTCCGGCGGTGGTGGGCCAAGCTACCTATCGCTCAGACCAGGGGGTTACTATCGATGCGACCTACTACGCCAACAATACCGTCCGCCTCAAATTCAGCAACGGCGAAATCCGGGTCCTGCCCATTGCGATTTCTGGTTCCGGTGCAAGGTACGCGAATGATTGTTGTGAATGGTGGGAGCACCAGGGCGAAGCCACTTATGCTATCGACGGCAAAGCCGTGTTCGTCGGCAAAATCTAAGAAGTGTCCAGGCTTTGGTTTGCAGAATTGAGCCGGCCTGAATGACCCAGCTCGCCATTTCACGGTTATGGCATCACGATTTTTCAGAAGCAGGGGTCGTCTGCCGGAGGCTCTGCTTATTCCTCGGTATCAGGATTCGGAGGCCATGGCCTCTGCGAACTTCCTCAACTTACAATCTGCCCCGATGACTATCAACGCCCAAGCACCTGGCCAAGAACCGCTACCGGAATCGGTGCATGTGCCACTCCCCGCCGATTTTCGCCTCACCCGGCTCATCCTCATCGATTCCTACGCCCGTGGCAAAACCGTCGAAATCGACCTGTCTGGTCACACGGCGCTAACGGGCGAGAACGCCTCGGGCAAGACGACGCTGCTGCGTCTTTTCCCGCTCTTCTTTGGCGAGTCGCCGTCGCGTGTAATCCAGAGCGACAGCAATAACCACAAGTTCGGGAAGCACTATTTCCACTCGCTCGGTTCATACATCGTCTATGAGTACGAGCGCCGGGGCCGTCGCGTTCTGGCCGTGATCCAGCCGGACGGCCAGAGCGACAACGTCCTCTACCGCTTCATTGAGAGCGACTACCGGCCAGAACTATTCCGCAACGGCACACAATCCGTGGATTCGTCCGACCTCACCCGACATCTGTTGAAGCTGGGGGTCGAGCACACGAAGCCGATGTCGCTTTCCGCCTACCGCCAGATCATCCAGAACGAGGCCGGGCGTGATAACCGCCGCTTTGCCAACAGCTACGCCTATACCGGCAGTGGCAATCGCCTCAAGCACATGGAGCGCATCGTCTCCAACATTCTCCAGCGCGCAACCACGTTCTACGACCTCAAGCGCATGATCGTCTCCGCCATCCAGGAGAACCAGCAGGAATTCTCGATGCGTACCAGCAAGCGCGAGCTGCTGCACTGGATCGCCGAGTTCGACGCGCACAACGCGATCATGGAGATGGCACCGGTCATGGATGAGCTGGAACTGGCTGACCAGCAGCGCCGCGAGATCGAGAACGAGTTTTCCCGTCTGCACGCCAGCTTCCAGCTCATGCACGATTACTTCGAAAAGATGGTTCTGGCTGGCGAAGCGGAAGAGAAGCAGTTGAGCCTCGCGCGCGCCGACAAGGTCAAGCGTTACGGCGAGCAGTCATTGTCCCTCATGGAAAAGGTGAACGCCCAGAAGGCGCTGCACAAGACTGAAACCGACACGCTGTCCACACTGGATGCACGCCATGCGGGCTACGAGAAGGACAAGGCGCCGGCCCGTGCCAGCGCTGTCGATGCCCTGCCGGAAATGGGTACTCGTCAGACCCGGCTGAAAACGCAGCTGGAAGCGCTTGAAGCATCCTCGAAATCCGTCACGGAATTCTTCGACAAGCTCGACGCGGAAGCCAAGGCCGATGCTGAAAAGGCCACGCGCGAACTCGAAACCAGGCGAAGCAGGCTTGTCAGCGAAAACAGCGCGGCAAAGGACCAGCTCTACGAAGCGCAGGCAGTGGAGCAGCGCGAACAGGCAGCCCGGCACAAGGAAGAGCACCACACCCAATCGCAAACCGTTGCGGGATTCGGCACCGAGGAAGCCCGGCTGATGGTGGAGGCAGCAAATCCACAGCCCGAGGCGGCAGTGCAGCAGGCTTTCGGGGCCGAAGAGCAGGCGTTTCAGGAGGCAGGCGCCATTGTCGACAAATTGCGCGCGGATCTCGTTCCGCTTGAATCAGCGCTCGGCAAGGCCAATCAGGCATTCAGGGACTGCGAGGATTCGCACAACGCCAGTATCACGGCCGTCGAGAACGCCGGAACTCAGCTACAGGACCTGATCGCCGCCGAGAACGCCGGCACGGACACGCTGCTGGGCTTCCTGCGTAGCAACAAGCCGGACTGGGCCAGTGACATTGGCCGTCTGGTGCCCGAGAAGATCCTGATGCGCACCGACCTCTTGCCGACGCTTGGCGAAGGCAACGACCTCTACGGCATCTCGATCGATCTCGAACGACTGGAGAGCAGCCGCCTGTCTTCTGAGGAAAGCATACAGGCCGAGATTAAGCGCCTACGCCAGTTGTGCGACAAGCGGCAGGGCGAGGTCGAGGAAGACCAGCGCAGGCTCAATGAAGCCGGGCGCAAGCGCCAGTCTGCGAAGGATGCGCGGGATGCACAATTGCTCAAGATCGGCCAGGCGGAGTCCGCCAAGGTGTCCGCGCAGCAACGCCTTCAGACGGCCCGCAAGCGCCTGGTGGACAGCCGGAACGCCGCCCGGGAAATGGCTGAGTTGGCATTGGCCCAGTGCCGGACACGGCTGAATGAAGCGAAGCGAGCGCTCGAGAATCTGGATGCCCGCCATGCCAGCGAAGACCGACTGCAGCTCGAGCGCCATCAGGGGGCACTGGCCGGGATGAAACTGGTACATGAAACGGCATTGAACGCGATTGCCGCGGACGTCACCGCCCTTGCCGCTACCCTCGCAACCCGGCGCCAGGAAATTACCGCCCAGCGTGACCAGGCACTCAAGGATAACGGCGTCGATATCGGTGTCCTCAAGCCAATCCGCGAAGAGCTGGAACGCATTGGCGGGCAGATCAAGGTTGCGACGGATGACCGCAGCTACGTGGCGACATATCGGGACTGGCTGGAACATTCGTGGTCGAAACGGGCGCAGCACGAGGCCGACCGGGATGCTGCGAAACGGGCGCAGGAAGCACGGGAGGAGGAACATCGCGAGTTGATCCGCACTCGCGACCAGGAACTCGAAGCGCACAACAAGGATACCAAGCGGGTTCAGGACCAGAACGACCGCCATGCCCGAAGCCAGCGCATGGCGAAGGCCCAGATGCGCGACCATCTGGCACGCTGGATGCCGGACAGGGCAACCCTTGAAGCGGGCTACGACGACCGTATTTCCATCGAGTTGCTGGCCGGCCGGCGCGGCGAACTACAGGCCACCTACGGCGACGTGCTGAAACGCATTGGCGAGGACGTCAATGCCATCTGCCGCCAGATGGCGTCCGTGGTCGGCACCGGCCCGGAACGCTACTACACGAATGCGGCCAAGCAGATCGGTGCGCTCCAGATCGGTCGCGAATACCTCTGGATCGAGGGCTTGCGCGGCTGGTTCAGCCATGAACACAAGGACAACCGCAGCAACCTGATCCAGTTGGGCAAGACCTTCGCCCAGGGCATATCGGCCTTCTTCACCGGACTGTCCGGATTCAAGAAGGAAGTGGGTAACTTCGCCAACCGCCTCAAACCGCACCTGTTGCAGGGACAGGTCTTCAACAATATTTCCGATGTCTCGGTCATCATCGGCACGGAGGTCGACAAGCAGGGGTACTGGCAGGCGGTTCAGTCGCTGCACAATGAATACGATGCTTGGCACGTCCTCGGGGATGCGCTGCCGCCACCAGCCTTCATCGCTGCGGCGCGTGAAGTGGCTACCGTGCTCCACGACGACAAGGGGCTGATCGCCGACCCCGTCGATCTCATTACGCTGCAGATCACCGCCAATATCGACGGCGATGGCACCAAGGTGGCCAACAACGAGGCCGCGCTCGTACGCATGAGTTCCAATGGCCTGTCCTACCTGATCCTCTGCGTCGTGATGATCGGCTTCATCAACAGCATTCGCGGCAAGGAGAAGATCGTCATCCCGTTCGTTGTCGATGAACTGAAGGATCTGTCAGTCGGTAACGCCACGGCACTGCTCAACCTGCTCGCGCAGAACAACATCAACATCGTGTCAGCTTTCCCCGACGTCGATCCGGATCTCGCCCCGCTCTTCAACAAGAACTACAAGATCCTGCCGGGGCGCATGCTGGCCACGGTGAAGCTCGAATCGGAGGACGCGTATGTTTGACCAGATCGCAACCCGCCTCCTGGAGGGGCAGTTCATCTGCGAGGCCACGGCACCCGGCCTGTTCCGGGAACTCGCCGACCCGCGTATCCGCGACGATGTGGATGCCTTTCTCGGCAAGCTGAAGCGCAAGCTGACGCTCACGCCAAACGGGCAGGCCTACTATGCGACCTGGGTGCGTGTCGGCTCCGATCAGCGGACCGATGCAAAGCGCGCGATGACCACGATCAAGCAGACGCTGCGCCCCGTGATCCAGTTCATCGAACTGTGCATGGACAGCCAGGGCAGCGATGCTGCGCCCGCCCCGGGCGATCGCCTCGACTACGCGACGCTTCTGAAGCGCGTGGCCGAGAACCCGCACCTTCTGGAACGCCTGCGCGAATTCGGCAATCTCGGCAAGGAATTCACGGCCAGCGATGCCTCACCCAGCGCCATGTTGACCAAGGTCTTCCAGCAGCTTGAGCGGGCTGGCTACATTGTCCTCTTCAATCGCGAGCAGGAGAGCTGGCGCTTTACCGGCAAGCTCGACTATTACTATCAGGTGCTCGCGTTCCTGATGGAGAACGAGACGGACATCCACACCGAACAGAAGGACGACGATCCGGAAAGCGGGAGGCTGTTTTGAGTGATTCGACCCCGGTCCAGGTCCTCATTGCGCAGCTTTTCAAGGCCAGTGGCACGGTCAGCCGCGCGTACTACAACGGCGAGGTGACGAAGGACGACGAAAACGCGACCGATATCGAGTTGCTGCGCCGCAATCGTCTGCTGGCGCCGGGGATTCGCGAAACCTTCCAGCTGCGCTCGGCTTTCCGCCATTTTCTCAATACGGCTCTCAGCACTCAGCGCCTCTTTGCCGTCGGCGCCGACTTCGGCGGCTACTTCGGCCGGCTCGACAGCCTCATCACCGAGCATTCGTACGCCTTGCAGGAAGGCCGTGATGCGGCGTGCGAGCAGTACGAGTTCGACATCCGCGAAGCGATCAGCGACATCGCCGATGCGATCGACGACGAACTGACCCTGCTGCACGCGCTGGTCGAAACGAAGTTTGCGGCCGTCTCGACCATCGCCGAAAAGCGCCGCCAGAACCAGCACTATCAGGCGCGCACGGAAAAGCTCGTGACCTTGCTCGAGAATTTTCATTTTTCGGACTTCGCGGAACAGCTCGCCGGCAAGGACGATCTCGACCTTGCCTTTCATTCCCTGCTGCAGGAGCGCATCCCGGCGTTCCGGGAGCAATTGAAGTCCATCCTCCAGCAGCTCAACCAATACCTGTTCGAGTTTCGCCAGATCGAGGAACGTGCGCAGATGGTTCGCGCCTTCTCGTTGCATCTCAAGCGCAAGCCCGACTGGATGCCGTGCAACTGGGATGAGCGCACGAATCCCCCGGAGTGGGTCACGCTAGCGGCGCCGATTGCGCTGGAATGCAGCCCCAACGTGGCACAGCCCGAGTCAGAAGCACTGTTGCGCGAGATTGCCGCCACCATTCCGGCCACGGCAGATATCCGCGTCGAGCGCCGGCAACCGGGTGCAGGCGAGCTGGAAAGCACGGAGA
>ENA-UOWG01003292-UOWG01003292.1-activated-sludge-metagenome-genome-assembly--contig:-NODE-3292-length-12496-cov-43.446990_pt1 | contig 12496 bp, 11 predicted proteins | sample MGYA00238147_ERZ761563 | MGnify/ENA primary metagenome ERZ761563 (study PRJEB28884, sample SAMN05720216) | anaerobic digester metagenome | isolation source: active sludge of municipal... | reverse complement strand
CGAAAATAAACCGCGCGAATCTGACTTTTGTCGTCTTTCAGCGTAAAATAGACATGGCCGGATTGGGGGCGGCGCAAATTGGAAACTTCACCCTCCACCCAGAGTGAACCGAAGGCATCCTCCAGGAAGGTTTTAATATTATCGTTTAGTTGTGAGACGGTTAGAATATCTCTCATTAATCCAATCCTGATTGGTGAACTACCAGATATTGGTGGGTAAGACAAGATTCAATTCTTTTTGTTAAGAATTTCCGTTTGCCTGCCCTAAGCGCCTGTGTTAATAATTTTTTTGCAAGGAGGGCGCAGGCATGACCGATAAATATGATCTGGTTGTCATTGGCAGCGGACCGGGGGGACTGGCGGCGGCAGAACTGGCGGCGGCAAAGAAAAAAAGAGTCCTTATTATCGAAAAGGACGGCTGGGGCGGCACCTGCACGCATCGTGGCTGCATCCCCACCAAAGCACTGCTGTCTTGCAGCAAATTTTATACGGACCTGAAAAAACTCAAACGCGTCGGTGTGACTATTGCCGATGCCGCTGTTGATTTCGCGGCCATGAAAAAACATCGAGACCAGATTGTTAAAATCGCGGCACTGGGCGCGCAAAAAGTGCTCACCGATGCTCAGGTAGAAACAAAACAGGGCACCGGTGAAATTCTCTCGCCGTGCGAAGTGCTATACACGGATCAAGCAGGGCAAAGTCTGCCGATATCGACCGATAACATTCTCATCGCCTGGGGTTCACAACCGCAAGTCCTGCCGGAAATCCAGATCTCTGATCGGATTCTTACCTCTGACGACATTCTCAACATGACAACGCTGCCGGATGGAATGATCATTGTAGGCGGCAGTTTCATCGGCGTTGAATACGCCACGGTGTTTGCCGAACTCGGGGTCAAGGTTATCCTGGTGGAAGTGCTTGATCACATTTTACCTCAGGAAGATGAAGAAGCCGCCGATTTTCTCAACCAGGAGCTGACTCGCCTGGGTATTGCCGTCCACACATCGACTAAGCTTGTCAGCCTCAAGGATTCAACCGACGGTGTTGTGATGCAGGTGGAGAATAATGGCGAAACCAGGGAAATGCGCGCCGGATGCGCACTGCTTTGCACAGGCCGGAAACCGCTTTTGTATAGAGAGCAGTTAAATAAGCTGGGGATTAAATATAGCAACGACGGAATTAAAGTAGATGAGAAAATGACGACCAATGTCCGTGGCATTTATGCCATAGGCGATGTCACCGGCGGCATGATGCTGGCACACCGTGCGGCCCGGCAGGCCAAAGTCGCCGTAGAAAATATGTTTGGCGGCGACGATTATAGCTACAACGAAAATTTTATTCCATCTGTGGTTTACAGCCATCCGCAGATTGCCCGCGTCGGCTACACACAGAAGCGAGCCGAAAACGAAGGCTTGAGCATAGAAGTTGTTAAATCTCTCTACGGCGCCAATATTATCGCCCGAGCCGAGCTGATGGGACAGGGTTTTGTCAAAGCCGTTTTCCATCAGGACAAAATCATCGGAGCAGTCATCGTCGGCGACCATGCCTCCGAACTTATGGGGCCGCTGGCTCTGGCGGTATCCAATGAAATGACCCATAAGCAATTAAGGTCATGGGTGATCCCGCACCCGACGCTCAGCGAAATATTGGCGACGTTTGCGGACGGCTGACCCAGTCACACATATGAAAGCATGGACAAAGACGCCCCGGAATTTTCTATTTTTCGGGGCGTCCTGATGATCATGGCCTTTGAGGCAGGTGTAACCTCGGCAGGCACGATTAAAGCAGCTTTATTTCTTGTAACTGTACCAGCCTTCACCGGTCTTCTGGCCGTATTTGCCTTCGGTATATCTCTTGACGATGCTGGGGGACGGCAGGTCCGCCGGATTGCCGGACTCATAGAAGTGGCTCATACAAACATCGTAGGTCAGGTCGATACCTGTCAGGTCATTGAGGCGGAAGGGACCCATGGGATGGCCGGCGCCATACACACAGGCTTTATCAATGTCTTCAAAGGAGGCCACACCCATTTCCAGCATCCAGAGGGCTTCTCTCTGAAGAACGGCGAAAATGCGGTTCAACACAAATCCGTCCACTTCCTTCTTGATGAGAATAGGAACTTTATCAATCTTCAGACTGAAGTCCATCATGCACTGTGCCGTTTCATCGGAAACGTGAGGGCCCTGGACCACTTCAACCAGCTTCATAACGAGGGCCGGGTTGAAAAAGTGCAGGTTGCAGACCTGTGCGGGACGATTGGTGGCGCTGGCTATTCTGGAACTCACGATAAAGGAGCTGTTGGTGGCCAGAATGGCATTGGCGGGTGCATACTTGTCCAGATCGGCAAAAACCTTGCGTTTCAGGTCGATTCTTTCCAGTACAGCCTCGATCACCACATCGGCATCCTTCACGGCCTCTTTCAGGTCACCGGTAAAGGAGATCAGGCTTCTGGCTTTTTTTGCTGCGTCTTCCGTCATTTTTCCTTTCTGCACACGGCCCGGCAGGTAACCTTCAACAAACTTCTGGGCTTTCTCGAGTACGGCCGGGACAACATCCGTGCTGACGGTCTTAAAACCGGAAAGAGCGCACTGAAGGGCAATCTGGTGTCCCATATTACCGGCACCCACAACACATACATTCTTCACATCATCAATCTTCATGCTTCTTCCTCACTTTCGTTTAATGTTTGTTCCATCAATCATCCCATGACCCCTGATTTGACATGACATTGTACAACGATCGTTGATTGTACAAATTATTTCGCTGGGGTTGTTTTGTCAAGTTATATTTTGAATTTACATTGACAGGCTGGCCAGTTCTGTTATAAAGATTTTGAAAATTTCGAAAGGATTGCCCCTAAATCAATGAGAAAAACTACTGTCTCTGACCATACGTCCAAACCAAGAAGAAATAATGATCTGTTTCAAAAAAGACAAACGCAGATCATTAAAAAAGCAACAAAGCTCTTCATGAAAAAGGGCTACGCACAGACATCCATGCGGGAAATTTCCAAGGCAACGGGAATCGATATACGCAATTTATATTATTTTATTAAAAGTAAGGAGGAGATTCTTTTTCTGGCGTTTGAAATGCTTCACAAGCCGGAAATTGAAATGTTTGAGAAGCAGGGGATTATGGGTATTGACAACCCCCTGGAGCAACTGAGAACCGTTATTCGCGAATTGATTTATGCCAGCTATAACTATGAAGAAGAAATCCTGCTTTTGTACCGGGAATCAAAAGCTCTGCCCAAGCGATTACTCAAAATTATTTTGGCTAGGGAAAATCAGTTTGTCAGCCAGATAGAAGAAATCCTGAAGAAAGGTATGGCGGGAAAAGTTTTTGATTTTCAAGACGCCTCTTTTGCCGCCAACATGATCATTTTCCAGTTATCGCTATATTCCCTTCGTCGTTGGAATATGAAAAAATATTCAAAAGAAGAACTGTGTGATCTGCTTGAAAAGCACATCATGAAAACGGTCATGGCTTGAACGCTCGCCGGTATCGCTGGAATTAAAGATCAAAAAACCGGGAGCCACCATCCCCGGCTTTTCTATTTGTGATTGACATTTAGGCGGGAGATACGTTCGTTGTATCACTCCTGGACTGCAACTTAGGAGAGATATTATGGCCATGAAAACAAGTAAAATCACTGTACCGAGGGGAACTTTCAACGTCCGTGACCGGGAGAACAAGGATGGATACCCCATCGTTATGCTGCACGGATGGCCGGAAAGCTCTTACTGCTGGGAAGGAGTCGCTGCTTTTCTTAATCCGAAGCTGCGTGTCATTGCTCCCGATTTACGCGGCCTTGGCGAGAGCGAACGCACCTTGGATGTCAAGGCCTATCAGAAAATAGAACTGGCCAAAGATATGATCGAGGTCATCGACGCCTTCGGGATCAATGAGTTCTTCCTGGTCGGCCATGACTGGGGCGGCATTGTGGCCCAGGAACTGGCTTTTCTCATTCCCGATCGGGTGAAAAAAATTGTCATCATGAATATCCCCGTCCTTCCCAACATCAAAGGCGCGGAGGAAGTGACCCAAGCCATGATCGCCAAGAGATACATTCCCTACTGGTATCAATACTTTCAAATGATGCCGGGCCTGCCCGAGGCCATGATCAAGGGCAAGGAACGCGAATGGGTCAGCTTTTTCTTCAGAAAAAAAGGCCAGGACAACGCCATTCCCGGGGAAGCCATCGACGAATATGTCCGCTGCTACCGCATCGAAAATACACCGGCAACAGGGGCCTTCTATTACCGTTCCATGTCCATGGACGCTCCGCATTGGGCGACGCTGCTCGGGAAAAGGTTCAACGTGCCGTCGCTTTATATTTATGGAAACGAGGATAAGGTGATTATTCCGGCAAACATCATGCATCTTAAAGATTGCTTTGACTCGATTCAAGTGGAACAGATCGCAGCGGCGCACTTTCTTCACGAAGAGAAACCCCGTGAAGTTGCCGAGCTGATGAACAAGTTTCTTGAGGAGGATAAATCATGTCCGGTATCGAAAATAACAAAGATCAATTCCGGGAATTAGCTGCCAATGCTAACGAGGGACCATTTGTCATGCTCAACCTGCTGAAGTTTAAAAAGGTGGGCGGCCGGGAGGCCTATTTCCGTTATATCAAGGAAGCGGGTCCCTTTGTTGAGGCTGTCGGCGCCAAGGTAATCTATTTTGGAAAACCGAAAGAATTGCTTCAGGGGAAGGAGGATTGGGATCTCTTGATGCTTGTCCAGTATCCGTCCCGCAAGGCGTTCCTTAAAATGGCCACTAACCCCGACTATCTCAAGGTTCATGAATTCCGTGCAGAAGGTGTGGAACGAGCTGTTCTCTATGCGACTGACCCTGTTACATTCAAAGCAATATTATCTGAGTAACAAATAAAACCCCCGTTCTCTTTGTGGAGAACGGGGGTTGATTTTCTAATCCTTAATCTTGATCAGGTCATTGATGAACAAATTATTTAATCGGCACCCAGCGGATCATTTCCGGTTCGGTTGTCTTGCTCATCTTCTTGTATTTTTCAAATTCGGCTTTTGTTTCCGGGAAGGCCAGAACGTAATCCACTTTGGTGAATTTACCGTTTTTCACCTGCTGCATGATCAAACCGCAATACATAAAACCATTGTCATTCATGGCGAATAATTCATTGGGAACTTTATCGCCGGTAGTCGGGAGGGCTTTGGCGATATTGCGGCGGACAACTTTGGCGTCAACTGATTGCGCCTTCTCAATAGCGCGGGCAAGCACGTACATCGAGTTGTAGTTCAGCACACATTCAGCGCCCATGTCTCTTTTGTAAGCGGCTTTATATCTGGCGTTGAAACCTGGCACGGCCGGCAGGGGCAAATCCTTAAGGGCACCCGTGCTGATCATGCCTTCCAGCATCTTCATATCTTTGATCTCTTTCGCGATATAATCCGGTTTGGCCTGGTCGATCACAACGAATCCTCCCTTGAAACCCAAGGCTCTGGCCTGTTCAATCACGAGAACGGTGGGCCCCGAAGGACCGCCGATCAGCAGGAAATCGGGTTTTTTGGACAGAGCCGCCGACAACTGGGATGAATAATCCGTTTCCGTGTAATAGTTGGCGGGGAAGTCGCCGACCATACGCCCCCCTCTTAAAACCCAATAATTATTAAATGCTTGGCGCCAGGCGTCCCCGTAACCACCCGTCGTAACCACCATGGCGCATTTACGGTAGCCTTTTTCCCAGGCCGAACTGGCCATCAGCTGAGCGTAGGTCAGAAAGTTCGGAACAGCCGTGATAATCATTGGATGGCCCTTATCCAGGAGGGCATGGATACTGGTGTAGGCCACGATAATGAAATTCTGATCGGGAATTCCCATGATCGCCGCAAGTCCGGTAAAGTTGGGGCTGAAAACCGCCATAGCTTTATTCTGATTGACAAAGCGCAGGGCGTTGTTCTTTGCCTGAGTCGGGTCCATGCGGTCATCGAGTTTTTCAAGTTTAAAGGTATATTTCTTACCTTTAACCGTTACGCCGCCCGCCGCGTTGAGTTCTTTAACGGCCATATCGATGCCGTACATACAATCCTGACCATACTCTGCGGCCGGCCCACTCAGCGGTCCGGTAAAGCCGACGACAACTTCTTCCGCAGACGCAACTGTGGCCCATGCAACAAATGAAAGCACAAACATTGAACACAATAACGTTTTCCACTTTTTCATTGCCATATCCCCCTTCCTTTGTGATTATTTATGGTTATAAAATATTATTTTCATGACACGGCTGACTCGCTCCATATCTTTCCCCGATATCGCTGTGCAAGAAATCATGGAATTTTTACCTTAAACATCCCCGTCTTTTACATGAACGCATCATTCATACAACGAGCGTTGGTTGTACATATTAAGCCGGGATTATTTTGTCAAGCATTATTTAAGTTTTCTGTTTTTAGGCTGGTTGGTTCTGATCCACCGGACTGCTCCACCGCATGCTTTCCATCCATAAAAAATCTTTATCACGCTTATTTAGACGGCTTTAAGCGATTGTCCATTCCCGTGAAGCCGCATTCAGGCTGGTAGCAGGTGACATTCATAAACTCGCATTTTTGTTTGCAGATAGGGCAAATCTGCGGCGGTTGATTTTCCACGACGGTATTGCCGCAATTACTGCACTTCCAAGTGTTTTCGGGAAGGGTTGCTTTATTTTCGGCCATGATCAATTCCTCCTCAGATATGATGAATATATCTAGCACAAAATCAATCATAGATGCGAATAAATTTCGCCAATCGAATAAACTTGAAATAAATGAAAACTTTCTGTAAATAAGCAAATTCTTACGATTCAGGGGAATTTCATGGCAAGAAACACAAAAACGAATGATCTGGTGGGACTCTCGCTTTTAGGATCAGGCAAAACCGTAAAACCCATCCGCAAGCTTGAAACATTTCCCAATCATTCCAAACGCGATTATACCATTACACTGTCCACCGAAGAATTTGCGTGTGTTTGCCCGATGACCGGCCAGCCGGATTTCGCCAAAATTAAAATCCAGTATATTCCCGACAAAAAAATTGTCGAATCAAAATCCTTGAAATTATATTTTTGGTCTTTTCGCAACAAGGGCGTATTTCACGAACACGTCACCAATATCATCCTCGACGACCTGGCGGCCGCCCTTCAACCACGGTGGTGCAAGGTCACGGCAGAATTCGCTGTGCGCGGCGGGATTGCCATTCATGTGGAAGCGGAATATAAAAAGTAGCAAGAAATCACTGCGCAAAATTTCATAAACAATAAATCTGAAGGAAAGATGAAAGGATACAGCATGGGAAAACGTGAAGACATTAAAAAAGTATTAATTATCGGTTCCGGTCCGATTGTCATCGGCCAGGCCTGTGAATTTGACTATTCGGGAACGCAGGCTTGCAAAGCGCTGCGCAAGCTGGGCTATCAAATTGTATTGGTCAATTCCAATCCGGCCACGATTATGACCGACCCGGGAATGGCCGATGTCACCTATATTGAGCCCCTCAATGCTCAGACGATTACTGAAATTATTGAAAACGAAAAACCGGACGCTATTCTGCCCAACCTGGGCGGCCAGACCGGCCTGAACCTGACATCGGAATTATACAAGCTGGGTGTTTTGCAAAAGCACCATGTGAAGGTGATCGGTGTTCAGGTGGATGCCATTGAACGGGGCGAAGACCGGATCGCTTTTAAAGAAGCTATGAACAAGCTCGGCATTGAAATGCCCAAAAGCGAACCGGCTGTTACGGTCGAAGAGGCGGAAAAAATTGCGGCCCAACTTGGTTATCCGGTGGTCATCAGGCCTGCCTATACCATGGGCGGCACTGGCGGCGGCATCGTTTATAATCTGGAAGAGCTGCGCGTTATCGCCAGCCGGGGCATTTCGGCAAGTCTCATCGGCCAGATCCTGATTGAAGAATCCGTGATCGGCTGGGAAGAGCTGGAGTTGGAAGTTGTCCGTGACGCTAAAAACAACATGATCACCGTCTGTTTTATTGAAAATGTTGATGCTATGGGCGTCCATACCGGCGATTCCTACTGCACAGCGCCAATGCTGACCATTTCCGAAGAGCTGCAAAAGCGCCTGCAAAAATATTCCTACGACATCGTCGAAGCCATTCAGGTGATCGGCGGCACAAACGTGCAGTTCGCGCACGATCCGAAAACCGACCGCGTGGTCGTGATTGAAATCAACCCGCGCACGTCCCGGTCGTCGGCGCTGGCTTCCAAGGCCACCGGTTTCCCGATCGCGCTCATTTCTTCAACACTGGCTTCCGGCATCACGATGGATGAAATTCCTTACTGGCGGGACGGGTCGCTTGATAAATACACGCCCTCCGGCGATTATGTCGTCGTAAAGTTCGCCCGTTGGGATTTTGAAAAATTCCCCGGCGCGGTGGACAAGCTCGGCACGCAGATGCGCGCCGTGGGCGAAGTCATGAGCATCGGCAAGAATTACAAGGAGGCTTTTCAGAAATCAATCCGCTCCCTCGAGAAAAAACGTTACGGCCTGGGTTTTGTCAAAGACTTCAATACAAAGTCGCTTGATGAACTGATGGAGTTGCTCAGCGAACCGTCCAGTGAAAGACAATTTATCATGTACGAAGCGCTGCGCAAAGGCGCGTCGATTGACGCCCTGCATGCCAAGACCCATATCAAAAAATGGTTCATCGGGCAAATGAAGGAACTCGTCGAGCTGGAAGAAAAAATCTTAACATACAAAGGCAAGAAATTACCGGATGAGCTGCTGATCCAGGCTAAAAAAGACGGCTTTTCCGACCGCTATCTGTCACAGATTCTGGAAAAGAAAGAAGAAGACATCCGCAAACAGCGGCTGGCCGCGGGCCTGGCCGAAGCCTGGGACGCCGTGCCGGTCAGCGGTGTGGAAAACGCGGCGTATTATTATTCCACCTATAATTCTCCGGACAAAGTCGGCGTCAGCCCCAACCGCAAAATCATGGTGCTGGGAGGCGGTCCCAACCGCATCGGCCAGGGCATCGAGTTCGACTACTGCTGTGTGCACGCGGCATTTGCCTTGCGCGACGAAGGCATTGAATCCATCATGGTCAACTGCAATCCCGAAACCGTTTCCACCGACTATGACACGTCCAATAAGCTGTATTTTGAGCCGCTGACCGTGGAAGACGTCTTAAGCATCTACGAAAAAGAAAAACCCGAAGGCGTCGTGGTTCAGTTCGGCGGACAGACGCCGCTCAACATCGCGGCGGATTTGGCCAGAGCCGGCGTGAAAATCATCGGCACCTCACCGGAGACGATTGACCTAGCCGAGGACCGCGACCGCTTCCGCGCGATGATGGACAAACTGGGCATTCCGATGCCCAAATCCGGTATGGCGAGCAACTTGGAAGAAGCCATCAAAGTCGCCGACACCATCGGTTACCCCTTGATGGTCCGCCCCTCTTACGTCCTTGGGGGACGCGGCATGGAAGTGGTCCATGACGAGCAGATGCTCAAGCGCTATGTGAATGCCGCAGTCGATGTAACACCCGAGCGGCCGATCCTCATCGACAAGTTTCTGGAAAACGCCATTGAAGCCGAAGCCGACGCGATTTCCGACGGTACGGACGCCTTCGTGCCGGCGGTCATGGAGCACATCGAGCTGGCCGGTGTCCATTCCGGCGACTCGGCCTGCGTCATTCCGCCCATCAGCATTCCGGCGCGGCACATCGACACAATCAACGATTACACCAAAAAGATCGCCGTGGAATTTGGCGTGGTGGGTCTCATGAACATCCAGTACGCCATCGCCAATGACGTGGTTTATATTCTGGAAGCCAATCCCCGCGCGTCGCGCACCGTGCCGCTGGTGTCCAAGGTCTGCAATATTTCCATGGCGCGAATTGCCACGCAAATCATGCTGGGCAAAAAACTCAAGGACCTGAAACTGAAGCATCATGCTTTCCGTCATTTCGGTGTGAAGGAGGCCGTCTTCCCGTTCAATATGTATCAGGAGGTCGATCCAATCCTCGGGCCGGAAATGCGCTCCACCGGCGAAGTGCTGGGGCTGGCGGATTCGTTTGGTCTGGCCTATTACAAGTCTCAGGAAGCCACCGGTCAGAGCCTGCCTGCCGAAGGCACTGTTTTAATCACAGTGGAAGAAAAAGACAAAGGCGGTATCCTGGAAGTTGCCCGCGCTTTTGCCAAAATTGGGTTTAAGATCATAGCCTCGGAAGGCACTAATAAATTTTTTGCCGATCATGGTATTGCCTCTGAGCGGATTTTGAAGATGCATGAAGGACGTCCCAATATCGTGGACGCAATTAAAAACGGCGAGATTCAACTGGTGATCAACACACCGGCCGGCCGACTCAGCAAATACGACGATTCTTACATCCGCAAGGCGGCAATTAAATATAAGATCCCTTATATTACCACGGTGGCCGCCGCGGTAGCCGCAGTCAAGGGCATTGCCGCTTTCCGTCAAGGTCATGGCAGGGCAAAATCACTGCAAAGCTATCATGCGGAGATTAAATAAAGGCAAGGTTCACGATCAAAGGATAAAAGTTAAAGAGCGACACAAAGCGCGGCAACCGGCGCATGCCGGCGCATAAAAATAAATGGGATGGTCGTTGACCGTCCCATTTATTTTTCTAGCAATTCCAACTCTTGAAGAATTTCTCTGGCACGCTCCACCTGATCTTCCTGAACCAGTAAACGCGCGTATGCTCCGGTGGCAACCAGCATGTTGGTGTTCTCTCCCTGAAAATAATAATGGATCGCTTCGCCATCAAGCACGGACTTGATAAACGCGATGTCGCCGGGATTATATGTGGAGAAAACTTCCACCATCTCCACATAACGCAAAGCATCTTCAGACTCCGGCGGTTGACCATTGACCAGATCAGCGCCGCAATCCGCGCAATGACTAAAACCTTCCCGATATTCAGCTTTACATTTTGGGCAGTACATCTTGTACCTCTTCATTGCTCAAATCCCGGCGGCGGTGTAAAACCACCCAGAACGTTTTCCATCTTCATGGCCAGATCCAGCGACGTGCCGTCTTCCATATAGGGTCCCATGATCTGAATGCCGACTGGCAAATTGGCTTTTGTCTTGCCCGCAGGGATCACCGTTACCGGCAAGCCGGCCAGCGTCGCGATGGATATCCACTTAAACGTCTCTGCGTAATACCGGATGCTGTCGGACGATTCGATGATTCGTCCCCACATGTTGCGATCATGATTGTGAGCAAAAGCAGGTACGCAGTTTGCGGGCATTAAAAAGGCGTCAAACGTTTTGAAATATTTCTGCCAAGCCAACCGGGAAGCCAGCCTGCGCAAGGCTAATGCTGACCAATCCTTATGTGAAATTGTCAGCCCATCGACAAAATTTCTATAATTGTCCCCATAGGGCATGCCGAACAACATCTTCAGTGTGTTAATCACCTTATCCGTAAAGGTTGGCGACTGAGAGACAAAGGCGGCCATCAGCTTGAAGTAAATGTCAAATATTTCTGAGGGCTTCATTCCCTCAGGCCATCCTTCTTTTACTTTCACGCCTTTCCTGCGCAAAGCTAAGGCGGTGTTGGATATGATGGTTTTGATTTCAGGATGAACCGGGCAGAAGGGATCATCCGTAACATAGCCAACTTTGTAATCTTTGAGTGTTGCTTTGCGGGCTTTGGGCAGCTTCCATCTACAAGATAAAGCATCTTCGGGAGCGGGTCCGGCGATGATTTCCAGCTCCAGCTTCAAATCAGCAGCAGAGCGCGCGAGTGGCCCGGCAACGGCCAAATCGTTCAGGCCGGCTAAGTTCAGGGCCTGCGGAATTAAAGTGGGCAGTGGCGGAATCGAACCCTGCAAAGGCACCAGATGGAGCGAAGGCTTATGTCCGCAGACGCCACAGAAGTTGCTTGGCGTGCGGATTGATCCTGCGAGATCCGCGCCGAGTTCAAGAAATCCCAGTCCCGCGGCCAGCGCTGCTGCTCCCCCTCCAGTTGATCCTCCTGATGTTTTAGCAACGTCCCATGGATTATTCGTCGTTCCCGCTATCTTGTTGTATGTTTGAATGTCACTCGCGCCGATCGGCGTGTTGGTTTTACCGACAATGATCGCACCGGCGGCAAGCAGCCTGTCCACGGCCACGGCATTTTCTTGAGGAATGTAATCGGCAAGTTCAGGAAATCCGCAGGTCGTGCGCAATCCGGCCGTCAAAAACTGATCTTTAATAAGAATCGGCAGGCCATGCAGCGGCCCCCATATCTTTCCGGCAGTCAGAGAGTTATCCGCCTTGCGGGCACGCTTCAGCGCCTGTTCTTCATTGAGCGTGACGAAGGCGTTAATTTTTTCATTGTGCTTTTTAATGCGAAGAAAGACGTGCTTCGTCAGTTCCCGCGATGAGATGACGCCTGCCTTGATGGCCTTGATGGCCTGCGTGGCCGTACCGAAATCGGGATCAAAGCTTGAAGATGATGGTGAAGAAGAAATCTTTTTTTTCATTATAAAATCTCCTCTCAATTGGACAGGCA
>ENA-UOWG01003286-UOWG01003286.1-activated-sludge-metagenome-genome-assembly--contig:-NODE-3286-length-12512-cov-4.442884_pt1 | contig 12512 bp, 12 predicted proteins | sample MGYA00238147_ERZ761563 | MGnify/ENA primary metagenome ERZ761563 (study PRJEB28884, sample SAMN05720216) | anaerobic digester metagenome | isolation source: active sludge of municipal... | reverse complement strand
TATTCCTCCGTCCGGCTGGATGTCCGCCGGATTGCCCAAATCAAAAAGGGCGAGGAAACGGTGGGTGGCCGCATCCGAGTGAAAGTGGTCAAAAACAAAGTTGCCGCCCCCTTCCGTCAAGCCGAATTTGATGTTCTCTACAATGAAGGGATCTCGCCCGAAGGCGAAATTTTGGCTTTGGGTGAAAAATTCAAAATCGTCACCAAGTCCGGCAGTTCCTACTCTTATGGCGAGGAAAAATTGGGTCGCGGTTATGACGCCGCCCGGACTTATTTGAAAGACAATCCGAAAATCAAAAACGAGCTGACGAAAAAAGTGAAGGACGCCTTCAACACTGGTCAATAATTAAAACCACCAGATAAGCTGGACTAAATTCCCGACTTCGGTTATTATCCGAAGGTCTATGGCGTTATTGGAATACAACGAAATTAAGCCCCGCAAATTTATCGTCTGGAATGGCGAGCCGTTTGAGGTCCTCGCTTCCCACGTCTTCCGCAAGCAACAGCGGAAGCCGGTCAACGCCACCAAGCTCCGGAATTTAATCACCGGCAAGGTGGTGGAAATCTCCTTCGGTCAAAGCGAGAAAGCCGAGGAAGCCGAGCTTGAGAAAAAGGAGGTTAAATATTTATATTCAAATAGGGGTGAATATTGGTTCTGCGAGCCCAATGATCCGTCGAAGCGCTTCTCCCTACCGGCGATCCACCAGCTGGCGGAGTTGGCCGAGCAGTTGGCCTATGTGAAAACTAATAGCGTGATCACTCTCCTCTCGTTCAATGGCCAGCCAATTAGCCTCTCCATTCCGATTAAGGTGGAATTGAAAGTGGTTGACGCTCCCCCGGCGGTGAAAGGCAACACCGTCCAAGGCGGCGTGAAGCAGATTACGCTTGAGACTGGCAAAATCATCAATTCGCCAATGTTCGTTAACGAAGGCGACATCGTCCGCGTTAATACCGAAACCGGCGAGTACGTGGAGCGAGTAAATTAGTTAGAAAAAATTAACCCCCAGGCGCGTTCCGCGCCTGGGGATAGACTCACACCGTCAAAGGGTCAGTCGCCGCCGGAACCGGATTTGGATCTTTCGGCGTCTTCGGCTTCATGTTGTGCCATAGCCAAGATACTCCTTAACGACAAATAATGGCTACGATCGACTGGCCAAAGGCAAAGATTGGTTTTCCGTGCCGCTTGGTATAACTTGGCGAGTTCATCTCCTTCCTCGGATAACTTAGCGAGCGCTTGCTTAAAAATCTCCCCATGGCTATGTTCTAACGATTTGTCCAAAGTCTCTCGACGTTCTTGGAATTCTAGTACTCTCTTTTTCAGAGCAATCCAGACGGCCTCCAGTACCTCGTTGTAACTTTTCTCTAAAGCCGAAATGAACGAACATTCCGTAGCAGCTTCCAACTCTGAGAAATAACTCCGATACCAACTGATTTCGGCCAAATCTCGCCAGCGTTTACCTTCTGTACGCAGACGAAGCCAAAACCATAAAGTAACCCAAATCTCGCCGAGACCAAAACTGATGATAAACGTTATCGCCGCTAACCAGATATCATAATCAGACACGAGCCCTGATCTAGTAAGATAAGAGGCGAATGTCGCCAGAGCAATCATCATTATGAGACAACCTACCAACAAAACGACCGCAAGCCTGGTTTTCATCTTGAGATAAGCCACTAATTGGCCGAGCGAGTAGAGTCGCAGATGACATGAACCAAGAGCAGAATCAAAAACTTTCTGCCAAGAAGGGTCCACTTTGCCTGATTCCCCAATAAACTCGGCTAACTCTTGATCGGAAAAACTAGCAACATACTCTTTCGCCTTCTTCATTGTTCTATTCCTTTCTATATACCAATGTTAAGACCTCAATTTACCCCTATTCCTGCCATAAATACCAAAACCGGTCAAGGAGACCGGTTTCAAAAATTCAGAGAAAAATAATTAAACTGTTAGCTCGCGGAATATGGGATGAGAGCGAGCTCGCGAGCGCGCTTAACGGCCTGGGCGAGACGGCGCTGATGGAGCGTGCACAAGCCGGTTCGGGCTTGCTTGTTGATCCGGGCATAGGCATCCAAAAATTGCTTCAAGGTTTCCGTATCCTTGTAATCAACTTCGCGTAAATTATTGGTGCAAAAATGACATTGTTTCATAAATTTAAAATGGGATATCGTCTGGGTTAATATCTTCTTCCGGATAATTAATCTCGCCGCCAGCGGACGCGGGCGCGCCGTGGTCTTGGTTCTCCTCCCCGGCTTGAGCTTGATAGCCGGCGTTTGGCGCTCCAGCGCGCGGTCCAAACTGGACGCGATCGGCCACAATTTCCGTCCGATATTTTTTGGTTCCGTCTTGAGCGTCCCAACTGCGGGTTTGCAAACGGCCTTCCACCAAAGCGCTTGAACCTTTCTTCAAATATTGGGCCACCACTTCAGCTTGAGGGCCAAACACAACCACGTTATGGAATTGGGTATCTTCTTGTTTGGCGCCGTTCCGATCCTTCCACACGCGGTTGGTCGCAAGACCAAAGCTCGTCACCGCCGCGCCCGAGGGTAGGCTCCGCCGCTCCGGGTCGCGGGTCAGATTGCCAATGAGAATAACTTTGTTGAGATACATATTGATTTAAGCGGCCTCCACGAGCAAGCCTTCAATTTCTTTATCGATTTCGGCGCTGGTCATCTCCGGCTTCTTCTCACCCGCCGCTTCGTCAGCTTTAACCGCTGGTTGAGAACTGGCCGGGCGGCGACGAATCATTGGCCGCTTAAGTGGCATCATCGGCGCAGCATTCTTCGGCAAGCTAATCAGCACAAAGCGAATAACCAACGGACTAAGCTTCAATTTTTCGGCCAAAGCGACGGCTTCGGCTGAATCAATAGCAATTCGCAAAGCGCCAAAATAAGCCTCTTTGAAAGTGGTTTTCTGATGATTTTCGGTTTTTGATACGGGGTAAGCCAAGGTAATTGAGCGTGGTTCAAGCTCGCTCGTCACTACTCCATGACTGGCGCTAAGCGGCTCCTTAATCGCTTCCGCCAAGCGAATCCCCACCTCTTCAGCCGGGACAAGTGGCGACAACAAGTAGCCGATTTCGTAATTTTTTTCCATGGACCAATCCTAACAGATGTCCCCAACAAAGTCAAAATAGCTTGAGATTGAAGACTCGATTGGCGTTTTGGAGGCTGTTTTGAGCCAATTCTTGGGTCGAAATCCCCTTGAGTTCGGCCAAGCGAGCCGTTACCTCGCGGACATAAAGAGGGTCATTCCGCCGGCCCCGATATGGGGCCGGCGCCACAAACGGCGCATCGGTTTCGGCCATCAATCTATCTTGAGGGGTAGCCTTAACCAGCTCGTCATAATCAGTGGTAAACGTCACTACACCAGTGAATGAGACTGTATCGCCACGATCTAAAAATTTTTGCAAAATTTGCCCATCACCAGCGAAGAAGTGGGCGTGAGCCCGCACTGCCGGGTAGTCGGCCAAAATGGCCAAGACTTCGTCATAAGTCTCGCGAATATGGAGCATTAGGGGCTTGCTGACTTTTTGTGCCAATTCAATTTGTTTAATAAATAATTCACGCTGTTTTTGCTTGATAACCTCATCGTTCTCCTTAAGCCGGAAGTAATCCAAGCCGCTCTCGCCAATCGCCACCACCTTGGGGTGTTTGGCTAAATCTTCCAGCGCCGCAAAATCTGTTGCCTCCTCGGCCGCGTGTGGATGCACACCAACCGTGGCCCACATATTTTCATTCTCTTCCGCCAACTTGACCACCGCGCGCGAGGTGGCTAGATCGGTACCAACATTAATCACGCCAATCTCCGCTGCCTTCAGCCGCGCGATTACCTCTCCCCGATCAGCGTCATAGTCAGGAAAATTCAGATGGGCGTGAATGTCAATAAATTTCATGGATAGCTTTTAGGTTCCAGCTTTCAGCTTTTAGTTAATCTAGACGAGAGAAGAGTGGTTCGGCCGGTGCTTTGTTGTCATTCACTAATTTTTTAATCAATTCACTAGTCGTTGGCATAATCGGGCCAAGCATCGCTCCAACCACCCCTAACTCGGTCACTAATTCAGTGATTATTTTTTTGCCGGTTTCAGGATCAGTTTTAATTAATTTGAACGGCTCCGTCATTTGAATTTTTTTATCCAGCTCGGCAATTTTATCCCAAATCAAATTCGCGGCCTCATTAATTTCAAATCGATCTAATTTTTCAAAAAATTCAGATGGAATAGTTTTGTCTGAAATAACCGACGCTTGAGCCAAATTAGCCTCGGCCATAGTCATCACCCGGCTGACTAGATTGCCCAAGCCGTTGGCTAGGCCCGCGTTGTAGGCATCTTTGAGGCGTTCAGCTGTGACCTCGCTGTCTTCAAATTGGTTTAGTTCCCGCGCGATGAAATAGCGCAGAGCGTCAGCGCCATACTCGGCCACCACTTCAGTTGGATCAATCACATTCCCCAAGCTTTTGCTCATTTTTTGCCCACCCTCGCCCAAAATAAAACCGTTAATGACAATTTGACGAGATGGTGGCAAACCAGCAGCCATGAGCATCGCCTGCCACATCGCCGCTTGTTGACGGAGGTTGTCTTTGCCACAATACTGAATCACCCCGCCGGTCTCCACCCACCAACGATTAAACTTAGCTTCGTCATCCGGCCAACCGATTGCCGAAACATAATTGACCAAGGCGTCGAACCAAACATACATCACTTGTTCGGGATCATCTGGCACTGGTATCCCCCAAGGCATCTTGGTTTTAAGGCGAGAAATCGAAAAATCTTCCAAACCATTAGCGGCAAAAACTTTAATTTCATTAAAACGCTTAGCCGGCACCACAAAATCTGGTCGTTCTTGGTAGAGCGCCAATAATTTGTCTTGGAAAGCCGAGAACTTGAAGAAGTAATTTTCTTCCTCGATTAATTCCAAATCAACGTTCGGGTGGAGCGGACAACGACCATCAACTAATTCCGAATCGGTTTTTTCCAATTCGCAACCGACACAATATTTGATTTGATAATGTTTTTTGTAAATGTAGCCGTTCTCGTCACATCGCCGCCAGAAGGCTTGCGCCGCTCTAAGATGGTGAGGATCGGTAGTCCGGATAAAGTTAAGGTCAGGGCTTAAGTTGAGCAGTGGCTGGAGAGCTTTGAATTTTTCAGCATAACCGTCAACATAAGTTTGCGGATCAAGATTCTGTTTTTCGGCCGTTCGATAAATTTTAAGCCCATGTTCGTCGGTACCAGTATTAAAAAAGGTCGCCTCCCCTCTTAGAGCGTGAGCGCGAGCCATAATATCGGCTCGCACTATCTCCGCCGCAAACCCGAGATGGGGATCGGCATTAACATACGGCAAGGTGGTAGTAATGTAGAAAGGCTTAGCCATTGGTCTCGCGGAAGATGTGCTTCCGCTTTTGGTAGTCAGCGGCCAGCTCCATCAAAATGGTGGCGAGCGGCACCGCGAGCAACATCCCCAAGAGCCCAGCCAAGCGCGCGCCGATGAAGAGGACAATGATCACCAAAATCGGCGGGATGCCAACAATCTTCCGCACCACCAAAGGATAAATCAGGTGATTCTCAAATTGTTGAACGATGATGTAAAAGCCGAGAACCAAGAGACCCAAAACGAAGCTGTCGGCAAAGCCGAGCAAAACGGCCGGCACAGCCGAGATGACCGGACCGAAAAACGGGATGAGCTCCAAAATCGCTGCCACAATTGCCAATAAGAGCGCGTATTTGACTTTTAGGAGCGACAAACCAAGGTAGACCAAGATGCCGATAATTAAGCCGAGCAGAAGCTGACCTTTCATCCATTGGCCAATTTTTTCGCGCGAGCGGGCCCAGAGACCAGTGATGTATTTTTCGTGGCTAACCGGTGTCACTAAGCGCAAGAAATCGCCCACCCCATCCTCTTGAACCGACAGGTAAAATGACAAAACAATAATCAAAATGAAGCTAGCCGCGCCGCCAAACAAAGTACCAGTGGCCGAGAAGAGACCGCCCGATTCGGAAATAATCGCTTGCTGAATTTCGGTAATGATTTCTTTAAGCGAAATGCTGGAAGCCAAACCGCCGGTAATGGCCGAGAGCGGATCAAGCGCCGGATCAAACAAATCAAAAGAATCAAACCGGCCGGGCAAAGTGCTCGCCAAGTTAGACAATTCAACAAAGAGCGGTGGGACGAAGAAGTAGATCACCGCTGACAAGCCGAAAATGGCCACCACATAAATGACGACGACTGCCAAAATCCGTGGTAAACGCCAACTCATGAGCGATCGGGTGAAGGGTTCAACCGCCGAAGCAATCACCACTGAAGTGAGAAGAACCAAGATTAAATCTCCTAAGAGATAAGCCAAAGCGACCAGGCCCAAAAGCGCCAAAGTGCGCATAATCGTGCTGGTCGTGATGCTGATAACTTGTTCTTGATCAGTCTTCATATATGGCAATAATACTACACCCGCAACACCGGCACAAACGGCTGATTGGTCTTAAATGGTCCAACCACCGCCAAATTGAGACGTTCGGCTTTAAAGATAGTTTTGGCCACCCGCTTGAGATCGGCCGCCGTGACCGCTTGAACTCGGCGATTAAACTCAGTTGGTGATAACCACTTTTTTTCCAAAATCGCCTGCCGGCCAACGAAATCAGCCAAAGCGCTCGTTGTTTCCAAATTTAAGGTAGTAGTGCCAGTTAAGTAATCCTTGGTCCGCTTCAACTCCGCCTCGCCCACCGGCTCGGCGGCCAAGAGCCGACACTCGGCCAAAATTGTTTCCACAATGAGCGGCGCGCGTTTGGTATCAGCCCCAACTCCAATCATAAACAACCCATGATCAGTATAAGTATCGTCATCGGCCCAAACATAATAAGCGGCCCCGAGCTCATCACGAATTTTTTTAAACAATCGCGAGCTCATCCCACCACCCAGCAACCCTGCCAAAACCATTAGCGGGAAGTGGTCTGGATGGTTGAATGGTCGCGAGCGAAAGCCAATGGCCAAATGAGTTTGATCAGATTTTTTATAAGTGACCTTAAGTTGCGGCTTGGTTTGAGTATCTTTCACCCGCGGTTTGGGGTAGACCGGCTTGCCAGCTGGCAATTTTTTAAAAAGTTGTTTAAGTTGGGCGGTCACGGCACCGGCGGAAAATTTGCCCGCCACCACCACGGTGGTCGCGGCCGGCCGATACTGGCCATCGCGATAGGCTTTGATTTCGGCTGGCGACAGCTTCTTAATCACTGCTTTCTCACCAACAATCGGCCGGCCAGCCGGCTGGTCGCCGTAGGCAAGCGCGAGCAAATGGTCAAGCACAATCCGCTGCGGCAAATCTTCATACATATTTATCTCCTCGATAATCACGCCCCGCTCGCGGTTAATCTCCGCTTGGTCAAGCAGTGGATCCAAATACATATCAGCAATAATTTCAATCACCGCCGGCAATTTTTCCGCCGCCACCGTGGCGTAATAGGCCGTCATTTCGTGCGAAGTATAGGCGTTGTTTTGCGCGCCAAGCGCCGCCAGTTCTTCGGAAATAATGCTTGGTTTGGGCCGTTTGGTTGTGCCCTTAAACACTAAGTGTTCCAAAAAATGGGAAATTCCGCCCCACTTTTTAGGCTCATATTTGGAACCTGTCGCCACAAAGACCATCATCGTGGCCGAGAGCGATCCCGCGCGCGGCAATAAAACCAGCCGCAAACCGTTGGGCAAAGTGATGGTTTGATCTTTCATCGGAGTAACTCTAACTTATTTTTAAGACGGTGTCCAAGTCTTTGATTGGCACTCGGGTTTGCTCGCCGGTGTCGCGATCGCGGACGGTCACTGTGTCGTCAGTCAAGGTGTCAAAATCGATGGTCAAACAATAAGGCGTGCCGATTTCATCTTGGCGGCGATAGCGTTTGCCGATGTTGCCGTTATCGTCGAAGATAGCGGTTAGCTGATGGTTGTTAACTTTTAATTGAGAGTAGACTTCGCGCGCCTTAGCCACCAATTCCGGTTTGTTCTTAAGGAGTGGAAAAACCGCCACTTTAATCGGCGCGATGGCCGGTTTGAATTTAAGATAAACTCGCGGCTCCCCGCCCAACTCGTCTTCGGTGTAAGCCGACAAAAGAACCGCCAGGAAGGTGCGATCAACCCCAAGCGACGGTTCAATCACGTGTGGTGTCAATTTCTCTTTCGTTTCTTCGTCATAATAAGCCAGCTCAATTCCCGAAGCGTCAGTGTGCTTACTAAGGTCATAATCGGTTCGATAAGCAAGTCCCCACAATTCTTTTTGGCCGAAAGGATACTCGAATTCAAAATCAATCGTTCGTTTGGAATAATGGGCCCGATCGGCGGCCGCCACCTCTACTTCGTGAACTTTAGTTTTATCAAGCCCAGCTGCGGTGGCAAAATCGTTCATCCCCTGCCGAAAAGCTTCAAACTTCTGTTCCCAATCGATTGGTCGAACAAAATATTCGATTTCCATCTGTTCAAACTCTCGCACTCGAAAAAGGAAGTCGCGCGGCGTAATCTCGTTGCGAAAGGCTTTGCCGATTTGCGCCAAGCCGAAAGGCAGTTTGGGATGGAAGGTATCAATAATATTTTTGAAATTAACAAACATCCCCTGGGCCGTCTCCGGCCGGAGATAAGAGACAGCCGAAGAATCCTCCGCCGCGCCAACTTGAGTTTTAAACATCATGTTGAACTGCCGCTTGGCACCCAGCGCGCCACCACAATCAGGACATCGAGTCTGGTCGTTTAATTGATCAGCGCGGAAGCGGTGCTGACACTTACTGCACTCCACTAACGGATCGCTGAAGCCGTCCACATGGCCACTCGCCCGCCAGACTTCTTGATTCATTAAAATGGCCGCATCCACTCCATACATGTCATCGCGGTCGGTCACAAATTGCCGCCACCATAAATCTTTAAGATTATTTTTAAGCGCCACACCAAGCGGCCCGTAATCGTATGTGCCAGCTAAGCCCCCGTAAATCTCGGAACCCGGGTACACAAAGCCGCGCCGTTTGGCGAGCGAAACAATTTTGTCCATCGTCGTCATCGTAGCCATAAGTAAAAATTATGTTTGGTTAAGGAACAACATTGCCATTACTAGCATTAAAATTGGCATCGGTCGAGAGCTTAGTGTTTAAGGTGCCCAAAGAGCGATTGATCGCCTGACCAGTGAAGGTGTCAACCGCCACCGCTTGAATATTCTCCAACAAGTTTGGCGTTTGGTTAACTTGGTTGGCGCTTGGAATCAATTCCACCTGGAAAGCGATTTCTCGAGTTTTGGTTTCGCCGCGGCTACCGGCCGGCAAATAACCAGCCTGCCAAGTTAGCGTGCGGTTAAGATCGTCATAGACCAACTTCTCGGTCGCCGGCGTCACTTGCCCGAGCCAACGAACACCGCGCGGCACAGTGGCAAATAGTTGAGCATCTTTAACATCATTCCCGCCGGTTGAAAGCTGCCAAGAAACAGTGAAGGTGGTGGCCGTGTCAACCTTGGGCGGCAAGGGGCCAGTATTGGCAAATGGCCCGTTGTAATAAAAGGCGGCGCCCCGACCCTGGAAATTGGCGGCTAATTTTAGCGTCTTTTTAACCACCGTTTCAACAATTTCCCCTTGGCGACCCGGCTCCTGCCGCTCGCCACGGAAAGTGAGGACGAGATCAATTACCGGATTCCGAATGGCGCTTTGATCCGAGAATAAGATGCTGGCGAACGAGGCTTGGAGATTACCGCGGTCACCCGGCGCGAGATTAGCAAGCGCCGGCACGCTCACCTGATCCCAAACGATTTGGTCGTCAATTGAGCTGTAAGCGCCCACCGGCGTTGCGACCGACGATTCGCGCAAGGCCGAACCGCTTAACCGCAAAGTGATTGTGCCGTTAGCGACTGCCACCGCCAAATTGTTACCCCAATCAATCGCGGCGCGGGAAAGCTCTCCCCAGTTGGCGACGGGAGTATCGCTCGTGTCGTCGTTAATACTCATCGCCAAGCCAACAAACGGTCGTTCAACCAGCACCGTTTTCAACAAATCGGTATAGAGAACCGATAACTCATCAGCCGTTTCCGAGGCTAAGAGACCAACTTGAATACGGAACGATTTAAGTTCTGAATCTTGGCCGGTCAACCGGCCAACAACTTTGAGCGAACGTTTGCCGCCAGGCGCCAAATCACCAAGTTGCCAAATGGTTGTATCGCCGCTCGTTGCTGGTTGGATGGAAGTTTGGGTCGGTGTGAAGCCTGGCGGCCAAATAATCGCCAGCGCCACATCCTTAAGCACGGTTGGCGAATTCGTCACCACTTCCAAACCTAATTCAATATCGCGACCAGCATTAACCGAATCGGGCAAATCAACATTCACACTAATCGGCGAGTCGGCAATCTGCACTTCGTAAGTAACCGCTTTTTCAAAAATCGCGTCCGAACCTTTAAGACGGTATTCTAAAGTTACTTCAACCGGCAATTTGGCTTTTTCTTGGCCAAAGAGAATTGCTTGAACGCCTTGAATTTTGGTTTGGCCAGAATCAATAACGCCGAGCGCTTGGCGCAGTTTGGTCAGATCTTTTTTGACATTAAGCGGATCGCGCGTGCCAGCCGGAAATTCCACAATCAAATCGGCGGTTTCCAAATCTGTTCGATTTTTGTTGGTGACGGCAATCCCTAAATCAAAATCACCACCCGATTTGACTGTTAAGGGACCAGTCAAATCAATATCAATATTAGTATTGGAAACAATATTTGACCCACGGAAAAGGAGCCAGCCGGCCGCCGCGAGTGCCAAAACGAAGAAGACGGCCGCGGCGATAAAAAGTTTGCTTAAAATCGATAAGCTGAACCACTTCGCGCGCGGCGGCCGAACAACCGCTGTGGCGGTGCGAACGGTCCAACCGGGACCAGCTTCGGTTTGCCGCGGCTGAAGTGTCGGCCGAGCCAAGTGCCGCGGCGCTTGGCCGCGGTTATAAAGTCCCCGATTTAATTCCGTCAAACTATCATCCTCCGATTTAAACGATTCGGAATCTGCCATGATTAAAATTATAACACAAGAAAATCGCTGCCCTAGCCTACAACTGGCTAGCGGCCAGCGCTTGGTTGATAACCGTGATAGTTTGTCGTTTAACGGTTGTGGCTCGGGAGAGCAATTCTTGATTCCAGTGGCCGCGCCAAAGTTCGGCCGGCAAATCGGCCGCCGGCGAAGCATAGCCCAAAGCCTTCAAAATTCTTAGAACCAAAACCGTTTCGCCGGCGGCGAGCGCCGCCGGCGACAACTCGGCTACCCGGGTAAGGCGACTAAAATAAGCGAAACCAGCGTCGAGCTCGTCGTATAACTCGCTCGCTGGCGCTTCCGGCGGCACCAGTCGCTCAAGTAAAACGGCTAACTTGGCGAATAATCGCTCAAGTGGAAGCGGTAAGCTCTCACCACTTACTCGCTCGGCGCCGACTAGGCGCCAAATTTCCCGCCCCTTAACCACTGTCAATTGAACTGGTCGGAAGCGAGTAAGACTTGGTCGCAATTTGGATTTAGTCAGGCGAACACCTTTGGCCACCACTTTAATCAAGCCGTAATCAGAGGTGATAACGAGGAGCAACCAATCAGCCTCACCAAGCTCGCGGCGAGCGATGATGAAACCGTCTAGCTGATAAAACTGGCGGCTCATACGAGATCGATTTTGACTTCCTCACCGGTCGCCCAATTCAAATCGGCCAGATTGCCGGCACGTTTGATTTCAGTAGCAAAATTTTTAACCATGCCTTGCCAAGCAGTTGGGCCAGAAACCGTGACCGCAATGCGGTCGGTCGGCATCAAACCCTGGCGTTTGCGCCAGTCCTGAATCCGCCGAATCAATTCCCGAGCTTCACCCTCCGCCAACAGCTCCGGTGTCAAAGCCAAATCAAGCGTCACTTCTTCCGATTGACTAGTCTCGAGCTTAACCTCTTTGGCGTTGACTTCATCTTTAATCAGTTCCAAATAAGCGGTCGGCAATTCTGATTTGAAAATCACTTGGGCGACCGGTTGACGAACTTTGATGCCGGCTTCTCCGCGCTTGGCAAGCGCCAGTTCCACCAATCGCCTAGTTTGATTCATATAATTAATCACCTCAATATTAATCTCACCCACGGCGGGCCAATCGGTCAAGTGAACGCTCTCCGGATCACCGGCAATTTTAAGCTCGGCAAAAACCTGCTCGGCCGTAAACGGCAAAAAGGGCGCAATCAACTTGGCCGTTTCGCGCAAAACAAACCGAGTGGTAGCGATAGCGCTTTCGCGATCGGTTTGGTCATCGCTCTTGAAGCGTTCTCGCGAACGGCGCAGATACCAATTAGACAGATCATCAATAAACTCGGCAATCGGCCGGGTGGCCCGATCCAATTCCGACTGCTCAAGGGCCCGACTGGTTGCTTCAACGGTTTGATAAAATCGGGCGAGAATCCATTCGTCTAAAACGTGACTCGTCGCCACCGCCCGCGCCTCACCCAAATCTGCCTCGCGAGCGTAAGTGCGATAAAATTGAACAACGTTCAGCAATCGAGCAATCACTTGGCGCGACACT
>ENA-UOWG01003284-UOWG01003284.1-activated-sludge-metagenome-genome-assembly--contig:-NODE-3284-length-12520-cov-32.487846_pt1 | contig 12520 bp, 14 predicted proteins | sample MGYA00238147_ERZ761563 | MGnify/ENA primary metagenome ERZ761563 (study PRJEB28884, sample SAMN05720216) | anaerobic digester metagenome | isolation source: active sludge of municipal... | reverse complement strand
GCGATTCCAGGATTGTGTCGATTTTCGTGTTCAGGAATTGAAACCACTCCCGCGATGTTTGCGGGTGCAAGTCAGCAAGGTTGTCAGGTAATGCCGCCATGTTCGCTCCTAAACTTGCATGCAATGAATCCAGATTGTGCGCTCGTCAGTCCGCCCGGCGCTTGTGACGATCTTGCACTCCACCGCGTACTCCGTGCCATCCGTGCCGCTTGATAGCCAGATGGTCACCTTCCCCGCCGCCTGTGAGTCTGAATCCTTCGTCAGTCCGGTTGGTACGGTGACGGTGTAACTTGAAATCGTCTCACCGGTGTCAAGCCAGTCTGACCAGTCGAAAACGTAATCCAAAACGGCTTCCGGGTCTTTGATAAATTTGTTCATGAATCCTCCTAATAATCGTAGGTAACAGGTTAGCCGTAATCAGTCGCTTCACCGGTACAGTCGTGCTTGTGCAATCCAGAATCCGCGTAATCGTAAGTTTTGGGATTGGTACTCACGCATTGGTCGCAATAGATATGAAGGTCGTGCGCCGCGTCCGAGTAGATATTGGATGCGGTGAGGTTTGTGCCACTCCCCAGGTTGTCGTGTACCTGCGCTCCGAGAATCCAAGACCTGCCAGGATTGCCCGCGTCCGCAATCGGCGCACCGTAGGTATATCCATAATCACCGTTTATCCTGATGGTATACCCGCCGTGATAACTTGACCCGTTGGCGTAATTGTCCCCACCCGCGAATCCACAGCAGTTCATCGTACAATCCAACTCAATGACATGACTGCCTGTTCCCCGAATACCATCCTGACCGGAGCGCACAATCTCACAACTTTGCAGTATTCCGGTAATCCCGCTTACCTGAATTGAGTTTGCCAGGCCGGTGTTGTAATACCCGTCAAAGGTACAATCCTTTACGTACAAATTGAGATTGTCAAACTTGCTTTTACCTACGACGTTTAGATTTTCCAGATAAATTGTTTTTCCGGTTGTGTTCGCGTTGAATACGAACCCGTCGTACATATATCTGACATTTGCATCCGGCGCTCTACCGTCAAACGTGTGGACGTAGAGTTTTCCGCCCCCGTAGTACCACGAACCAGCCGTTGCATCCACCTCTGCTGCGCTTGCTTTCTTCTGGTAAACCAATCCGGTGCGCCCGTAGGTATCGGTAGTAGAGAGGTCACAAACACTCACAAGAAAAGCCAATGCCGTCGTAACCTCATAGTGAGAATCTACTAAAGAAAACGCGCCTATCAGATCGTTTATATCCGTCGTCAGGTACACATCACCAACCCCGATAATCTCACAATTCCTTATCGGGTTAAAGTTGCTACCGCTTGACCGTTGATACCGCCCCGCCGCAATGTAAATCCTGTCATAGTCGGTCATTGTCAACGCCTTCGTCAGCGTTGCGAATGCGTGATCCGCGCTCAATCCGGTATCGCTGTCGCTCCCAGTTGTCGCCACGTAGTAGGTCTTTGCAACCGTGATACCCGCGTGAGTTTGCAGGTCAAAGGACGGAGAGATAGAAAAAGTCCCGTCGCCGTCGTCGTAAATCCCGAAAGGTGCAAACGCTAACAATGGATCTGGAAATGGTACGCCCTGTTCCATGAGTGACGGCGCGTCAAACGTCGCCCGTGCGAGTGTAAAATCTTTACCGGTCAATCCCTGATAAGTAATCTCATTCCGGTATTTTGTCATGCTTTCAATTCCAAATAACGCCCCGCGCATATCCGGATCAATAACACACTCCCTGTTATCAGCCGGTATCACGTACTCCCTATTTTCAGCGTCGATGGTGTAAATTCTTTCCGCCGGCGTGATGATGATTGTGGATAATGTCGGAGCGTCAAATGTCACTGGTGAGAGGGTAAAATCTGCGGCAATAAGGTCGGCCGTAGATGATACGCAGGTCAAAACAGGCGCGTCAAACGTGACCGGTGATAGGGTAAAATCCGCCGCCGTAAGTTCGTCAGATGGTAATTCGTAGGATAGCGACAAAACGGGTCTGTAGCCCGCTGTAGTGTTTTCGCCTGATGCTATCTCGTAAGTTGTGCTTGCCGAGGAGGTGATCAGCACAAATCCGTTATTTGTGGCAGCCCCGAACCAGCTTGCAAGAACAGCCAGCCCGGCCGCGTTGAAGGTGAGAAATATCTCACCCCCCGCCCCTGTGGATGAAGCGGTTACGGTTGCGAGTACCGTGTTAATATAATCCGTACCAGCCGTTGACATGCCGGCCGAGCCAGCCCAATCTACCGTGTTGTACGCCTTCTTATTCCAGCACGGCGACCCCGTTTCAGCCGCTGCCGCTTTTGTCCCCTCCACCCAATCGCCGTTAGCGTCAGCTACCTGGTAAAGATTGTAGGTATTCGACCCCTCCGTGTTCAAGGCATACAGTTTCAGCGTTGCGGCGGTACACGTTGCCCCAGCGGGTAATCCTGAAAGGTCAAACCTGAATAACGGCTTGTAAAACTGACCCTTGCAAAAGAGTTGGAACCATGTACCAAAATTTAGAGTTGCACCATCACTATATAAAAAGGTGTCAGCCCCTACGCCCGTAGTAACCGAAATATTAACGTCTGTCATGTCCTACGCCGGGTCGGGAATTTTTATACTATGCTCTGTGAGTGTGAACGTGTACCCCAACGTCACGCTTACCCCCGCGTTCAAGGGGTACGCCGCGAGCAGGGTATCAGCCGAACACAGCGCCACGTGTGAAGCGGTGCCACTTGCGCTCACCGTCCCGTCTGTGATAGCGGAGATTGTCACCTTGCGTCCCGTTGTGCCGTCATCGGTTGCGGTGGAGATGGTCGGAGTCGCCTTGACCCCCAACTTCATAGCCCCGTTGGCTTCCGCATAGGTTGCCGGGAGCGCGTTACAAATCAGCAACTGCGTCACGTTGGTATCAAGGTAATTCAGCGCCGCGTCTTTGCTTGCGTCTATCAAATAAGTATTAGCCATGTAAAGCCTCCAGTTTTTCTATTCTGTCTTCCAGCGCCGTCACCCGTTCCTCCAGCGTCAACTCGCCCACCTTCTCGGTGTACTCTAGTGCTATCCACCTGCCGTCGCCGATGCGCCCGTAACCGTTCTGCTCCTCGTAAACGTCATATTCACCGGATGCGTACCTTTTTACCACCGGGTAACTCGCCCCAGCCCCGCTCCGGATAAGCAGATTCGGGATGGTCACGCGGACGCGGTACAAGGGATCAACTTCTTTGTAGTCAACTACGGTCAGTAATGGCAGAATGTCGATAGCATTATAAACATATCCACCCGGAACCTGCGGAGCGCCGGAAGTCAAGCGGTATTCAGCGTGCAGGTGCGGACCCGTAGAGAATCCCGAACAAGGGTCATCGGTGTTACCGCCTGATAATCCGATCTGTTGCCCTGCCTTGACAGTATCATTTTTTGATACCATCAACTTGGAGAGATGTCCGTAAATTGAGATGCCCTCGTTGTGCTGAATCCTCACCTGTCTACCATACCCGCTTTTCTCTTGGCGTTCCTCTGCGATAATAACAACGCCGTCCTGCATAGCGTAGACGGGAGTGCCAACCGCAGCTGCCCAGTCGATGCCGTTATGCCCCTTCGAGGTCGGATACCAGCCTGGATTTGCCCCGAACTTCTGACTGATGCGCGTCGCCGGGTCAATCGGATAAACTAATTTATTTGGGTACATTTGTCCTCTCTTACTCATGTCAAGGTTGCCGAGTACATACTTCTGCAATTCTTTATCCCAAGCGACATACCCGTCAAGTTTGCCTGTGCTGGTGTACTGCCAGAGGTAGTAATCATCCCAGCCTATCGGAATCCATCTATCCGGTGATTCTGTGTACGCGCTCATCCACAAAAGACGGTCAGAATAACGCGCGTACTCACTCCCCATAATTCGATACCAGCACCATTGCCCGGTGTAGATACCGACGCGCCCTAGTTCAGCCTCGACTAACTCCATCCATCGAATCACGGTATCGCCTGAAAGTTGATCCGCGCCGTCCTCCAGTTCTACGTCACACCAATAGCCGAGTTCCATCTCTTTACCGCGTACCGTGTCAATGAATAGCCGCGCCTGTTCTTCAATCGGCTGATATTCGGTGATGTAGTGGTACGCGCCAACTGGAATACCGCGCTTGTGGAACTCGTCGTAGTGTCTCTCGAACGCGGGATCAGCCCCCTCAAACTTACCAGGCGCTCCCGTGCCGTAACCTACCCGTAGGATAGCGCCGTCGATCTGTAGCGCCAACTTATCATAATTGATAAGTTCCGGCTTTTGATAGTAAGAGATGTCGATTATCACGCTAAGTTGTCCTCAGGCTCGGTGTACACCGTTGTCAGTACCGCTTGCCCGTTAGGTGATACCCACTCCTCCTCAATCGCTCCCACGAGGTATGTCTGGTTGATACCATATTTCGCAATGTCAATATCAATCGGGTCGAATAGGTCAAACGCGAATTGGATTGTAGGTCGCCCTTCGATCTGGAATCGCGGATATTTCAACGTGTGCGCGGCTTGAAGTTGGATGTAGGAGTCGAAGACGCTAGCCGCGTTTTTTAACTGGATGTAGGGATTGTTAATGATTAAATAACGCGGGCTTGAGGATGTTCCGGAGTAATCATAAGTCACATAGGTACTTTCATTATCATCAATCGGATAGCCCCTGTTTTTCAGAAGCGTACAATAATGGTCAACGTTTGCCCCATCTGCGGTGATTACATTCTTGCTAACCTCCCCGAAGTAAGTAGTGGTTACGTCCCATTGTGCAGTTCTATCCGTACCAGTTCCATCCGGCTTTGTGTTCATCTTGAAATCGGTTGTGTCAGCAGGCGCTATCATTCCGTAACCGGCCACATCGCGCCCGTCGTATCTGTAGCGCCCCCAAATTGTCAAACCAGCTGCCGTGTCAACAAGTGGTACTTCGTTGTATTTCCACAGTTTCACAGCACTTGATTCTGGTGTGCTCTTGGCATAGATATAAACCTTTGCCGCGTTCCTTTTCAGGTTATACGGCATGGGGAGGTCAACGTCTTTCAGCACATCCGCCTGTGTTATTGTCAGCGCGGCTGTCGTGTCCTCACGCGCCCTGTAGAATAACGCGCCGCTTGCCTTGCAACCGTATAAACCGACTTCGGTATCTGCTATGTCCGCTATGGCTTCATAGGCTGATTTTTCGTTTACCCAAAAATTAGGGGTATAAATTACAAGCGTTGAATCATTTATTGCTGTCGCGCCATATATTGACGGCCATTCTGCGCTTGTAGAAACATACGCTATCGCCCCTCCCCTTGAAAAGTCCGGCGAACCCGCCCCGCCCATGTAACCAAAACTATAAACCTGCGTTGATATTCTCGTATTCTGCAGGTATTTCAGCCCGTCGTAAGCGGTAATCAATACCTCCGGGTTGCTCGCCCCTCCTACTGTTTCAATGCTCTCAACGCAACCCGTGAAGCGATACCACGAGTAAGTACCTTCCTCAACCTTGATGGTCATGTACCTTCCCGGCTCAACCTTCGGGTACAGCACCGAACTCGTGTTATACGGGTCGTACTCGCCGTTTCTATTGTCGAGTTTTATCTGACAGCAACCAGGCGGAACGCGCTCAAGCCCCTCACCGTTCTCCTTGATGAACTGATGCCGTCCCCTCGTCACGCGGTAATCGGTCATGTTCACCGCGTCGTTGCGCGAGGTGTCAAACGTTCCCGCCGTTGTCCAGTCGAAGTAAACTTTCCAGGATAGCGCCATTTAGCCCGCCTTGCTGATTAGTCTACGCATCATGGGGATCACCCGCGTTTCAAACTCTGCGCGATCTGACAATGAGAGCGCAGGAGCGTAGGTGAAGTTGATCACCGTTGAACCGCCGGATGAACCGCCGCCAGATGACAGTTTGTTGTTAGGGATGATTGTCCCGCTTGTGTTTGGTACAAACAATTCCGGCCCGACCTCGCCCACGATGTAGGGAGTGTTCGCTGATACCGGCCCGCCTTTGGCCTGCCCGACGATTCCGTTCCCGTTGATGTCCAAACCGGCATCTATTTCAGCCTTACCAATTCCACCTCTTAGACCCTCATAATTAACATGAAATCCGACGTTGATTGAATAGTCAGTAATAATTTCTCCCTGTCCATTGATATATTTATCTCTTTCAGCGATTGCGTCTTTCCATGCCGTTTTCATTTCTTCGCCGTAAATACCCCACTTGATACCCAAATCAATCAGAAATCCGGCTTCTAAATCGGTCAGTCCTCCGGCGGCGAGTCCTTGCTCAATGAATCCGAGTACGATTCTATTCGTCGCGTCCTCATGCGCCGCTGCCGTAGCACCGGCAATGCCTTGTTGTTCCTGAAGTTTTGCGCTTACTTCCTTTATTGCCGCGCTCTCCGGACCGTAACCCTCAGCGATCAACCTCTGTTTTTCTGTAATCAATTCTCCAATCTTTGTGTTAATTTCTCCCATGTTCTCTTTGTAACGTTGTTCTTCTTGTGCTATCGTTTTGAATTGGCTGTAATAGGTTGCGCCCGCGTTGGAGAGGTCAAGCAGCGACTGCTCTGCCGCCGCCGCGGCGTCTTGTGTCCCGTACATCTCTTGATTAAGCCGCTCTATTTCCGCGTTTAAGGCTGCTACCTGTGCCTCTAACTCCGCCTGCGATAAACCTCCCTGCCTGCCGTACTTTTCGAGGTTCTGTATCTGTATGTTTAATTCGTATATTTGGTCTTGATATAACTCAACGGCATCTTTTCCAGATGTGAGTTGTCGTAACAGATGGTCTAGTTGTGGTATAACGGCCTGTCCAACTTCCATTTTGAACCCAGTCCAGGAGTCCGTTAGGTTATCTACGCTCCTCTTGTAGTTCATTATTTCGCCCATTGAGTTTTTTGTGATAATCAGGTTATCCGCAATCGCCGCCGTCGCCGCTTCAATGCCAGCCGCGCCCTGCTCCATGAGTTTACCCATTTCAGCACCGGAGCGCCCAAAGGTTTTCAGTACAAACTCGGAGCGCGCAACGCCGGGAGGTAATGCCAGGTACTGCTCGGATAGTTTTTTCAACCCCTCAATGCTTACGTCTATTCCCTGCCGTGTTGCCGCCTGTAGCGCCGCTTGTAGTTTTTCCTGTGAGATGAATAGGTCATCGGAAGCCTGCACGAGACGCGAGGTGTCCTCCGTGCTGATCCCCAATAACCGGCTCATGTTGTCTATCTGTGTTGCGTATGCTACGGTCTCATTGACCGAGTCGGCAAGGAACTTGCCAAGCCCCATAACAGCCGCGCCAGCAGCGCCGGCAGCCGTTGCGAATCCTAACGATATTCCGGTCAGCGATTTGAACTTGTCGCCAAACGCGCTGATCTTGTCATTCAGCCCGCCAAAACCTGTAGAGCCTTGCAATCCCTTGACCTGCCCGCCAAGTTCATTGAAGGCTTTTTTCGCGTCATTGCGCGCCTTGATTACTACTTGTAGTTGGGCATCAGCCATGTTTCCTCAATTCGAGTACCTGCTTTACGATCTGCCACGCGTCACTCTTGAAAAACGCCGCGTCATTCTTTACGTCCCTGCTGGTGTACGCCTTCCACGCGTTGTAGACGTTCACGGCGATTGTCATGCGCTCCACAAGTCCGGCGGGCTGGTCGAGTAACCCGCCGGAATGTGGCAGCGTTCCCCATTGCTGGCAGCGAAAAGCGAGGCGTAATTCATCCGGCGGCGACCCCTTACCATCAGCGTACTCCGCCGCCGCCAATATCAGTTTTTTGGGTCAAAGTTAAACACTTCCTTGATGTACTCTTGGATTGACCGGTTGATCTCGAGGATGTCATGCGGCTTTGCGTTCTCCACGTCAAACTCCAGCCACCCCACCTCAACAGCAGCCCTGACGATTGCACCGGCTGATTCCACGATCCCGATGCCTTCATCGTTGCCGCCCAATCTCCGGTAAGCCTTGAAATACTTTTCAAGTTGCCCCTGCGTGATGCTGTCAAAATCAATAGCTGGCAGTTTCATTGACCACCTTGATCTCTGCAAACTTCGCGGCAGTCGCGTCGTACCCGGCCCTGAATGTCCCGGTCACGATGTCGTTGCCGTTCATGTCGCCGATGGTGTCAAACGATTCCCACTTACCGGCAAGGTCGATGATCAGCGTCTTGTAGGTGAAAGTACCGGCAGTCGTCAAGGCGTTCCCCTCAAACTTCAAGCGTAACTGGCGCGCCGTCTGGGCTTTCCATGCGTCCTTCTCTGCTACGGCTGTGGCGTTATGCTCAAACGTGACGTTCAGCAGCACTTCCGGCTTCGTTGATTGCGCCCAAGAGAAGTACAATTGTCCATCAGCCGCGTATTTTGCGATCCATCCGGTGTTAACTGACAACGACATACCGAGAAGGGTGTTCGATTTCTCGGTGCTGCCGATCGTCCCGCCAACCTCGTCGATGTACAGCTTGCCCTTGCCGAACAGGATTTCTTCAACGGTCGCCGGGGTTGTCACGGGGGTGGTGAAGGTGCATTTACTTACCTGCCGCCCCTTCCAGTTGGCTGACATTTGCAGCGCTTCACCGCCGTTGCCGGAAAGCTCAAACGACTCTACAAATGCGTATTCGACTTCTTCAGCCTGCTGGTCGTCACCCGCTTCGATCGTCCACGTCTTGATGGAGTTCGCCGTGGTGGTTGGGAATGTGTAGGTATAAACCTTGCCGCTCCCGCCGGTGTCGGTAACTCCGGTCACGACGTTCTTTACACCAGCGCTCAAAATGACCGGTAATCCCTCGAATGTAGCAGGTGTGGCATCGAACACGACGCCCGCCTCAACTTTCGGGATGTAGTTTCTGTCCTTGCCTGAAATGTAGCCGATGTCCTCGTCGGGGAAGATGACTTCCCGCTGATCCTCAATACTGCCTGTACCATGCCAGATGGTATCGGCAGCCACCGCCGTTCCGGCAGTCGTTTCCAGCCCTAACAACACTTTTCTTAACGCCTTAATTCCCATCATTCACCTCGCTTTGAATGTCGATCTTTTTGTCTTTTTCTTTGATGTACAACCCTGATTCCAGGAGTTGCTTGACGCCGTAAAACTTCGCTTCTTCATCGGTCAGGTCACGCGCCGGCACGCCGTGAATCCAACCGTCACCGATATACTTATACATTTGCCACCTCCCTGTATTTCATCCTGGCGCGATTTGCTTCCCACAATGACCGCAACGGCTCGCGGTGTTCTACTGAGTTTTGTCGTTTCAGGTAACTCCCCAGCGGCTCTCTCACGTGGTAAAACTTCACGCCCTTGCTTGCCAGTCGCATCCAAAATTCATAATCGCCAGCGCTCTTGTAGGTTTCATCGAAGTAACCGAACTGCTTATGCAACCTCACCCTCCACATCGGCATTGGCCCCAAGAAGCACGCCTTGATCAACTTATCCAGCCCGCCCTCTTTCCAGCGGTACTCACCGATCGGATTGCCGCCGATTTCCTCAACGATGGAAACGTCCGGGTAAACCACGCCGTAAGTCGTTTCCTTGTCCAAAATGTCAGCCATTTTCTTTAGCGCGTGAGGCGCGAGGCGGTCATCACAATTCGCGTTCGTGACATACGGGGTGTTACTTGCCTTGATGCCGATGTTCCATGCCTCATACACGCCCGGAATGTCGTTAGTCTGGATAATCTCAACCTGTGGGAAACGCGCACATATCCCGGCCTCAATGGATCCCTTTTGCGCGACGGCGATAATGTCCACCTTCTCGGTCTGACTGACAAGGTTTTCCAGCCGTCCCTGAATGTAATCCTCCGCGTAGTACGCGCTTATAATCGCAGTGACCCTACCAGTCATGCAAACTCCATTCTCATCTGCTGTTTAGCCTCCGCTATCCGTGATTCCATAATCTTGAAATAGTCCTCGCGTAACTCAATCCCGATGAAGTTCCTGCCCGTGTTCACGCACGCGACACCTGTTGTCCCCGACCCCGCGCAAATGTCAAGCACGGTATCACCCTCGTTGGTGTAGGTACGGATGAGGTACTCGTAGAGCGCAACGGGCTTTTGGGTGGGGTGTTGTTTGTCCAAATATCTTGATTTGTTTGATAATCTTATGATGTTCTTTGGATACATTTTGTCAGTCGGTATTTTTCTATACTCATTTCTTCCATAAGTATTTTTATGCCCATATACGGGAGAATTATGACCAACTGAAACATTATTATTTCTAATGTTTGGCTTTGGCTTATCAATTAATATCGGGTTGTAGGTTGGTTGTGCCATGTAGAAAACACAAATATCCTCTGTTGTCCTCATTGGTTGGTTATGAGCGATAAATGGATTTGTACAAATAACCTTGTCCCACACCCATGAATATTTATACCAATCCCTGTTTGAGTTGATTACATCGGTCGTGAACGGCTGGCTGGCAGTCGTGACAAACGCGCCCTTGCAAATCCGCTTGACTTCCCTCCACATCGGTTCAAAGGGGATAATTTCATCCCAACTGCAAGCCGTTGTGCCATAGGGTAAATCCGTAATGATAGCGTCCACTTGTGGCAGGGTTGGCATTATTTCGAGGCAGTCGCCTAAATACAGCGCGGTATCTACCATTCGGCTATGCTGCCTTTCTCGAATACCAGCTCTTTAGTTCCCGGTGTCAAGTTGATAATCCTTCTCCCTTTGCTCTCATACATTGCCCGCGCCAATTTGTAAGCGTGTTCGCTCCTCACAAGGTCGGGATTATTCCAATGCTTACCCTTGAAGTAATCCGGGTGGAAGTGGTTCGGGTCGTTGCCATCCAGCACCATCTCTTGATTCGGAGCGCCGTGATACTGGAATGAATGGTCAACGCCAACGAGTAACACGTTCTTGAACCCCATGTAGTACGCGATCTGCATACAAACAAATGTCACGGTATGCCCTTCGTGAATCCATTGGCTCGCGTCCTGCGAGAATACCACCACGCCGGATGAATTGAGCGGTAGACATGTATCATCGAAACAGTAAGACGCGGGTAAAAACTTCGGCGCGGGTATCTTCGCAATGTCCTCTGCAAACTGGCTGATTACCAGCGGGTTCACGGAGCAGTAATACGTCGGGGTGAAGCCGTCCATCAGGTAGATTCTATTTGTCCCAAATGTCGGGTACTTTTTCAGGAAGTCAAGCGGTACATCTCTCAATGACGGTCCGTTTCCGATAATCAAACAGGTTTCGCCTTCGTGTAAATCCCTGTAATATCGCCACGATCCTGGCGCTTGCGTGTTCGCTGTAATATCAGACATGCGCTAATGCCCTCTTGTATCTCTGGAATGAACCGCAATCGAAGTACCAGGCGAGTGAGTACGTCCCCCATCCGAGTTGCTCCATTGCCATATTGAACGCTTGCGTGTAATCCCTAATTTCAGGCAAGTATTTCTTCCATAACTCGACGCATTCCCTTGACCATACAAGCGTTCCCCACGCGGTTTGAGGAGGAGCAAGAGATGCGCTCTTGTCAACGATTTCACCGTTCAATAACACGCCGTAATTCTGCGGGTCAAATGTCTCAAACAACCCGAGCATAAACCGGTGGTCTGGTAATTCAGGGAATCTTCCCTGCTCCTGCATTGTGTCCGGCATGATGAAGTAATACCAATCCGCGTCAATGTTCAATGTCGATGCTATCGCGCCCCAAATATCAGGCTTGTCCACCTGCGTTACAAACTCGACGTTCCTTCCCTGCAAGGCTACGGAGTGCGCCGCGATCTTCTGCGGGTTCGTGACAATGATTGTCGTGTCAACCGGTATCATTTCGAGCGTGTCAACCGCGCGTGAGAGCAGCGTCATCGACTCGCCAACGGGTAGAAGTTCCTTGAACACGCCGCCGAATCGTTTTGCCGCGCCAGCCGCCGGGATGATTCCGACTCTATTCGATGCCATGTTTCTCCTTGAGGTAGTTCATCAAACTATTAAGCAGTTCCGTTTTTTTCTCTTTGAAGTCAGCCCGCGCCTGCTCTTTGTCCATGTAAAGATGCTCAATTCCCCACTCGTCACGATCAAACTCTATCAGGGGTATTCCCTCTTTAGCGGCTCTTATGCAGTAATCAATGTCCTCGAAATACATCGGGGTAAACGCTTCGTCAAACTTGCCTATTTTATGCCACACCTCACGGCTGATTAACATGCACCAACTGGAAAGATAATCAGGTTTCGATTTCAGCAGTTCGTGGCCTGTCCATTTTTTGAATCCATAGAGCGTGGACGTGGCAAGCGATTCAACCCTTTTTGTAAAGGCTTTATGCACCCTCACATCGTTGTTCATTACAACGTACCAATCTGAATCCCCTGCCCGGTCAATACCCCAATTCAACGCTTCTGCATAACCAAGTCTCTTGTCAGTCCTGTGGATATGCTCACCTTTCGGGTAGGGAGTAGCACTTGCGTTATCCACAACAACGATGTTTGCATCCGGCTCGTGAGTCCAAATATCCGCTATCAACGGGCGCGTGTAGCGTTCCCAGTCGTCAATGCCAACGATGATTATGCTAAGCATTGGCTTCATCCTCACTAATCATCATTTCAGGGTGCTTGTCACGCCACACTTGCCAC
>ENA-UOWG01003280-UOWG01003280.1-activated-sludge-metagenome-genome-assembly--contig:-NODE-3280-length-12531-cov-15.459442_pt1 | contig 12531 bp, 9 predicted proteins | sample MGYA00238147_ERZ761563 | MGnify/ENA primary metagenome ERZ761563 (study PRJEB28884, sample SAMN05720216) | anaerobic digester metagenome | isolation source: active sludge of municipal... | reverse complement strand
GGGGCCATCGCCGAATGAGCATTGCGTTTTCACGACGGAAACTGGAACTTCCCCCCGGGTGGGCGGCGATGATCTTCGCCCTCGGGTTAGCAGCATCAAGCGCGCTTGGAGACCAGAAGATGCAGTGGCTTCGCACGGACGGCATGAGGATCGTGAACGAAGACGGACAGACCGTGTATCTTCGCGGGACGAACTTCGGTTCCTGGTTGCTGATCGAGCCGTGGATTCCCAGCATGATGCCTCGGCCGGACTCCGCCGAACTGGAGAAGGTCGTGTTGCGTTCGGCGCGCAAGATCGGCAAGGAAGAAGAGGCAAAACAGGTCTTCGAGGAGTTCAAGGGCAAGCCGCGGATGAAGGATATGGAGTTCTTCGAGGCGTGGCGCAACCGTTTCACTGAGCTTGCCGGACAGGTTGCCGCCGCCAGGCTGGCGCTGGATGTCCTGCCTCATATAGGGCTGGTGGACGAATCACGCCTCTGGAAGCTTTTTGAGAAGCGTTTCAGCAAGGCGCAGGTACAGGAGCTGAAAGACGCTTTCCGCTCGTCCTGGATCAATGAGCAGGACGTCGTTGCCGTCAAGAACGCAAATATGAACATGGTCCGCGTGCCGTTCTTTTGCCAACTGCTTGAGGATGACGACCACCCCGGAGTATACAGAGACGACGGCTGGCGATGGCTGGATGCAGTGGTCGGTTGGGGCCGCAAGCACGGGGTCTACATCCTTCTGGACATGCACGGCGTTCCCGGCGGACAGAACGACGCAGGGCACAGCGGCGTAGCCATGCGCAACCTGCTCTGGTTCAGGCCCGAATGGCAAGACCGTGCGGCAGCCCTCTGGAAGGCAGTCGCTTCCCGCTACGCTGATGAACCGACTGTGCTCGGTTATGACCTTATGAATGAGCCGTGGGGCGCTCAGACACCAAAGGTTCTCCATGACTTCCACGATCGCCTCTACAAGACCATACGCGAGGTGGATTCCCGCCACATCATCGTCATGGAGGAAGGTTACAAGCAGCTCTGGACATTCCCGTCCCCGGCACGTCGCGGCTGGACGAATGTTGTCTACAGTCTTCACTTCTATATGCCGAGGGACAAGGGGACGCAACCCTTCGAATCCCTGGCCAGGCGCCTCATGCCCCAGTGGTACCTGCTCATGCGAAGCTACAACGTCCCCCTTTTCGTCGGCGAGTTCAGCAGTCAGACGGAGGAAGGCGGAGGGGCTGCGGCCATGGAGATTGCTTTCCGCGAGATGAACAGATACGGGTTCCACTGGGCGCCGTGGACGTACAAGAAGGTGGACATGGACCCACCCCAGAGTTTTTGGGGGCTTTACATGTGGCCGGGCAAGTGGCCGGGAGTACAGGTGAACACCGGCTCCTTCAAGCTCATCAAAGAGGCGATGGCGAGGTACGACTCCGCCAACTTCGTCCCGCACAAGGGCTACCTGGAGGCATACAAACGTCATGGCTGCTCAGCACCCGGGGCCGACGCGGAACTCTTGAAGAACATGGATGCAAGAATCGCTGCCCTCATGCCGGGATTGAAGCGAACGATGGGCGTGACTTTACAGGAGGATGAAGCGCTGAAGACGCTTGCAACGTGCAAGGCGGCAGCGGAGGCGTTCAGGGAACTTGGCGGCGACGGGTCGGAATTCCTCGAGATGGGACCGTTCTATTTCGAGCTTGGCGGGCATTTGCCCGAGGCAGCGGAGAGGGCCGTCATCAGGGAATTCGGCTCGATACAGGCCTTCAGCGACGTGTGGATGAGGTTGAGCGCCGGCATATGGTTTGTCCCGAGGGGGGGAGCCGAGATGACAAGCATTGACGCCGACCTGACGGTCGCGCCGGAAACAGTTCAACTGCTCGCCCGGCTCAAACCAAAGATAGACGCTGCGGCGGCGGAAATGGCCGGCAGGAAGGGACAGTCCGTTGATGTGACGCAACCATAACTTGCCGCTTGCCGGACTTGGTCCGGAGGCGACGTCCGAACCAGCATTCTCAACAAGCAGACTGCCCGTCAACGAACGGGCATCGCACAACTGTTCTGGGAGAGTTGCCATGCGTATTCTGAGACTTATCTGCATCATGGTGATTGGCGTGATTCTGATGGCATTCAGCATCAGAGCAGGGGAGGTTAAGCTTAAAGATTCCCCGAATGTCAAGGACAAGACAACGGCGCAAACCCCAGCCGCTCCGCTTACCAAACAGGGGAAGACCGAGGCATGGCGATTGCCCAAGCATGCCGCCCATTGTGAGATGAAGCTTCTCGACAAGGAAGGGGCGGGGAAACTTTATCAGATCGGTGATCAATTGCTTTGCATCCTCGAAGGGACGCCTGAGGAGATAGGCTTCCAACACGGCCGTCTGCTGGCGAAGAAGGTTCTTCATGTAGCCAAGGAGGGCTACCTGAAACACGCGCTCTACGACAAAGGTTATACACTTGAGATTCTGAACGAACGGGCGGTCAGGATGGAGAAGTTCATCCCGGAGGAATACATCGCCGAAATCAAGGCGATCATCAGAGGCTGCGAAGCAGCGGGTGTCTCCGGTGTCAAGTATGAGGAACTGCGGGCCGGACAGATGGCCACAGAGATGGCCTTCTATAAACCCGGCGAATGGCCGAAGATGTGCACGACATGGGCGATGTGGGGGCGATGGACGCCCGACGGACGTCAGTTGATCGCTCGAAATACGGACTGGGAATTGGAAACCGGCGCCAGCGACGATGCGGTGAACATGATCATACGCCCAAAGGGGCGAAAGGCATTCTTCGCGCCCAGTTTCGCCGGGTGCGTCGGCGCTGTGCTCGGAATAAACAATGCCGGCATTTTCGTTTCATCGAACAGCTCCACTACCTGTGATGAGAGCTACGACGGCATCCCGTACGCCATTCTTCAGCGTCTTGCCCTTGAGAAGGCCTCAACCCTCGATGAGGCCGTCGCCATCATCCGTGACGCCAAGAGAACCATCGGGGTCAACTACCTGATCTCCGACGCCAAGATCCCCGATGCACGAGCGCTTGAGGCCGACGCAACGGACTGTGAGATCTTCGGCCCAATGGACAAAAAGGAGAACAAGTCCACCCTCAGCACGCCCATGCCGGACTGCGTCAGACGCACTAATCATCCCTGTGGCGACAAACATTTCAAGAAAATGATTGCCCGCATGGGGAAAGCCTATGGCGTGACGCCTGAGAACTACAGGCTGGCGATGCCTTTGCTAATGGGACAGGACTCGTGGATCCGTTACGACTGGCTCCGCCGCAAGATGTCCGAGCGCGAGGGCAAGATGGATCCCCAGGCCTGTCTTGAACTGCTCTGTAACGGCCAGGTCTACGGCACCGACACGCTCCAGTCATGTGTTTTCGACCCGAAGCACAACCTGGTCTGGGTAGCTGAGGCGCAGTTCACTCCGAAAGAAGTAACCGCGATGGACAGGGAATACACGAAGATAGACTTGGCCCCGTGGTTCAAATAGTCCCAATGTGAAGATCGGCGATATCCTCGATCAGGATGCAGTGTCAGGAAGAGGCGCCATGGTAGTCGGGGTTGTTTTGCCCGCCCGCTGGATTCTCAATCCCCATGCGGCGCACAATGTCCGGGAAACCTGCGTCAATCAGAGCAATCGTACCGGATTCCGGGTTGGCACGAATCCTGTGCATCTGTCGTGCTTTCCTGTTTGGGAGCGTTGCCGGGATTTTGAAAGATGCTTATCGCTGACGACGACGCATGCGTTTCCTGTCCCGGCCACAATAAAAGGCGCACAGGGCCACGGGAATCTCCCGAGTTCAGTTCCAGAAAGGTAAACCCATGATGCAGCACTTCTTCTCTGGGGCCTTGTGTAACACGGTCTCATGTCTGGCGCTTCTGGCGGACGAACACACCGATGAAAATGACATGATGGCGGATGATTTGTGGAAACCCAAGGCGGCCCAGATTGAAAAGGAGGCGCTTGAGGCCAGCCGCCGAATCCATCAGGACTGCAAATGCCCGGCGCGCATCCCACGCCCTGTCCCTGAATTCAGGGCAGGTGTTGCAGAACTCGATATCACCCCGTCAAAACCCCACTATCTCGACGGCTACTACACAGACCGGCTGTCCACGGGCGTGCATGATCCTTTGATGGTCAAGGCCTTGGTCCTTGACGATGGCCGGACCCGCATTGCGCTTGTAGTCATGGATGCCATTGCCTACTTCTACGACTGGGTGGTGGAAGCCCGCAAGCTTCAGTCCGCCGTCCTACCCGAGAATATCGTCATATGCACGACCCACTCCCACTCCGCGCCCTGTCTTCTCGGAGTTTTTGGGCCTCCTGGAAAGAGCGTGGATCCGGAGTATGTTCGTTGGATTGGACAGCAGACGGCCAAGGCCATTGAACAGGCCGCCGCGAACCTCAAACCTGCGCGGCTGGGTTCTTCGGAGGCCAGACTGCCTGTCGAGAACGGCGAGATAACCGGTGTGGGCCGCAACTGGCACAACCCCGGCGTGGTGGATCCGACGATCCTCGTCATCCGGATTGTGGAATCCGGCTCCAATCACCCCATCGCCACAATCATCAATCATGGAAACCATCCCGATGTACTAGGGGATCGTACCACGGTCACATCCGCTGACTATTTCGGGTACATCTATCCCCAGATGACATCGGCAATGGGTGGTACCACGTTGATCTTCAACCGAGCATTGGGTGGGGTGGAGCCCATTGGCCAGGGAGAGAATAACCTTGCCAAAGCCGAGGCGCATATGAAACGAATTGCGGACATTGTGTCCGCGAATGCCATTCAGGCCGCCCAATCCGTTCAATGGGTGGAATCGCCCCGCATCAGCATTCGGAAAACGCGCTGCGAATTCCCAATGCTGTCGAAGGAGATGCAGGAGGTGTCAGGACGTGGGATATCGCCCGTGAAGCCGAAGCAGGGCGTCGAGATTACGGAGATGTCCCTGATTGAGATCGGCCCCGCACAGATGTTGACCGTCCCCGGGGAGGCGCATCCGGAAGTGGCGTTCAAGTTGTGCGACATGATGTCGGCCCGATATCGGTTCATCCTTTCCATGGCCGACGATGAGATTGGATACATTGTTCCAGCCGAGTTGTACAATCCCGAAGGCATACAGGAGCTGCTTTCCACCGGGCAGGACAATGAATTCGTGGTTCTTTCCGCAGCGTCGCGCCTGCTGGGTGTGAACGGCTACGTTGAGCCGGAGTGCCTGGTTGGCAAGAAGTCACGCCTGCCGCAATGAAACAGGACGGAACGTGTTTCCGGACCGTGTGCGGCAGGACACTGGAGTATCTGCTGTCGCGTGCCAATTCGACGGCAAATGGATTCCTGTGCAACTGATGACAACGTGCCGTCCAGCACGCATCAAAACAAGGAAGGAGTATTATCATGGGAGATGAGGAATGGAAATTCCGGCCGAAGAGATGGGGCATGCCGGCGGGCATCGCGCTGATATGTCTGGCAATCGCCCTGCCGCTGCATGCCGACGACCTATCGGAAACTCAGAAGGGCGCGCAAACAATGTGGGAGAAGATTGACCACATCGGGCCACCGACGCTCTACAGCCCTTCCGTTGAGCGATATCGCTTCGGCGCTACGGATGTTTCGAATCCAGCCTTCTATCCAATTCCCAGGGAACCAGTGACTCGGGACACCTATCTACAGTGGCTGGAAGAGATGGATTTGTTCAAGGTTGCGGACACGCCGAAGTTGGGGCTTTGGGGGCCCCAACGGTTCACGCCGGTGCTGGTGAAATATGTGCAGACAGGCGATCGGCGATGGGGCGAGGCCATTGTCACCATGCTCAAAGACTGGCATCGCGCCACGCAGGAAGAAGTGGCAAAGAAGGGTTGGACGGAGCAGTTCATCGAAGAACCCGCATTCATTCCCTTGTACCGGAAACACCTCATCGCGGGAGGCCTGATGACGGAGGATGAGGCCTGGTTCCGTGAGTTGTGGCTGTTTTACTGCCGCAACATGCATGTCTGGGGCACGAAGCCCATTGAATGGCGCGGCGGTTGCCATCGCGCTATGCCGGAGGCCTTGTCCAAGGGACTCGCCGCCAAATGGTATCCGGACATTCCCGAGGCGGAACATTGGAAACGCTATGCGGAACTGGGTTTCGGCGACTTCTGGCGAAACAAGGAAGTCCAGCAGAATGACACCGGCTATTTCCCGGGACCCATCTTCATGCTGCTATGCTGCGGCGACCAATACCTGGGCGACAATCGGGCGGCAACCGACCCCGGCATGCAGCGAATCTGGAAACGGCTGACCGTGGAGGTCACGCCCGACGGTGCCGTGAACCCCTACGGCCCCAACGGCGGCTGGAACAGCACGGCAGGCTTCCGGCTCTTTGCCCTCGAACTCGCTGCCGCAAAGACCCGGAACGGTGAGTACCGCTATGCCGCGCACAAGGTCATGAACTATCTCCGCTACCAGGCTACGCCCATCAAGGGCGACTATTACCTGCGTGATCGCGAAGTCGGTCAGCACGTGGCGCTGGCATGGTTGTTTGCCGATGATTCGGTTGCGCCGGTCATGCCTTCTCCAGGCTCTCTGTGGAACCAGCGCATCGAGGCGATCCGTGTTCCCCACACGGACAAAGTCGTAACGGAACGCCTTCTGGGCAATGCAGATCCTGATCCCAACAAGGGGCATATCTGCTGCTCATGGTACCTCACCGGCAAGGAATGGCCGGACAAGCTGGTATTGCGCAGCGGCTGGAATCCCGGCGACCTCTTCGCCCTCGTTGAACTGCATCCGACCAGTTGCCCCGCTAACGCCGGAGGGATCATGGGACTGAACCGGTGGGGCACGGCATTCACACAGGTCGTCACTAGCAAAGGCTCCACATACGAGAACCGCCTCTTGGTGGTGGACGTTGACGCAACGGCGAAGCGTCGCTACCATCCCGACCCCCTACGTATTGACGAAGACTGGCACCAAGGCACAATGCCGGATATCCGGTCCGAAGTCACCTTCTTCGAGGATCGGCCCGACGCTACCTTCGCCAGTGTGCGGGTGAAGAACGTAGACGGGCTACCCGTGATCTACGATCGGGAGTTCGTGTTCGTGAAGAACCGTTTCCTGGCCACGCGCGAGATCGTCACCTTTGAGGAGTCCTTCAAGGCACGCGTCGCGCCCTTGTGGAACACGCGCAATATCGGTCCCCAAATCGGCGCGCACTGGGCAAACACCTTCATGGGAAGTCTGGTCGCCAGCAACGGTCAGGTGGAAATGCTGTCCCCGCCCGCCGATCTTCTGGTCTGGTTTGCACCGCGCGAGGACTGCCGCCTTCAGGTCGTGGACCGCTTGGTAGAGGATCCGCGTGCTCTGGCGTGTCCAGCGCAGGTGCGCTATCTCTGGGAAGGCACGCCCAAAGTCGGCGACATGCTCGTGTTCACGCAGGTCTACTACCCGCACGCCCCGTATAAGCCGACGATCAGCAGCAACCACGCCGGGGCCAAGGCCGTCTACGCCAGCGAACTGCAGGCGACCGCCGGCGCGTCCGGCATCCGCGTCATGCGAGACGATCCCGATGTCACTGTGCTCCGAATCGAGTTCGAGTCGGGTCGTGTTCAATGGGTGGCATTCAATCCGGAAAGTCAGTTGATCAAAGTCGGCTCCCTTGAAACCAAGGAGAATATGGTTTATCGGCTCTCAGATGAACCATGAAAACAGTCCGCCGGAACATGGACGTGAAGAATCCGGATGCATCACTTGAAAGGTAACGTACTAACCAGGTACTGCTGGCCGCAATGAATGCAGGGGAGAATCCACTGATGAATCGGAGAGAAGTGCTCTGCGGAATCGCCCTGACCGGCGCCACCATTGTTATGGCCGGCGAGGCGGCCGGCGATCCCAGCCCATCCGCGAAGACCGGAGAATCACAAACTGCGCCCGCAATCAGGCTGGTCCCAGTATCGCGAGAGCTTCACCCCCAGGATGCGCTTCAGGTCCAGAGGACAGCCCGGGCGCGAGAAGTGATCGAGGAATCGCTGAAGAATAAAGGGGCGCGTCCTGTGGTCGTGGCCGCATACCAGATGTGGAATCATTGCGGCGGGGAGGCAGGCAAGCGGCGTAACCTTGAACGGATGATTACAGCCATCGAACAGGGCGGCAAATTGGGCGTCCAACTCATGGCATTTCCAGAAATGTGCTTGCCGGGCTACTTCACACCCGTCTCGGGAAGTTTGGACTTCCCGACGCGACCGGCCCGGCCATCGGGACCAGTGAACATGGGATCTCCCGGTTCTCGCGCAAGGTGTTTCCGCGCATGCTCGGGGTCTCTGACCGCGCGGGGTTCCGGCGCGTCTGGCGACGGGCGACGCGTCGGTTGTGGCCTTCCGCTTCCTCCTACGGCGTCGGCACTCCGGAGTAAGTTCCTTTCGCGGCTCGATACCCGGCCTGCGCGAACACCTGTCAACGCTTTGCCGATGCCCTCGCGGACGCCAGCGCATGACTTGGGGCCGTTGTGGGCCGCCAACCCTTCAACGTATGACTCTTTCATTCACTACACCTTGCCGGTTTATCCCGGCGCACAAGGAGATGGAGTAATAAACGATGCCAGACAGAACGTTCAGTATCGTCTACGAAATGACGCCAGCGCCACAAAACCTTCCTATTCTGAATTGGCTTGCGGAGGGCGGATGGTGTAACTGCGTTGCATCCCGTCCTGAGGTGTCGGATGCCATGCTTGAGGAAGTCAGAAAGCGAGGATGGCGCGCAGTTGTGACGATGTTGGCGCATCCAGGGACATGCGCGCGGCAATGGAAAAGATGGAACGTGCCGGTACCGGACGCAGACGCCGTGTTGGCGCGATTCAAGCGGACCTTCGGAGACAATTTTGCCTGGGAAGTATTTACGGAGGACGATTCGGCGGGAGTTGCCTTTCCTGGCGTGTTATTGCGAGAACAGCCCAAAACTTACGAGGCAGCAGCAGCCTTGTTCGATGCCTACATTGCAGAAGCTATGGACGCAGCCAACCGGCATCGCGATATTGAACGATGGGGCCGGTCGGGATATGTGTCGAGCGTCCATAGCCTGGCGGCTCAGGGGCTTGACCAAATCATGGTCGAACGAGCCAACGACGATGTCGAGGACTTGCAGACGGCCATCGCCTTTGCCCGGGGAGCAGCGAGACAGTTTGAATGCAAGTGGGGGATTGATTTCTCGCTATGGTGGGGGGTGATCAACGGATGTGTGCATGGCCTTCCTTCTCTTTTTCACAAACGCAATTTCTACATGACTTACTTTGGGGGCGCTGACGCAGTCTCAATTGAGGGCGGCGACCTGCTATATGACCTGAAGAATGGAAAGCCCCATGTGTTGGGACAGACGCTGGAGGAATTTGGCCGTTTCACCCGAAGCATGACTCGCGGCGAGGCGGAAACTCCCGTCGCAGTTGTATTACCGGAGGCCAACGGCTGGATTACGCCGCCATACTGGCGTACGAATTGTGAGGCTTGGAACTATGCGCGGATCCCTTATCGGCAAGGATATCGAGGCATGGATGCATTCTTTGCCATGGCGTATCCCGGCAGCAACTACGCCATGGACCCGTTTCCTTTCGGACGGCATGGAAGCGAGAATCCCCCCGCAAGTCCGTTTGCGCTTTCATGCGTGACGCCGGAGTTTGCTCCGCGTCCTGATAATGTCTACGAGGCTGAACCTGTTCTGCCCTTTGGTCGTTACGCCGACCGCAACCAAGCTCGGGAGGACTTATATCAACGTTCTGTGGAGACATCGCCCTACCGTCCAATGGCAGACACAAGCTGGGGAGATATCATTGATGTATTGACAGCTTCTGCTTCCGACCATGTATTGTGCCGGTATAAGGTTGTGGTTCTTCTGGGGCCCGTTAGGCTGGAGAAGTCATTGAAAACCCGTCTGGAGGCATACGTGAAACAAGGCGGCATATTGCTGTTAGCCGCTGGCGTAGCAGGTCCGAATGATACCGATCTCTGCGGCGTTGAAATCATGCCCGAACTCCGGGCGGGATCGGCATGGCGCTGGGAAGCCGGCGCATTTGCCCGCGAGCCCTTCCGCTATTGTCCCGCGAAGGCGACGCCCGGCGCCAATGTGCGGATTCTTGCGCAGACCGCCAATGGCAGTCCTCTGATTGCGCGCCATTGGCTTGGACAGGGGCAGGTATATACCTGTATGACGCCATGGTTCGAAGGCGGTGTCGCAATGGCGGGCGCGGCTGAAAGAATGTTCGATGAAGTCATTGGTTCGGTGCAACCGGTGACCATTGAAGGGCTGCCGCTTAGCTGGGTGAGTTCAAAGAGGCGCGACGGACTCATCATTGCCCTTGCCAACAATTCCGACATCAAGTGGAATGGCCTTATTCGAGTGCGATCACTTGAAGCGTCCACCACATCCTGTCGGGAATTACTCACGGGCGAGTCCATAAAGATACAAGGCGAGGGATCACAAGCATCCTGGGATGTCGTGGTGCCTCCGTTTGATGTTCGAATACTCGCATTGGGAAAGCCTACGGCGTGACGCTTTAGAACTACAGTCTGGCGATACCTTTGCTCATGAGAAAGGATCGTGGATCCGCTGCTACGACCGGCTTCGCCGCAGGAATACGAACGCGAGGACATCAGGCCTGTCTTGATCTGTTCATTGTCCTGCCGGCTTCAGACTGTATAACCTGAACTGCTAGTAGATGTGGCAGCGTACTTATAGCTGTTGAGGGGGAGGCATTCAAGGTCTTTGGCAATGCGAACCTGATAACGAATCTTCTCCAACCGCGGGTTGGTGTCAGCATCGCTTCGATCAGTGAGTAGCGCTATAATCGTTCTTTTTAAAGAAGGCTGTGGCTATTCCGACTCGAGTATCGGAATGGTTATTGATCTGGTGGGACCGGAGCATCGAGGCGAGGGCGATAGACTCTGTCAGCAGGAAAGTTTCAAATGAAGATTATGGTCACGCAGTGTTTTCCTGCCCCTGAATGCCAACAGTTGATGCCTGGTTATTATGTCCGCCACGACTTTGACGACGGGGAGATTGAGCGAGTGGTCATCTGGCTTGTAGCAGGCAAGCGTAAAGTTACCTTTGAATAGATTCTGTGCGAAACTTGCTTACCAAAGGTATTCCTACGCTCGGGATCACCCTCTACGTTATCTTGTTCCCGACGTAGACGCGGGCCATGAGCTGATCGAAGGAGTTTATGACCCCATCGCCGTTGATGTCGCACCGGGCATTGGCGGCTGTTACCGCCTGACCGACAAATGCGCGGATATTCAACAGGTCGAAGCTGTTGACCTGACCGTCCCCGTTGGCGTCTCCGCGAAGGGCCTTCACCGTGATCTGCTTCGGACCGCTCATCTGGTTGCCGGCGACGTCCCGCACGTCCTGACCGAGAGTGATCGTGTATGTGTCAATGTCCGGCAGCGCCGCGCTCAACTGCACAGTCACCTTGTCCTCGGACGCCGTGACGCTCGATATCAACCCGATTTGGTCGCCGTTGGTTACGCCGACGACGGAGAGATCGCCGATGCCGACGCTTGCCGGGTCGAGAGCTTCGTCGAGGTCTATGACCAACTTCGTTATCCCGGCGTAGCGGCTCTCGACGTAACCGTTGGCGATGACCGTCGTTATCTCTCCCGCCGCCCCGTGCGTCTGCTTGGACTGCCATTGCTGCACGTTCGCGCCGATGGTGTCCACCGTGAACGGTATCGCCGACGCGTCGCTCAGATACCCGGCTGGCGTGGCGTCCTGAGCCTTCACGTAGAGTATGTGACTGCCGTCGCTGAGAGCGGGCAGCGTGGCCATCAGCTCCGTTGTGAATATCCCGCCGACTTCGGGATTCGTATTGTCCACCGCCCACCAGTATCCCGCTATCCCGCTCATGTCGCTTGACGCCGTCCACGTGAATGTCGGGGTATTATCGTTCGTTATGTCGTCGCTGTCGCTGACCCCGCTGTCGCTGCCGGCGGATAGGTCCAAGCTTCCCGGCGCTGTCGGGTTCGTGATGATGACGTTCACCATGACGATGTCCGGCGTCTCGTCTACATTGCCGTCCGGATCAGTCACCGTGAACTGCACGTAATATGTCCCGGTGGCATTGAACTGCACATCGCCGGGATTCTGCTGAGCGGAGTCCGATGCCCCCCCGTCAAAGTCCCATTCGTATGTGTGTCCGTCTGCGTTGTCAGGATCGCTCACCAATCCGTTGAACGTCACGCTCTGGCTTGCCTCTATCGTGATCTCCGTCGCCAGACCGTCCATCGTCCCGTCCGGCGCATACTTCTCTATCACCGATGGCGGCGACAACGTCGGAGCCCATCATCATGTAGACGGGCCGCCGGTAGCCTTGCGGCGGGTGTTCATGCCAGAATGCCCGCATTAAAAACAGCAACTCTACCACCATATCTTAGCGCCATTCTTATGCCATGCCGGATTTCCCGAGTCTGGAGGGACTACGGCCTTCCCGCGTTCAAAGTTCGGGCAGTTACACTCACCACGTTCCGTGTCATTGAGCGGTGAAAACCAGCCAGTAGAAAGCGCTTGAAAACCAGCCACGC
>ENA-UOWG01003279-UOWG01003279.1-activated-sludge-metagenome-genome-assembly--contig:-NODE-3279-length-12531-cov-17.347387_pt1 | contig 12531 bp, 10 predicted proteins | sample MGYA00238147_ERZ761563 | MGnify/ENA primary metagenome ERZ761563 (study PRJEB28884, sample SAMN05720216) | anaerobic digester metagenome | isolation source: active sludge of municipal... | reverse complement strand
AGGTCGCCACCTACTACCATCCGCGCACCTGGAAGGAAAAGGGCCTGTGGTGGACGCTCGGCCTGTTTCTGGTCACCTACGTTATCATCGTCGTCGTGCTTGGGTTTATCTGGTCACGCTCGCCGGGCGAGTTCGACGTGCGCGAGTATGCGCTGGAAACGGCCAAACAAGAGCAGAAGAAACTGGTGCCAGGCTATGTGACCACCATCAGCGCCATCCACATCGCCGAGACTCTGCTGGACAAGCCGGGCGGCTATCTCAGCAACGACATCACGCCGCCGGGCGTTTATCTGGATAACATTCCGAACTGGGAATACGGGGCGCTGACCGAACTGCGCGATCTGGCGCGCTCCCTGCGCAACGACTTCAGCCGTTCCCAGACCCAGTCGGTCGAGGACAAGGATTTGCAGGTCGCCGAACCGAAGTTCAACTACGACTCGGACTCCTGGATTCTGCCGTCCAGCGAATCGGAATACCGCGATGGGATTGCGGCGCTGTACCGTTATCTGAACCGGCTCGCCGATGACAAAGCGTATGACGGCCAGTTCTTCACCCGCGCCGACAATCTGAGCGCCTATCTGGCGGTGGTCGAAAAGCGGTTGGGCAGCCTGGCGCAGCGGCTGGCAGCCGGCGTTGGCCAGACCCGCTTCAATCTGGATCTGGCCGGCGATCCCAACGCCCGTCAGTCCACGCCGACCCCCGATCAAACGCAGGTCAAGACCCCGTGGCTGAAGATTGATGACGTGTTCTTCGAAGCGCGCGGCTACACCTGGGCGCTGGTGCATACCCTGAAGGCGCTGGAAGTGGATTTTGCCGACGTGCTGGCCAACAAGAACGCCGTGGTCTCGGTCAAGCAGATCATCCGCGAACTGGAAAACACCCAGAGTTTCATCTGGAGTCCGGTGATTCTCAACGGCACCGGTTTCGGGATGGTCGCCAATCATTCCCTGATCATGGCTTCCTACATCTCCCGCGCTAACGCCGCGATCATTGATCTGCGCAATCTGCTGTTGCAGGGATAAAGGCGAAAGGCGAAAGGCGAAAGGCGAAAGGCGAAAGGCGAAAGGCCAGATATCAATCGCTCGAAGAGTTTAGGAATGGCGGATTTCAACACCCACCTGGTGGGGGCGGCGGCGGTCAGTGGGCTGGCCGCCACCGTGCTGGTGATGACCGGTCAGTTTCCCCATCAGGCGGTCATCGGTTATTTCGTACTGGGAGTCATCGGCGGCCTGCTGCCCGACCTCGATTCCCCCACCTCCATCCCGATTCGGATCGTCCTCGCCACGCTGGCGGTGGTGGCCGGGTTCCTGGTGGTATTCACGTTCGGAACCCGCTATTCGCTGGTGGAACTGGTCATCCTGTGGCTGGTCTGCTTCCTGTTCATCCGCTACGGCCTGCTGGGTCTGTTCGACCGGGCCACCGTCCATCGGGGGCTGATTCATTCCATCCCGGCGGGCCTCGGCTTCGGGCTGATCACGATCCTCATCGCTTTCCACGTCTTTACCGCCTCCGCCACTCATGCCTGGCTGTGCGGAACGTTCGTCGCGCTGGGCTTCATCGTCCATCTGCTGCTGGATGAGTTTTACAGCGTTGATTTGTCCGGCAAGAAGCTGCTGAAAAAATCCTTCGGCACCGCGTTCAGCCTGGGCAGTCTGGGCCAGCCGGTCGGCACGGCGGCGCTCTATCTGACGGTGATTGCGCTTTTTTTCCTGTGCCCCTCGCCCCGGCCGTTCACCGAACTGATGCTGGACCGGGATACCTATCGCGGCGTGACCCAGCGCCTGCTGCCTGGCGAGACCTGGTTTCCGGGCTTCCTGCGCCGGGTGGCGCCGGCCAGCTTGATGGATCGGTGAGGAGTCCCGTTACAACCACAAATAGCGCGCCAGAAATAGTCCGGCCACCACCGCCATCGGCATACCAATTCGGTCATGCTGGCCAGTCAATAATTTCAGCAGCACGTGGCTGATTACCCCAAAAGCGATGCCGTCAGCGATGGAAAAGGTGAACGCCATGACGGTGACGCAACATACCGCCGGGGCGCTCTCGGTCAGGTCGTTCCAGTCCAGTTCGGCCAGGCTGCGCAGCATCAGGATGGCGACGTACAGCAGCGCCGGCGCAGTCGCATAGGTCGGCACCATCAACGCCAGCGGCGCAAACGCCAGACTGACCAGAAACAGCAGGGCAATCACCACAGCGGTCAAACCGGTGCGACCCCCGGCGCTGATGCCGGTGGTGCTTTCCAGATAACTGGTCGTGCTGGATGTGCCCAGTAGCGCGCCCGCACTGATCGCCGTGCTGTCGGCCAGCAGCGCCCGGTCCAACCGGGGCAAGCGCCCTTGGGCATCGAGGAAACCGCCGCGCTGAGCGATGGCAATCAGCGTACCCGAAGTCTCGAACAGGCTCATCAGAAAGAAGCTCAGCACCACTCCCAGCACTGCCGGGTCCAGTGCGGCGCGAACGTCGGCCTTCAACAGGGTCGGCGCCAGCGAAGGTGGAGCGGAAAATACGCCGGTGAACGGGCTTAGACCCAGGGCGACCGCTAGCACGGTGACCGCGAGAATACCGATCAGGATCGCGCCGGGCACACCGCGTTGATCGAGCACGACCATCAGTAGAAAACCACCCATCGCCAGCAAGGCTGGCGGCGCCTTGACGCTGCCGAGCGTTACCAGAGTATCCGGGCTGGCGGCCACGATGCCGGCGGCGTGCAGGGCCAGCAGGGCGAGGAACAGCCCGACGCCGGCGGTGATCGCGTGTTTAAGGCTGGCCGGAATGGCGTTGACGAACCATTCCCGGACGCGCAGCAGGCTGACCAGCACGAACAGCAGGCCGGACAGAAACACCGCGCCCAGCGCCGTTTCCCACGGCAGGCCCATGCCCTTGACCAGCCCGAAAGTGAACACCGCGTTGATGCCCATGCCGGGGGCCTGGCCGATGGGATAATTCGCCAGCAAGCCCATCAGCAGCGAGCCGATGGCGCTGGCCAGACAGGTCGCGACGAACACGGCGTCCCGGTCCATGCCGGCCTGGCCGAGAATATCCGGGTTGATGAACAGAATGGCCGACATCGTCAGGAAGGTGGTCAGGCCGGCCAGGATTTCGGTGCGCGCGGTCGTCCCGCACGCTTTCAGCCCAAAGAGCTGTTCCAGCATCACGCCTCCATCAACCCCGATGCCGCTCCTTCAGTCGCCGGTAGTTCTGGGCCGAGTATTCGAGGAATTCCAGTTCGCGGGGATTCAAGGGACGGATCTGTTTGACCGGGCTGCCGACGTAGAGAAATCCGCTCTCCAGCACCTTGCCGGACGGAACCACGCTGCCAGCGCCGATGGTCACTCGCGACCGCACCACCGCCTTATCCATCACGATGGCGCCCATGCCGATCAGGCAGTAATCCTCAATCGTACAGGCGTGCAGGATGACCTTGTGGCCGACTGTGACATCATTGCCGATTTGAGTGGGCTGGCCGCCCGGACAAAACCGGCTGTCGTGGGTGACGTGAATGATGGTCCCGTCCTGGATGCTGGTGCGTGCGCCGATGCGGATGCTCTGGATGTCGCCGCGAATCACGCACAACGGCCAGACCGAGCTGTCCTCGCCGATTTCGACCTCGCCGATCACCACAGCGGTGTCATCCACATAAGCGGAGGGATGGATACGCGGGACATGCTGTTCAAACGGACGAATCGGCATAGCGGTTCTCTCGGTGGGGGGCATCAGCGGTCGTCTTGGAGCAGCCAGCCCCGTTCAGTTTTGTGGAAGGTGGCTTTCTCAGCGCGATGGCGGCGTTCGCCGGCCTGGAACTGACCGTATTTGATGCCCAGCGCCACCAGGTCCAGCCCGGCCAGCAAGGGATCCTGGCTGTCGCGCAGGTTGATCGCCAGATCGGCCAGGCTCTTCTGGAACACCAGATCGTATTCCACCTCGGCGACATAGACATTCTGGCCAGGCTCGAAGCCATTGGTTTTGCGAAAATTCTCGACGACATAGAGACTGCCGCCCTCGCGCAACAGCCGCTCGTTGACTTGCCGCTCGATATCGCCATCGCCGGGTCGGTTGGCGCAGGCGGCCAGCAGCATGATAAAAATCGCAAATAGCAGACGCTTCATCTCAAGTATCCTCGCGTTTAGCGCACCGTAGGCCTTTCCGCATCTTCCGTGTTTTCCGTGTCTTCCGTGGACCAAGTCTTTTCGCGTTCAGCGCATCGTGACCAGTTCTTCCGCACTCGTGGGGTGAATGGCGACCGTGTCGTCGAAATCGCGCTTGGTCGCGCCCATGCGGATGGCGACTGCGAAGCCTTGCAGCATCTCGTCCGCGCCCTCGCCGATCAGATGACAACCCACGATTTTTTCTTCCGCCCCGACGCAGACCAGCTTCATCACGGTTTGGGGCTGGCGGGCCGTGAAGGCGTGATACATCGGGCGGAATCGGGTCTGATAAATCCGCACCGCATCGCCATATTGTTGGCGCGCTTCCTCCTCGGTCAGGCCGACCGCGCCGATGGGCGGATGGGTGAAGACCACCGTGGGAATGTTCTCGTAGGGCAAATGGCGTTCCGGCTGGCCGCCGAACAGCCGGTCCGCCAACCGCCGGCCAGCGGCAATCGCCACCGGGGTCAGGTGGAACCGCTCGGTCACGTCGCCAATCGCGTAAACGCCGGGCACGTTGGTGTTCTGATACGGGTCGGTGGGAATAAAACCATTCGGATTCAGCGTCACCCCCGCCGCCGCCAGATCGAGCGCGTCGGTATTCGGCGCGCGCCCAATCGCCCACAGCACGGCGTTCACATTCGGGGCGCTGCCTGGTCCTTCGCAATGCAGGCTGAGCGCGCCGCTGGCCAGTCGCGCCACCGCCCGAACCTGGGTGTGGGTCAACACGGTGATGCCATCCTCGCGCAGCCGTTCCAGCACCTGTTCGCGCAGCATGGCGTCGAACGCGCGCAAGACCTGATCCTTGCGGACCAGCAGGGTGACTTCGGCCCCCAGCGCGTGCAGCATTCCCGCCAGTTCCACCGCGATGTAGCCGCTGCCGACGATGGCGACGCGCGCCGGGCAGGCGTTCAGCTCGAAAAAGCCGTCCGAGGTGATGCCGAATTGAGCGCCGGGCACGTCGGGAACCAGGGGCCGGCCGCCGGTGGCGATGACGATGTGGTCGGCTTGGTAGCGTTCGCCGCCAACCTGCACGGTATGCGCATCGGCGAACCGGGCGAAGCCGCGCAGCAGCGTGACGCCGGCCTCGGCCAGATAGCCCAGATACCATTCATTGATGTCGCTCACCAGCCGGTCGCGCGCCAGTTTCAGTTTTTGCCAGTCGAAACCGAAGTAATCCAGCCGGAAGCCGTAACCGGGCGCATCGTCGAGCGCGTGGGCCAGATGCGCGGCGTACCACATCACTTTCTTCGGCACGCAGCCGACGTTGACGCAGGTGCCGCCGAGCCGGCTGGCTTCGACCAGGGCGCAGCGAGCGCCGTACCGGGCGGCCCGCTCCACCACTGACAGACCGCCGCTGCCGCCACCGATGGCGATAAGATCGTAATGCTGGGCCATGCCTGCTCCTGTGTGGGTGTAATCTGATGGGGGTAGGATGATTTTGCCAGCCGGCGCGTTCCTGTTTAGCCTTGTACTATAGCGCGGGCCTGGGCAATGCGCCTATTGCCAACAATGTTATTGACAGGATCTGGAGAGACGGGCGATGCGACGTGGATGGGGATTGATGGGTTTAATGCTGTGGTTGCTGACAGCCAGCGCCGGAGAACTGCCCTGGCAGGGGCAATGGACCCAGGGCGGGTTGATCATCGGCCAGGCGTTGCCGGGAACCCGGATGACGTTGAACGGCCAACCGGTCAAAGTCGGCCCCGATGGCGCGTTTGTATTCGGCTTTAGCCGCGATGCGCCGCCCAGCGGGCGGTGGACCATCCTCTATCCTGATGGCGGGCGCGAGGACCGGGCGCTGATGATCGCCCAGCGCCAATACAACATCCAGCGCCTCAACGGCCTGCCACCCGACAAAGTGACGCCGCCGCCCGCCGTGCTCGAACGCATCCGCCGCGAAAACGCCCGGGTAGATGCGGCCCGCCAGCGGGACATTCCGCAAGCCGGGTTTCTGAGCGGCTTTGCCTGGCCGGTGATCGGGCGCATCAGCGGCGTCTACGGCAGTCAGCGCATCCTCAACGGCGAGCCGCGCCAGCCGCATTACGGCGTGGATGTCGCTGCGCCGGTCGGAACGCCGGTGCGCGCCCCGGCGGATGGCGTCGTGACGCTGGCCGAACCGGATCTGTACTATACCGGCGCGACGTTGATTATTGATCATGGTCATCGGCTCAGTTCCACCCTGATGCACCTCGACCGGATTGATGTCCAGGTCGGCCAACACGTGCGCAAGGGCGACCCCGTCGCCACGGTGGGCAAAAGTGGCCGCGTCACCGGGCCGCATCTGGACTGGCGGATGAACTGGCGCGACGCGCGAATTGATCCGGCGCTGCTGGTTCCGCCGATGCCATGATCAACAGTTTTGCGTGTTGGCGTGAGTGAGGGAATGCAGTGAGGGCATATGCACGGCTCAGGGCCAGTTCCAGCCCTGTTGTTGGGCGAGCGCCCGCAGGTCATTGAGTGCGGCCTCAAAGTTGAGGTGGGCAATGGCCTGGGCAATCGGGGCATAAGGTTTTTGTAGTTCGGTTCCAGCCAGCAGGGCCTCGATTTCCGCGCTGAGCTTCCGGGCCTTGTTCTGGCCGATTTCCAGCATAGCCGCCAAGGCCCGCACCTTCGGGTGCAGAATGGCGGTGTCTAGGGAGCGCAGGGGTGTGTCCGGCGCTGCGGCCGCCGGGGTTTTTCCCGGGTGCGCCGGCCCCGCTGGAACCGGGTCTGCCGCCTGCTGGGGCCAGGGCGCGCTGGCCACGCTCAAGTCCTCGAGTTGCTGTCCCAGGGCGGGCGCCGCCGCCTCGGGCTGGCGCTTGACCCAGCGTAGCAGAGTCGTCGTCAGTTGCTCCAAATCCAGCGGCTTGGTCAGGACCGCGTTGGCCCCCGCTTCCCGCGCCGCGGCTTGCTGGTCGGCCAGCCCCCCGGCGGTGAGGGCAAGGATCGGCAACGCGGTCAGACCCAGATCACTGCGGATCAGCCGGGTCGCGGTCAGGCCATCCAGCACCGGCATTTGCACATCCATCAGCACGGCATCGAAGCCCTCGGGCCGGGCTTTGAGCTGTTGCACCGCCTGTTGACCGTCGGCCGCCAGCATCACGGTCGCGCCTTCCAGCGCCAGCGCCCGTTCGACCACTTCCCGGTTGATAGCACTGTCGTCCACTACCAGCACTTGCAAGCCCGTGAGCTGCGGCTTCGCCGGCCACGCCAGCGCAGGACCGGGATCGGGCATGGACTCGCCCGCCGTCCGGGGGAACGGTAACTCGAACCAGAAGAGGCTGCCCTGGCCGACCTGGCTCTCTACCCGGATCACCCCGCCCATCAATTCCATCAGCCGCTTGCAGATTGACAAGCCTAGCCCGGTGCCGCCGTAGCGCCGGGTGATGCCCGCATCGGCCTGGGTGAAGGGAGTGAACAGGCGGGCCAGAGCTTCGGAGGATAGGCCAATGCCGGTATCCCGGACCTCGAAGCGTAGCCACACGTCGGTGGCGCTGGCCTCGAGCACCTGGATCGTCAGCGTCACCACGCCCTGCTCGGTGAACTTGATAGCGTTACCGGTCAGGTTGACCAGCACTTGCTCCAGCCGCAACCCGTCGCCCAGCAGGAGACCCAGTGGGTCGGCGGGGGGTGCGATGCGAAGTTCGAGTCCTTTGGAACGCGCGGCTGGGCCGAGCAGGTTCTTGATCCGGGTCAGCACGCTCGCCAGGTTGAACGGCCGGCGCTCGATACGGAGCTGGCCAGCTTCGATCTTGGAAAAATCCAGAATATCGTTGAGGATCATCAGCAACGTCTGGCCAGACGCCTGAATGCGTTCGACCAGCGCGCGCTGGTTCGGGGCGAGCGGCTCCCGGCTCAGCACCTGAGCCAGACCGAGCACCCCATTGAGCGGGGTGCGAATCTCGTGGCTCATTTGCGCCAGGAATTCGCTCTTGGCCGCGCTGGCGGCGCGCGCCTCGGCGGTGCGGATCTCCACCTTGTGCTCCAGTTGTTCGTTAAGCAGGCGTAATTCGTCGAGCAACTGCTGATTGTGGATCCGCAACCAGTAGCGCTCGCCCGCCTCGCGGACAATGGTGCGAATTTCCACCGCATTCCAGGGCTTGGTGATGTACCGGTAAATGTGTCCCTGATTGATCGCCTCGATCACCACCGCCAGATCGGCATAACCGGTGAGCAACAGGCGCACAATGTGGGGGTTGCGTTCCCGGACCTGAGTGAGCAACTGGCAGCCGGTGATCCGGGGCATCCGCTCGTCAGATATGATCACCTGCACGCAGTGTTGATCGAGGAGCGCCAGCGCGGCTTCGGCGTCATGGGCGATCAGCACTTCAAAATCCCGCCGCAATTGCCGGTTCAGCGTATTGAGCACTTCCGGTTCATCGTCAACCACCAGCACCCGCACCCGGTCCTGAGGCGTGGGCGACGAACTCCCTTCAGCCGCGCGCGGTGCGCTGGCGTTCAGCATGGCCGTCATCAGGATCGCCTCCGGGTTTTGGCCGTGTCCAGCGCCGTGTGGACAGCATCAATCCAGGGCTGGGGAAACCGTTGTGGATCGGTGAACCAGCCTTCCAGACTGGTCACCGCCGATTCCAGGCCGCGCGCCTGATCAGCGACGGCGCAGACCAGCAGCGCGCCCGTTCCCGGCAGGCGCGCGCGCCAGTCCGGTCCCACTGCCTCGGCAAACTGGCGGCTGATGGCGTCGAGATCAACATCCGCGATCAGCGCCCGGCGCTGTTCCGCCAGCCGGTCGGCGGCCGCCAGCAGCCGGCTGTAGCCGGCGCCGGCCCGCCGGGGTATCCGCCCCACCAGTTCTTCATACAGCAGTTCCAGATGGCGTTGCAGGAGGAGGCTGGGCATTCCGCGCGCGCTGAGCACACCCGCCAGCCAGGCGACCTGAGCGTCCACCACGGCCTGATCCAGCACCGTCAGGGTGACCAGCCAGGCGCCGTCGCTGACGGTAAAGCGCCAGCCGCGTTCACCGTAGCGCCAGGGAAAATACGGATATTCCCGCCAGCACCGTGCGCCGGCGCGCACCGCCGCTTCCACTTCGTCCGGATCTTCCGGCGCCGGATGCGAGCCGGCTTCCGGGTTCAGTGCGGTGACTTTGCGCGTCAACCGGCGGGCGTCAAACGGATAAAGCACCGTCAACACCCGTTCGATGCCGGCAAAGGCCTCGCGGGCCGCCGCGATAATCGCTTCGCTCTCCGCCGCATCTACGGGTGCCGCATTCATGCAGTCGCCGAAATCCCGCCAGCGTTCGCTGGCCACTGCTGGATCCCAGCTTAGATAGGCCAGACCCTGGCGCTCATCCAGGCCAAAGGCCCGGCGAAACCGAGGCGCCAGGACCTGGGCGCCGCCAATGGAGCCTTCCAGAACGTAGAGATAGCCCAGCAGCGAGACGGGCTGCATTACCGCACGCCGCAGAATAGAGTCGGCGAGCGCGCCCGCCGCATCGTGGGCCGGGGCGATGTCCAGCGCCGCCCGTCCAGCGAAAAAGCCCAGATCGGCCTGAAGTTGCGGGAAACGCCGCAGGTTTTCCCGCCAGACCGCGTTCAGGCGCGCGTCTTCAGTCCGGGCGACTTGATGCTCCAGCACGCTATGCAGCACCGCCATGGCCCGCAAATATCCGACATAGCTTTCCATGGGCAATTCCGCCCGCTCCAGCGCCTGAAAATAGGGCAGGGTTTCCAGGCGATCATGGGCTTGGCGGGTCGCTTCCCGCAGGCGGCTCATCAAGGTGGGTACGGACATAAACGATGCATCTCTCGCTGGCAGATCAGGGCAACCGTTCGGGCAACTCGATGGTGAAGGTCGCTCCCTGGCCGGGAACGGAGGCGGCTTCGAGGCGCCCACCGTGGCGCTTGACCACAATAGTATAGGAAACGCTCAGGCCCAGACCCGTACCACTACCGACCGGTTTAGTAGTGAAAAAAGGATCGAAAATGCGCCCGATGATCTCCGGCGGGATGCCGGGGCCGGTGTCCTGAAACCACAGGCGCACGCCGCCCTCGGCGCGCGGTTCGCCGCCAACGGTCAGGACGCCGCCATCCGCTATCGCCTGAGCGGCGTTGACTATCAGGTTCATAAACACCTGATTGAGTTCCGCCGGATCGCACTCGACCGGCGGTAACCGGGACAACGCCCACCGAACTTCGACGCGGCGCCGCCGCAATTCGGGATGGGCCAGGGCCACAGTGCTGCGCAGGTTTTCCGTCAAGTCCACGGTTTTGCGCTCGGCTTCATTGTGGCGGGAAAAGGTTTGCAAATCGGTGATGATCTTCCGGATACGCGCCAGGCCGTCATCGGTCGCGCTCAACAGTTCGGTGAAATCCTCCAGAATGAAGCCCAGGTCGTACCGGCGGCGGAGGACAGCGGCGGGTTCCGTCGGCGCCAGGGCTTCCAGGTGCTGATAGGCCTGGGTGACGGTCTCTATCGAATCACGCAGGCAGCTCAGATTTCCGATGACGAACGCCAGGGGATTGTTGATCTCATGCGCCACTCCCGCCATTAGTTGCCCCAGCGCATTCATCTTCTCGGCATGAACCAGCATCGCCTGGGTGGTCCGCAATTCATCGAGGGTTTGCGAGAGCCGGGTGTTCTTGCGGATCAGTTCACGTTGCAGGTTATTGATTTCTTGATTGGTGCGCACCAGTTCCCGGGTTAGCCGGTCCAGTTCCGGCGCATCAAACTCGCCGGCGATCAGCCAGTGGCCGGTCTTGCGCCAGACGCGCGCCCGCAGGGTGTGGATGCGCTGGTAGCCATCGCCGACTGTCAGCCAGCCGTTGAATATCAGCCCTTCCCCGTCCAGATTTACCAGGGTCTCAAACGGCGGGTTGACCAGATAGTGATGGCGCGGCTGATCCGGCGCCGCGCCGCCCAGAATCACCGCCATACCCTGATTGAGATACAGGGCCACCCCGTCCCGCGCAAATACGCCGATGGCCAAGGCCATGCTGTCATGACGCACGCTCGCCAGTTCCGCTGTCCAGCGATCCAGCACGTCGCTGGCGTTCATCAGGGCTGTCATCCCGACGTGAGCGTGAAAATAAAGTCACGCAACGCATCCAGATCGGCGAGGTAATGCACCCCGGGCGTCTGAATCGGCGTCATCCCGATCCGCCGCAACCCCTGACCGCCCACCAGCACCGGCAAGTCGGGAAATTCAGCGCGAATCGCCGCCAACATGTCCTGAAGCTGGTTGAGATGAAAACCGACGCTCAGCGATAAACCGACACAATCGGGCCGCTGCGCGCGCACCACGCCCAATATCTCTGCGACGGTGGCGCCGGCTCCCGTGTAGACCGCATCCCAGCCGTGCATTTCGAACACGTCGCACACCATCTTGGCGCCGATCTGATGGAGTTCGCCTGGCGCCGTGCTGACCACGATGAGGCGACCGGCGCGGCGCGCCGAGATCACGCGGGGATAGACCTGATTGAGCAGGCTTTCGATGATCGCGGTGGCCATGTGCTCGGTGGCGACAGAAATTCGATTAGCCTCCCACAATTGACCGATCTGATACAACGCCGGCTCATAAACCCGCTGGTAAAGCTCGGTCACATTAACCCCCGCTGCCAGCGCCTGCTCGGTCAGGGCCACGCATTGCGGACGGTCGCCGGCCAGCAGGGCAGCGAGGAACTCCTGACTGGGAACCAACAGAGGAACGGCAGGCGATTCATGAGCCATGGGGGATCTCAGAGAGGGTCTGATCGGAAAGGTCAAAATTTGACGATGGAACCGGTTTGAATCGGCAAGAGGCTGGTTCCGCCATCGGTGATTCCGGTTAGACGTTAGTATAGTCTTCGAGAGATAAAGATTGAGGTCAGGAGGTGATGCAGTTGCCGGTGGACCGTTTGAAAGCCCAGGTCACACGCCGGGCGCAGCCCTCGTAGTGAAGCTACTGGTAGCCATCCCCACCGCCATTCCCAACCGGGATTGCGCTACACTTCACCCTCGCCGACCCGCTTGAGCGAATGGTAACCACCTCTGACCTCTGACCTCTGATCCCTGACCTGACCCCGAAGCCCGACCATGACCAGCAGCGCCCAACTCCGCAAACTCTTTCTGGATTATTTCCGCGACCACGGCCACGAGGTGGTGGCCAGCAGCCCGCTGGTCCCACTCAACGACAGCACCTTGTTGTTCACCAACGCCGGCATGGTGCAGTTCAAGGACGTGTTCACCGGCCGCGACCAGCGCTCCTACCGCCGGGCGACGACTGCCCAGCGCTGCGTGCGGGCCGGCGGCAAGCACAACGATTTGGAAAATGTCGGCTACACCGCCCGCCATCACACCTTTTTCGAGATGCTGGGCAACTTCAGCTTCGGCGACTACTTCAAGCGCGACGCCATCCACTTCGCCTGGGAATTCCTGACCGGGGTTTTGCGGATGCCGGCAGACAAGC
>ENA-UOWG01003275-UOWG01003275.1-activated-sludge-metagenome-genome-assembly--contig:-NODE-3275-length-12550-cov-45.690836_pt1 | contig 12550 bp, 9 predicted proteins | sample MGYA00238147_ERZ761563 | MGnify/ENA primary metagenome ERZ761563 (study PRJEB28884, sample SAMN05720216) | anaerobic digester metagenome | isolation source: active sludge of municipal... | reverse complement strand
TCGTGAATCATTTAAATTCTCACAAGAACGTGCATTAGAACTCATGAAAACCGAATTGGACCGCACGGAAGCTATCGCTACAGTTAATGAGTCCGGTGCTAGCATTATGGCTAATATGGCGCTTAGTGCAATGAGCGTCGCTAATGGCATTGCACATACTATCATTACTGAATCAGCATAAAGGAAATACAATGGCAATCGGTACACTTATTGAACTTGGCGTGAAAGCTAAAAATGCGTATAATGGTGCAAAACGTGATCCAGAAATTCCAGTACCAGGCCGGGTAAAAACAGAGATGCCCATTAAAGCAGTGCCGCCGACGAATAAAGAAAAGGCTAATCAAGCTGCGGATATGCTTAAGATTCCGGGCCGGGATATTATTCGTGGTGCAGCGGCTAAGCGTAAACAGATACTTGATGACCTTTAAAATAATTGGAGATTAAAATGGCAACGTGGGAAGAAAGAATTAGAAGTACTCTTGGCGGTATTAAACTTGATCCAAAAGCTAATGCCTTGCCTGGTGAGGGTGCTATTCCTTATATGGGCAGACGAATTAAAGAAGCTGCTATTGATACTTTTAAACCTTTACAGGAAGATGTAGTTGCTCCTTTAAATAAATTTTTGTTTGGGACTGCTCCTGTAGAGTCAAAAGATAATTCTATTATTCCATCTCCTGCAGAAGAAACTGCACGCAGGCAAAAAATGCCAATGGCTAATATGGCTAATACAGTAATCCGTCCCGAAGGCACTGCCACTATTCAGCCTGGAACAGGAGTAGCAATGCCTGAAAGTGGAAACTTTAAAGAACTAATTGGGCAGTCCCCACAAACAAAGGCTAAAGAATATATAGCCGGAGCTATTGATAGGAGTTCTACAGAGAATCCTTATGGGACTGATGTAACCAGTTTGCCGGCAGGAAGGATATGGGTTGGGGCACGTACCGACGCTGAAGCTGCCCGTAACATTCAAGACCGAGCTTCTCAAGATCAAGCTACTCAAGCAGAAGTTGCACGGCTAAATCGAGCTACAGATGCCATGCGAAGCTTGCGCGAGGCACAATCTCCAAAGTTTAGTTTTGGTGCGAGTTCTATTGGCGGCGGACCAGACGCACTGGATGTAGCTAGTGGACGAGTTATTAACCGGGATACGCCTGCCAGCGTAGTTGCGAGTCGAATGCAAGATGCTGTACAAGATGCTCGTAGATTTGGTGGATTTGGCGGAGGTAAAACGGGCAGGTTAATCGCTGAGGTAATAGGTAAAAGCTATCTTGCTGATAAAGCACTGCAGCAAAGTGAATTGGAAACAGGAGTTAAAAATAATCAAATAAATGCGGCGAATGCTGCAGATATGAATAGATTTCTTGTCGATCAGCAAAAGTTTGCACAGCAGCGAAACATGGATAAAGCACGTCTTAATATGGAAGCAGGTGCTCTGCAGAATAAACAGGAAAGTACGGCTTTAGCCCGACAAAAATACGCTGATACCCAGCAAAAAGAATTTATGAACAATTATATAGCTCCTGAAGGTGCGCCAGGCGATGAATTAAAATCTGGTATTTTAGCTATGTCAAAGGCAACTGGACTGTCTCCTGATATTATGAATACATATTTGCAGCGGGTTGCTACGGCAAACAATGTTGACTGGAAAAATGCACCACCCAAAGACCTCAAACAACTTTATGAAAAAGCAGTAGCTTTAGCCGCTGCCGAAAACAAGTAAGGAAATATATTATGACTCCGCATGAACAATTACGTGCTTTAGTAGACAAGGCAAATAAGCAGCAAAAGTGGCCGACTGGTGGCGACGGGCGAATGATGGCGGAGGTCATTAACACGTCAGCCATAGCTAAAGGACAGGCAATAGACAGGACTAAAAAAGGCATTGTTCCTAAAACTTTACCGTTAAGAGAATTGCAGTTAAAACGGTAATGTAAATACGAAACAATCCAACAATTATGTACATACGCAGGAACTAAAATGGCTGACCCTAATTCTGTAAACCCATACGAGCAAATTTGGAAAACTCGTGACCTTCGTGCCCTTGAGACCCCGTTAGAGCTAGAGAATAAACTGTCCTCTTTTGAAAGGGGAGTTGGCCGGTTTAAGGAACAAATGAAGGGCACAGGGTATGGATTAGCTGCGCTTGCCTCACAAGGAGTACAAAATGTTATCGGGGAAAATCCGGTAACTCAAGGGATTACAGATTGGGGACTTGAAGGGTATAATGAGACTACGGCTAAAAGCCAGCCGGGCGCAATATACGCGCCCAAGGTGGCAAAAGTAGAAGACATCAAAACCCCCTCAGACGCGCTAGAGTGGGGAGCAGGATTGTTAGGGGAGCAATTACCCTTGGCGGGGTCTTTATTGCTAACTGGTGGCATTGGTGGGGCCGTTGCTCGGCTGGGTGCGAACGCTGCAGTTAAGGATATAGCTGGTGCTGCTGTTGGAACTGCTGTTAAAAAGGGTGTGGAACAGGGAGCATTAAAGGCTGTTGAGGGACAATTAGTTACAGATACCATGCGTAAAGCAGCGTCTAAAGCATTGCTCGATACGACCCTTAAGGGTGCTGCAATTACGGGTTTTGCAGGGACCGCCGGACTAGAGGGCGGACAGTCCTTCGGTGGAAGTGTACAAGAAGGTGCAAAGCCTGAAGATGCTGTAAAAAGTGCCATAGCCGTTGGCGGATTAAACGGTGCGCTAGAGCTATTGGCTCCATTTGTTGTTGCTAAGAAAATGGGACTAGGTGAATACGCGAAAAAAAGTATTGCAGATATTATTTCTAATGATGCCGGTTTATCTAAAAAGGCTATAGCACTTGCAACTGCAAAAGAATTAGGTGCCCGCGGTGTAAAAGGATTCGCGCAGGGTGCAGCAGTAGAAGGCATTACCGAAGGCTTACAAGAATTAACCTCTATCGCGGGTGAGCGGTGGGCTAAAAATAGTCCATTGTTTACTGACTTAACGGACGAAGATTGGAGCCAAATTAAAAACTCCGCTGCAGGTGGCGCATTTATTGGCGGAGGGCTTAGTGGTGCAGGGGCTACAGTATCCGGCCCGCAAACAGAACAAACTAAAGTACAAACTAAAGTTACTGTGCCTGCACAGTCAAAGCTTGATGTATTAAAAGCAAACCAAGCTAAACTAGTCGAGCAAATTAACGAAACTATAAAAGCAGGGGATACAAAGAAAGCGGAAGAATTGCAAGCGATTAAAGGCATATACGACCTTGCAATTAACAAAACCCAAGAGGTAATTCCTGCACCAGTTCCAGAAAAACCTGCACCGGAAGGGGAACTTGTACAGGAACCTGCCAAGGAAGCACCTGTTAGTGAAGTAGCGCCTGCTGTAGAAGCAGATGTTCCAGCATTGGAAATTGTAAAACCAACTGAGGAGGAGGTGGCAAATGGCCAAGTGCAAGCCCAAACCGAAGCCCCGCTGACAGAGGTACCAGTCCAAGAGCCTAGTAATATAATTGCCCCTTCACTTGCGTCTACTTGGGAAGGGGCAAGTCCAGAAGCGCGCACGCAATGGCTTAAGGACAGTGGACATTCTGAGGACTTTTCTACTCGCAAAGCAGTAGAGTGGGATACTTGGGATAAAATTCCGCCGGCCATAGCGCAGCAACGATTGCCGAAAGTAATGCCCCAAGAAGTAAAGACGCCAGAGGTAATAACTCCAGAAGTAATAGTGCCACCCGAAACCGAAGTCAAGGTAAAGCCTAATGCTACGCCTCTTTACTCACGCCCACTGCAAGAGTCTATTGAAGTCACCGATGCAACGATGGAGGAGTTTGAGGCTGTTAGAAAACAGTTCCAGGAAAAACAATCCAATACCCCCGTTAAGCAGTGGTTTGGGAAAGGCACGCCTGGAGTAACTGCGACCCCAGAGGGCGAGCCAATAACGCTATACCACGGCACTAATAACCCAGACTTTTACGAGTGGGATTCTACTCGTGCGTCGGAAGCAAGCGGGCACCCTACTAGTGGGTTGGGATTTTTCATGACTGCTGATAAGGGTTCGGCGGCCAGGTATGGAAGTAATTTACTTGAACTTCACGCAAAAATTAACAACCCATACACGTTAACAGACGCTGACCTAACCAGTATTGAAACCCTTGCTGATGCTACGGCATTAAGAGAAAAGTTAATTAAACGTGGTTATGACGGAGCGGTGGTAACAGCGCCCGGCGCGAAACCGTATGTGATTGCTTTTCAGAAGAATCAAATAAAACTAACGAGCAATAAAAACCCCACGGCGGGGCCAGACATGCGGTTTTCCAAGCCGGTGCAAAAACCTGCTCCAACTTTTTACTCTGCGCTAGAACGTACTGTACAGGAGGTTAAGCAGGAAAAAGCCCCGGCGGTACAGTGGGAAAGCTCGTTAGATAACATGGTTAAAAAGGGACTTATTAAGCAGGAAGAATTGGATTGGAGTGGCACAAAGGAATGGCTGCAAGAACAAAAAGGGCCGGTTACGAAGGAGGCACTTTTGCAGCATGTTAAGGATAATACGCTGGAGGTGCAGGAAACAGAATTAAAGACTTATACGAAGGAAGATTTAGAAAATGATCCTAATTATGTGGTAGAAAGTTATGATACTTTTGGCAGAACAAAATGGCTTGTGCGCCCTGCAAATGACCCTAATGACGCATTAGTTACTGCTGATAGTAGAGATTATGCTATAACAAAAGCTGTTAATTTTTTAAACGAGGAAAATCCGCCTAGAAATACCAAATGGACTCTGCCCGGTGGCGAAAACCAGCGTGAGCTAGTCTTAACCGCCCCTTCCATTGAGCCCTTTAACACCGACGATACTACTCACTACGGAGACGTAGGGGGCGGTAAGGCTGTGGCATGGGTACGTTTTAATGACCGCACTGATGAAGACGGGAAAAAGACGCTGTTTGTTGAGGAGATTCAAAGCAAGCGGCACCAGGAGGGAAGGGAGGAAGGATATAAGCAAGAAAACCCTGATGTTAAATTATTTGATGAATTATCAGCACAGTTAATTCAAGAACAAGAAGTTCTTGATAAATTTCTTGCTGAAAAAGGCTATCCTATAGACATACTAAACGAGCTAGGTCAGTTTCCCGAACAAGGGTTTGATGCAGAAAAGCAAGCTATTGCCGACAAATATAAAGAAGTTTCAAATTTTGTAGAACAGCAAAACGTAAAAGCATCTGAATTAAAACAGAAAATAAGAGATATTCAATATAAGTATGAGGGAAGAGATATTCCTTCTACCACAGCTGGTGTTCCTAATGCCCCCTTCAAGCAAACCATCGCAGGCTCAGGACAGACTCTTTCTGGCTGGGCCGGCCTTGCGTTTAAACGGATGCTGAGGTATGCAGTAGAAAACGGGTATGATAAGGTTGCGTGGACGACGGGAGAACAGCAGGCGAAGAGATATAACCTGGCACAGAGTGTATCTAAGGTAGTATATACTTCTGATGGTTACTTTCAAGCCTATGACCGCAACGGGTGGGTTGTTATGTCCTCGCGGATGAATGAAAGTGAGGTTCCAAATTATATTGGAAAAGAATTAACTAATGAATTATTTACTGCACCTGTTAAAGAAGGTGAGCGTGCTGTAGAGCTTGCAGAGGATAAAGTAATTGGCGGCGAAGGGATGAAGGGTTTTTACGACCGCCTCCTTCCCAACGAGATTAACAAGTACATTAAAAAGTGGGGAGCCAAAGTCAATCAAACCCAAATGAAATTTGGGGATGAAAACGCGAGTGTACATAGTGTTGAGATAACCCCGGCCATGCGGGACTCGGTGATGCAGGGGCAGCCGTTGTTTTCCCAACAAACAGGAAAACAAAAGACTGTCCCGCAGCAACCTGGTACCACTACTGCTCCTTTACAAGACTTCCACGCTAACATTAACTCTGTAATGGGTGAGGGGTGGTTACAGCAGGCTATTGATTTAGGTTTAGTAGAAGTAATTGAGGGTCCGGGGCCGAACGGGGAATCGGGTTCTTGGGCTGGAGGGAAGATTCGCCTTTATACTGGCAGTATGCCCAAGGGTGGTTCGCCCGCCGGGGTACTGCTACACGAGGGTAAACACGCTACGTTTGCTGATGTTTTAGGGGACAGCCTACAAGAGTACGTAAAAGATTTACACGTACTTGCTGATAATGGAAACAAGGTAGCGCGCGACGCAATATCTCATGCCGTGCTTGCAGCTGCAGACACGCTTGGGATTAAACACAATTTATCAAATGGCGGGAACAGGGCCGACTTTGAAAACCTGCGTGCAATTATTGAAGCCCGCCGGCCGGGATTACTGGCAGAGGAAGAACTTGCGTATTTTGTGCAGTACGGAACCGACGCCCAGGGCGGCGCAGGGTTCTTACGCCGGTTAATAAATGCAATAAAGGCATGGTTTGCACAAACCCAACTCGGCCAGCGAATGAAGGAGCTTGGCTTAGGGTTTGAGTTAACAGACGCGATGGCTGTTGAATGGGCCAAGATGGGGTTGAATATGAGTCTGCAAGAGGCAAAGCAGGCTGCAAGAGTAAGAGCAAGAATTGAAAAGCAGGCTGCGAACATGCCGGCAAGCGCCCGGCTGGGGAAAGTACTTGGGGCATTAGAGAATGTTGACCCTTTGTACAGCATGGGCATTAAAGAGTTTCGGGAGCAGCTTTGGAACGATCCAACCGACTCAAGATTAGAGATAGTTAATAAGCCTGGCCTATTACAAAAGCTTCGTGCTGACTTTGTAGACTATTTTGGCGAGATGGAAAAGAAGTCCAAAGACGTTTACGACACTTACATTCTACAGCGGGCCAAGAAGGGCGCCCGCATAGAGAAGAGCCGGCAAACATACCTGTTGCCTTTACGGGAATTGATTGCTAACAGCCCATGGGATGCTAAAGAAGTTGGAGATATGCTCGCGGCCCGGCACATTAAAATAGACAATGTTAATATTGATTTGGCAGAGCGGGCCAGCCAAGGTTACACTAAGGAACTATTAAAGGCATTACCAGACACTAAGCGAAAAGAATTAGTAAAGGCAAGGGTTAATGTTAAAGCTGGTAAAATGCCTGATGGTAAAGTTTATAAAGACGCGAATGGTAATGTTGTGGATATGTCAGCAAGAACCAAACGGAAGTTAATGTTTGATTTAATGAATCAATATGTCCCGTTTGAGATTGCGAATACTGCTGGCGTTCAAGAACTTAATCAAGAGTGGGAGATTTTTAAAGACGCTGCAGGTGGTTTTTCTAACGGCGGAATTGCCAGGGGAATTGTTCGTACTGTTGATAATGTGCTTGCACCGGTCAGTAAAGCCCCGGCTAAGTTCGACGAAATTGCTAATCTATTCGACGCAATGAATCGGCACACCCTTGATATTTCAGAAGAGGGCCAACTGACCACTGCAAATGAGCACGCCCGATTACTAACAAGTAAATCTGCTTACGCGCCGTTACGCAGAGAATCTTATAACATTGACCGAGAAACGGAACTTTTATTCCAAAAAGCCAGCGCAGGTGGGTCTAAGCAAATTGGAACCAGAGCAGGAACAGCTAATTTGTCTGAACCAACGCTGGTGTTGCAAAATGCATTGGCTAAGTTAGAAGCTACTGCTGCTGCAGCAGAAAGAAATCTTGCAAACCAAGAACTATATAATACTATAATGACTGATCGTGAGGGATGGAAACCCTGGTTTACTATTGCGGATAAAGACCAATACGTGACTCATGATGAAGATGGATTTTTACAAGAGAAGCACGCAACGGCCTCTAACAGAGGGGACATTGTTTTAATTAAAGACGGCAAGAAAATAGTAATTCAGCCCAACATGCACAACGAGCGGGCGACGGGGTTTGTGCGTGCAGTTAATAGCATGGGCGTACAAGCACTTAATGGGCCAATGAAGGTAATGAGTTGGGTTAATTCGCTTATACGCTGGGTCAATATAAGTGCATCTCCAATCTTTTTAATGACGAATCTTATTCGAGACCCGCTTACAGCAGCGTATAATTTGCAGGCAACCGAAGCAGCAGAGTACAGTAAAGATATTTTCTTGAATTGGAAACGTGCTTTTAAAGCCTTAAAGAAAGTTTACATTGACAACAACAGAGATTTAACGGATGCAGATGTAAAAATGCTGGAGAAGTTTGAAAAGGCCGGCGGGCGAACTTCGTTTGTGCTAAGCTTAAAAGAAATGGATGATAATAGCTTTAGTAATTTTGAAGGGCAAGTTGCCCGGCGGCAAGGAAGCATGAAGTATTTAATGAAAGCTAAAGATACTTGGTTAGATGGAATTGAAAACTATAACATTTTGTTTGAAAACATTATGCGCTTTAGTACCTTCATGACCCTGCAGGAGAAGAGCCAAGGCAAAATAAGCGAACAACGTGCTGCGAGAATTGCCCAGGATATAACCACGAACTTTAGCAGACGAGGCTATAAATCTCAAATGCTAGGTGTGTGGTGGCTGTTCTTTAATGCGAGCGTACAGGGGAACTATCAAGTACTAAGGAATTTAATGAGTTCCAAACGGGTGCAGGTGGCAGTGGGCGGAACTATTGCCACAGCCGTAATGCTGGATGTGCTTGGCAGAGCACTTACAGATGATTGGGATGAAATACCCGAATGGGATAAGGAAAAAAACATTATATTACCTTTAAAGGTTGGAGGAGACTTTGTTAAAATCCCTGCGCCATGGGTGTATAATGTGTTTTGGAGAATGGGAGGGATGATTGGAGAAACCCTAGCCGGAAAGCGCAAACCGCAAGACACCATATTAGATATGGCAGCTTTAACATTTACTACTCTTGATCCATTAGGAAAACCTGGAAGCGTATGGCAGGCTGTTTCTCCAACTGCATTTGATCCTTTTATGCAAATTATAGAAAATAAAAACTTTGCCGGTAATCCTATTGGACCTGAAGGGTATCCGGGTGCAAGCACAAAGGCCAACTCGGAACTGCTTTGGAGCAGCACACCAAAGGGCTATCAGGAGTTTGCCCGGTTTGTAAACGAAGCTACGGGTGGGAGTGCAGCGGAATCGGGAAAGATTGACTTAAAGCCTGGCGACTACCAATTACTGGCAAACTTTTTAACTGGTAGTTTTGGTAAGTTCTTAACTGATAGCACTGTTGGGTTTGCAAATAAACTTGATAAAGGAATTGAAGGGCCAAAGGACATTCCGATTATTAAGGAGTTTTTCTCTGACCCGTCCAATCCGATGATGGTGCAAAAGTACCACACCAATATAGCAACCATTTATGGGGCACACAGGCTAGAGCAGATGTATGTTAAGGGGCCAGAAAGGGATTTAATTAAATTGCAAGAAGTTAGAGAAAAACGAGGGAATGAGTTGCGAATGTATGCGCAGGCGCAAGACGTAGAAAAACAACTAAAAAGTTTAAGGGTTAAGTTACGGGCTGCACAAAACAGAGAGGATACGGGAAGGGAAAAGGAACTAAAGGAAAGAATGAATAAAGTGCAGGAACAGTTTAATAAAATGTTTGAGCAAAAGGTAAAATGATAAAATGCCCGACCAAAGACTAACGGTCGGGCATTTTACTCAAGGGTTATTACCCTTATAAGTCGCTATATTGTTTATACCCTGATTCCCTATACGCCTCGGTTTCAGGAATCCCAAGACTAGACGTGCCAGTGTAATACGAGGCAGATTTGTTCTTTGAGGGATCAACGCCACCCAAAAGCATTTCCTCTTGTAATTTACTGTCTCGTAATTTCTTAGCCTCTTTGTCCACCATTGCCATGTCAACCCCAGACAGTTTAACAATTCTTTCTTTAATAAGCGCAAATGACTCTCCTCGCATAAGACTATCCCCGGCGGGGGTGTGCCTTATCTGGGTCCATAAAAACCACAAAGGAGCATTGTGGATTTCGGTGTATAATCTGCCGTGGATTTGACAGGATGCCATATTAGTACAACTCCTCTTTTTCTTTCATGTGCTCAATTCCGTGTTTCCAGCCATGCTCAAAGGCACTAATGTAATGGAAAGCGCACGCGCAAAATAGTTTTGAATCTTGCGAAATGCCGTGAGCCATTAGTACGCTGCCTACATAATCCCAATGAGCGCTTGCAAGTTTGTGTACGTTGACTTTAGTTTCTTTACTCATCGCAAAGTTACTCCAACAGAATTGTTATAAGAGCCAATCTTAGTATATGACCGTTCTTCAGGGACCATTTCGGTTTCGTAAAAGATTGCTTGCCCAACCTTCATTCCTGGTCTTATTCGTAAATAATTATACTCAGTCCAATTTTTAAGTTCTAGTGTTAGTTGCGATCCTACAAAGCCTGGGTCAGCAAACCCCGCCAGCGCATGATTAAGACCAGCACGGCCCAAAGAGGAATTTAACCTGTAATTAAATGCAACGTTATTAGGAATGTTAAACACCTCGCGAGTTGACGCCAACAAGAACATGCCAGGACTCATTAAGAATCCTTCCTCGGTCATGGTAAACTCGGTGAATTGTGGGAACTCTCGCGGGCGGGCTGCAAGGTCTACCACCTTTAGGTAGGGTATACGGTCGGTGAAAGTTTCATAGAAGATAGTATCTCCTAGCGTTAAATCAATGCTAGCCCCGTTAATGTTTTCGGGATTAACGTTTTCGATAATGCCTTCTTCAACGAATCTACAAAGGGACCGATAGCCGAAAATCATATTATATTACCTCTAGTGAAATAGATTCAGATTTATAATGCCGACTAAATTTACCAAAGTATTCTTCTTCTGCTTTTCTTCGAGCTTTTATGGCTAATTCGATTGAGTAAAAATTACCCAAAATTATTTTTTTATAATTAACCATTATCTGTGCTACATATTTATCTGTTTTTTTATCATATACTACACCGGTAGTGCCGGATGAATTACTTTTATACTTCTTTGCATTTCTCATATTCTCTGAGCAAGTAGCTTCTCGCAAATTGGATAAGCGATTATCTGATCTACAGCCGTTAATATGATCTATATCATTTTCAGGCCAATAACCATAAACCCAAGCCCAAATTAAGCGATGAGCACGATACGAGTTGCCTAATACATATACACGAATATAACCCTGATCGTTATAATTACCAGCAATTTTTCCCATACAGGATGGCTTGTAACCGTGCGAATAATTATCTTTGTTCTTTCGGATAAGATTACCAGTATCTGGGTTATAATCAAAAATACGCCTTATGCTCTCAACTGTTATGTCTTTCATTATTTACTCTCCTTTATGACTTTGTAAATAGGCATTCCACCTGCGTAATGGGAAAATATTATATCTTCTGCTTGAATCATCGAACGGATAATTTGGCCGCATTCTTGCGGCTTATGGGTCCGGCGGAGTTTACGTTCTAATTCAGCATGGGTAACAGTAAAAGTTTTGTCGTGCAATACTTGTTCGACTGTGTGGGAAAATCCCTGGTCAGTAACAAGACCATCGAATAAACTTGGTGCGTCCTTTTCGGACAGCAGTAAATAGTTTAATGCTTGATCAAAATGTCGCTCCTCTAAAACAAGTTCGTTTGATTCTGCGGCAGCACAAACCATAGCGATTTTACCAAGATGTAAAGAGCGTCTTACATTATAATCCTCAAAGCGTGAATGCTTTATTGCATTAGGGTTGTTTAAGTGAAACTCGTTTAGGCACTCTTTGAATCGTTTGTCAAGTTTGTACTCGCCGGCCAAGTGAAGAATTGCCCGGATGTCTGAAATTATTTTTCCCTCTAATGCTGCGTCTATTGTTTCGCTACCAAAGAATGATTTACGTTCTAATGTACCAGCACTGCAGATAATTAAGCGGGCCGTAAAACCCATAGAAAACGCCTCCACGGGTACGATCCTGGTAAACACCGCCGGCTGGGTTCCGAGAAGCATGGCCAAATGGGGGTTTTCAATTTTAACTGTAGAACCCTGGCCCCGCCCGCGAACCCTTTCAGTAAAAGAACTCTGGCAATTAAACAGTGCGTTAATGATTGAGACTAATTGGGTCTGGTATTCCGGCATGAAGGCCCCAAGTTCGCCGTTAATTACGTAAAGGGATTGTATATGAACGGTTTCGGTTTTTCCTTTATTCTTAAAGTTAAAAGTAAGTCTGGCTTCTTCGTCTGCTAAAGCGTCGATAAGACCTTTTGTGGATAAACTTTCCGGTGCAATTACTACGCCCTGCTGTTGCTCCATGCCTGCGGTTGCAGTAACCAGCAAGTTACGGACTGTTGTAATAACATTGTCTTTGCCACTGCCCGGTGCGCCGCAGAGTAAAACGAACAGATTTGGGATTATCGGAGGCATCGCCAAAGTGCTACGGAACCAAACCCGCCGGGTTAAGGCAGCAGAGATAAGGGAAATGCCTGCCCAAGTTTTAAAAACCTGATGAGCGTGGATGGGGTCAACGTATTCTTCCCACGCAGAAAGAAGGTTATCGTTGACACGAACGGACTGAGGAATTGGGTCAGCCACATTGTACTACTCCGAGCAAAAAGGAGTTTGTGAGTTGAGCCTTATAACTCATTGTGCTGCTCCTGATTGTTATTTGTATCGGGCGTAAGTATTACAAGATTGGTAAGCTCCTCA
>ENA-UOWG01003273-UOWG01003273.1-activated-sludge-metagenome-genome-assembly--contig:-NODE-3273-length-12565-cov-31.478737_pt1 | contig 12565 bp, 15 predicted proteins | sample MGYA00238147_ERZ761563 | MGnify/ENA primary metagenome ERZ761563 (study PRJEB28884, sample SAMN05720216) | anaerobic digester metagenome | isolation source: active sludge of municipal... | reverse complement strand
CCTTTAGAAGAAGTTGAGATGGTATAATTATATATTAAGAGGACTTTAGTTTAGTATCAATAATATGGCTAGAAGTAAAGTGGTATAATTAAATAGAGGGATTAAGTTTGAACTAATAGTCATGGAGACACAAAGAACTACGAGGGTTAAGACTAAGTACAATGATTTCAATGGTGGAATACAGATATATACCTCGCCCTTATGGGTTAGGGATAACGAAAGTCCATTTTGTAAGAATGTGGATTTAAGTAGGCCTGGCATTCTAAGAAAGGCCCAGGGTTACACACAACTAGGAAGTGCAACAGGTGGGGACGGCCCAAAGGGTGCGTTTGTGTTTGATTCGGAAGATGGTACAAGTACACTTTACAAAGTAGGAAGTACGGTTGAGAAGTACGCTTCAGGTTGGAGTGAGGTTACAGGGGTAAGTGTAACAGGCCTAAGTGGGCTTAATCACGGGCTAATGTATATCAACACGGGGACAGGGGTTGGTACAGGGGCTGAGAGCTTCGTAGAGAGGGTATACTTTAGTGCGGGGCTTGACACACCTTTGAAATATACAGATGGTTCTAGTGTTGGTGAAGTGGCTGATATATACGCCAAGCACTTAGAAGTGTACAAGAGCCGATTGTATTTGGGAAATGTAAAGCAGTCTGTCAAGACCTACCCTAGCAGGATTATATATTCAGATGTAAGTTCAGATGTATTCAGTTCGGAGAGTTATGTTGACGACTTTGGTGAGCCGATTACAGCCTTAAAGGAGTATTCAGGCAGTTTGTTTGTATTCTCAGAGAATAAACTAGCCGCCTACGACGAGTACAAACTTCAGACCATACCAGGCAACTTTGGGACTACAAGTTCGCATACTGTTCAGACTGCTAAGGGCAGGTTACTTTGGTACAATCGAAGTGGGGTGTACATGTACGCAGGAGGGGATACACCACAAAACATTTCTAAGAGAGTTCAGGACTGGGTAGAGGCAATTAGTGACCCACACGCAGTAACAGCAGGAATTGACGCAGAAGACAGGTATAACCTATACATAGGAGATGTAACAGTCGATAGTGTAAGTTATGAAGATGTGGTTTTACGATATGATATTAGCCTAAACGCTTGGGATATACTACCTGACAGGCCGTTTAAGTATTGGCTTAGACAAAGGAGTGGAGGTATATACAAGATATACGCAAGTGATGTGGACGATGACAAGATGTGGCAAGTGAACGAAGGTAAAACGCTTAATGGTGCAACTATTGTAAGTGAATGGGTAAGCTCAAAGTTAGACATGGGACAGCCTGATACGGTCAAGAACTTCTATGAGGCCTATGTGGTATTTAAGCCAAGTGGGGCGAGTGAGTTTATGAGCCTACAATACAGACTAGACGGGGCGACGGGTTGGAGTAAAATAGGCGATACCTTAAACAATGTATCGGTAAGCGGCACAAGCGAAATTGACGGTAAAAGATTGATATTCCCGCCTAATACCCAGGGGAAGATGATACAGTTTAAGCTAGGACATAGCTCAACCGGATACGGATTTAACTTATATGAACTCAATATCAAAGGTGACGAACTTAGAAACTAATACAACCGATGGTAGAACACAATTAAATGAATACCTTGAGAGTCCACTTCAACTTGCGACTGGGACTTTAAGTACCCAGACAAGTTTATCGGCGACTACACTTGCGACTGGCGGATTAGAGGGTAAGTTTATATTCGGACCAAAGACCGAGATTGCAATCATACAAAATGGAATAGAGCGAATTAAAATAGACAAAACTGGTATTACAGTCAACGATGGTACAAACAATAGGGTTAAGATTGGGGATATAAGCTAATGTATGGAATTAAAGCAAGTCGCACAGGGTACGATATAGCCACAGCCAGTGATAAGCAACTAGCCTTTACCAGTGATGCACCATTACTACCCATAGAAGCAGAGGGAGAGATTACAATCAACGCCCCTAGCGGTGGGGGAATTGTTAGTCAAGATATATACACCCATAATCTAGGGTATACACCAGTGTTTATTATAGACCGGCTGTCTGGTTATGAATATTTCTTTCCATTATGGGGTAAGTGTAACAAGAGTAAGATATGGTTCGAGGGATACTTAGCAGATGGAGAAAACACTACCTTAAGGTGGAGGATATTTAGAAGGCCCATTGAAACTAACTTTACAACTAAGATTGTCAATTCAAGTGACGCAACTAAAGAGTTGGATGACGACTATGGAGTTATAGTAAGCCTCCCTGGGAAAGATATAAGCTCAAAGGATAAGAGGGACTTTAGTATAAGAAGCGATTGTAGACAACTAATGGTAGCAAAGAGTGGATATATAGGTGAGGGTGTGGGAAGTTTGACTGTTAGCCATAACCTAGGGTATAAACCTATGTATCTAGTCTATATTGGAGTATATGGAGAAGACGGTGTTTATAGAATGGCCTCACAAGCAGACGATTTGTCCTTAACAGTAACTGATACAAGTGTGGAGATTACAGTTTACACACCTCCTTGGCCGAAAGTAGGTTATATTTTATTTAGAGACACACTAAAAGACCGTGGGTAAAATATCAACAGAAACAGATGGGGCATTTAGAGTGTCACTTCCTGGAAAAGAGGTTTTAAGTTCTACTCCAGAAGACCTTGCTATCCATAGTGGATTTGACTACCCTAAGATTGAAGAGCATTTGGAGGGGTATAACATAGTAACCTTCCCTAATAGTGTTCCAGATGGCAATACGACATTATTTACAGTGGACCACAACTATGGATACAAACCCTCGTGGTTAGTGTTTATAGATGATATAGATGATAATCTACTAACCGAGTTTGCTCGACTTCCATATACCGAAAGCCTACCTGTAAACACACAATTCTATGTAGAAATGACAACAACTCAAATGAAAATAATGTTTAGATATGACGACTTCTGGGGGGATGGGGATTTGAATACAACAGGTTTGAGGTATGGCTTTAAGTGGCAGATATGGGTTAATGATTGATATGATATAATATAATAACAGAACTCGAGGGAATTAACTTAGAACATTTTAACATGGCAGTATACACAGTTAAGCCAGGTGATTCCTTGAGTAAAATAGCTAAAATCCTTGGTATTCCCGATTGGAGAGTCTTATACGAGATGAACAAGTCCGTTATCGGCTCAAATCCAAACTACATAAGGGTAGGTACGCAACTAAATTACGGAGACACAACTTCGACCCAAGCCCAACCAACAACACCAACGACAAACCCAGGGACAACAGCGGCTGGTGAAATAGTTCCACAAACCCCGTGGGGTGAGGTTATGCCATGGGAGCAGTTCTTTGACCCAAACCTAGCCAAAAGTGCAATAGCTCAAAGGAGTGCTAGATATTACGACCCGCTGGTACAGGAAGCACAGGCTGGGGTGGAGTCGGAGTATGCGGCTAGGAACTTAACCAGAAGTGGAGCAAGGGGCAAGAGCCTACTTGACACTTACAGAGAAATGGCCGACCAAGAGGCTACTATGAGAGAGCAGTTGTATGGTACACGAGAAAAAGAGGCCAGGGAGTCTTACGGTCAGCAACAGAAACTTTATGAGGAAAGTCCTACAGGTTACAAGCCAACCCCTTACGAAACTAAGGGCTATGAATATCAGTACCCAGAGGAAAGTCCACAAAGATATGCTAGGTCTTACAGGGACTGGCTAAAGAATGTATATAAGATGTAATTAAACGACAATGGCAACTGCAGCAGAGAGACTTAAACAATACGAGGACTTATTCCAAAAGAGTCAGGGTTACGACACAACCAAATACCAACAGGACTTTGAGAAGGCATACAACGAGGCGGCAAACTACAATAAGGACTTAATCGAGCAGAAAGCAGGGTACATTTCCCAAGCCCAAGCCCTACCATCTCAAATGAGAGAGCAGTATTATACAAGTCCCATTAGAAACCCACTAGCCCAAGAGGCCTTAATTGATACAAGGAGAGGGGCTTTGACTGGAGATGTTAATAGAATTGTAGACCTTCTAGCGGCTCGTGGTGCAAGGTATCAGGATGTACTAGGTAAGCATACGGCGGCCTACGAATCAGAAGCCCAAAGAGCAGCCACTGCGGCTGAAAATGCTTGGAGATTGTATCAGGACGCTCAGGCACAAGAAGAGGCTGCAAGAGCAAGAGCGGCAGCAAGAGCAGCAGCCCAATCATTTGACTTAGCGAGTCTATTCCAACAGCCAACTGGTGGAGATGGAGGTGGAAATGGAGGTGGGGGTGGTTATGTAGAAGTAGGGCCAGTTCAAAAAGCCTTAAACTGGACAGATAAAGTCTATGGCTCAGATTGGCTCGGAGCAGATTTAACTAAAGCCCCAACTTCAGGATGGAGTGCATTACTTAAGGCTGCACAATTAGCCAACCCATTGACATATATTAAGACAGGTGCGGGATTACTTGGCAACTTAATTGGTAACAGAGGTACAAATAAGAGCTTCTTAAATAAACTGTTAAACAGATAACATGGCTTTGAAATACTTAAACGCCCAAGAGCTTGAAAAGTGGAAAGCCCAAAACCCTGGGAGAAGTTACTATGACGCTTCGGGAAATCAGGTAGCAGCTCCAACTCAATCGACTACTAAAAACTTAGGTTTCTTTGGTAATCTATTAAGGTCGGCAAGTAAGCCATTCAGAATGGGTGGCGGGGTTGCACAAGAACTTGGGTATACAATCGCAGACTTAGCACGAATGGCACAAGGTAAAGAACAACTTGAAAGGCCACAGAAATATGTAGGACTAACAGAAGAGGAATCAACTGCACTAGCAACAGACCCATTTAGGGAAGGGCTTAAATCAAGTGCAGGTATATTGTCCTACGCAGTTCCAGCGGGTGCGGCTAAGGGAGCAGCCACTTTGGGTGGTAGAATAGGAACAGCAGCAGCCAGAGGAGCTGGAGCTGGGGCATTGGGCGGCCTTGGGTTAAGCGAAACAGGACAGGAACTTGAATCAGTCCTTAAGGGTGGGGCATTAGGTGGATTACTAGGTGGTACATTACAAGGAGTTGGAGAGGCCGCAAGTAGAATCAAGGGTCCTAAGATTAGCAATAAACTCACCGATATGGCCGATGACTTAAAGACTACCGCCTACAAGAAGAAAATAGGACTAGCTCCAACTGCCAAACAGGGCAAGTACGACTTAGTAAGAGATAGTATGAAATTAGCCAATAGTGAGGGTAGAAAGATAGTAAGTGCAGACGACTTATACCAATTTAGTGATGAAGTTTTTGCTAAATATGGAGACACCGCTAACAGCATGGCACAGATGGCTGATGATATGGGAACAGTAGTTACAACTGACAAACTAATAAAGCCATTACAAGAGAAGATGAAGACCTTAAGATTCCCAGAAGACAAGGTGGCTTATCAGAATGTAATAGATCAGATTAAGGGAGCAACTGGCGGTGCTAAGAATATAAAAGTTAGCGATCTACTTGACCTTAGAAGACAGATAGGTCCAAAGGGTAACTGGAATCAATTAACACCAACAGCAGAACAAACAACTGCTAAGATATGGGAAGAGGTATATAGTACAGCTAACAAGACATTGGATGACACCCTTTCTAAGGTGGGAATTGGTGGGTTTAAGGAAGTGAACAAGAAGCTAGCAACCGCTATTGAACAGCAAAACTGGGCAAGAAGGGCTATAGCAAGCAGATCAGGCCAACAGGTATGGACCGATATGGCTCAAGACGCAGTTATGTTTGGGACAGCCCTAGGAAGTGGACCTGGCGGAATAGCAGGATTCGCAACAAGTAAACTCTTGCAAGGACAAGGTGAGAATATAGCGGCCGGAGCATTGGAACTTGGCTCTAAGATAGCAAGCGCAGCACCAGCGGTAGGTAGAGTAATAAGTGGTGCAACTCAAGTGGGTCAAAGAGCAATTCCAGCAATATCGGCCTTAGGACTCGGACAGACAGCACAACCAGAACAACCTGAACAGATACAGCCTGAAATGGAATATCCTATGCAAGAACAACAGACCCCCCAGTTTAACCAAATGGCCCTAGTAGACGCTGTACTAAGCGGGCAACTTAGTATTACAGAGGCCAACTGGATAATGGATATGCTAGGCGGTGGGGCTGGGCAACAGGCTTTGCCAAAGACAGACTCGGGCAGAAAAGCTATGGTAGCAAGGGATGCAGCGGTAAAAGCTATAAACCTGCTAGAGCAAGACCCCAATGCAGCTGGTAAACTTCAGGGAATTGAGAACATCTTTTATGACATAACAGGACAAGCTAATACGGCGACACAATACCAGACACTACTAGAAGGGTTAAGGTCTCAGGTGTTTAATGCTCTTGGTGGAACAAGTTTAACGCCAACTGAAAAGAAGCAGTATGAGAAGTTCTTACCAAAGATTACGGACAGCCCACGACAGGCGCAACAGAAACTAAAGGCACTAATACCCATGATGGAGTCTTTAATGGGAACAGAGATTGATACTCAGCTGGACGAGGACAATACCTCCTCGATAACCCGACTTTTAGGACTATAATTTAAGCTACAATCCCATGCCAGACAAAACATTAACCGAGAAAGAGATTAAGAAGATAATCCAACTCGAAATTAAAAACTGTTTTGAGCAATTATCCTCCGATATAAAAGATATAAAACAGGCCCTACTAGGAAATGATTATCAAAAAGGGGGGCTTGTAAGTATAGTCCAAAGCCACGGTGAATACATAGAGCGTAATAAGATTATTAACATATCCGAGAGGGCGCTGAGAGTAGTCGAATGGTATGAAGGATTAGCCGAGAAGAAAGGAACTGATGGTAAGAGTGAGTTAGAAAGATTAGAAGACGGTATACAGGCAATACAAACCGTTGGTACCATTAAAAAGTGGATGTTATTCTTTGGAATTAGCAATATAGGTACAATTTTAGCCCTTGTACTTGATAAGATATTAAAATAGCATCCCGTTCACAATTTTACAACATCTAGTAGAGTGGGGTAGTGGAGTAGGGGAGTAGGCTAAATTATGCCTAAAACAGCCCAAAATAACCCAAAACAGCCATTTATGACACATCTCCTATGAAGTAGGGTAGGGATAGGGTAGAGATAGAGTAGGGCGAATGCAGTGGTATAATATACTATATAAACTCAATTCGAGGGAGATGAGACCAATTGTATACACAACTGTTTACGGTAACTATGACAATCTCAAAGACCAGCCCGATATAGGGGCCGATTATATATGCTTTACCGACAATCCAAACCTTAAAAGTGATACCTGGGACATACGATACGAACCCATTTACCAGCACCTACATCCAAGATTAAGGGCGAAGTTCCATAAACTTATATGTCCCTTTGACACCCTATCATTGTTTATCGATGGTAGCATTCAGATTACAGACCCTGCGATTATAGACAAGCTTTCAAACTTCCTACATAACGGCTGGGCTGTATATACCCATCCATCAGGAAGGGATTGTATTGAGAGTGAACTGGAGCTTTCGCTTCCCCTTGAGAAGTACAAAGGCCAGCCCATGCAAGAACAGGTGGACTACTACTTCTCTCAGGGCTTTCCTAAACACTACGGTTTGTGGGCTTGTGGGGTTATGCTAAGGGACGGGAAGTTTAGTGATTTTGGGAGTAAGTGGATGTTAGAAAACCTTGCCTGGAGTTACCAAGACCAACTCTCCTTGCCCTACCTTTTATGGAAAGAAGACTTTAAGATAGACACCATTACCCTTGACCAGTACGCCTGTTTTAACAGACTGGGGGACGAGTTATTTAAGATTTACGCACATAATCACAATGGCTAAGGTAGCAATATGTTTCGGAGTACACAATTCGGACTATCTCAAGCCCATGTTAGAGAGTATCGCTAATCAGACCTACAAGGACTTCAAGGTGTATGCTTGGCTAGACGGTTGTACTGATGATTCAAAACAATTGCTTGTAGACTCTGGACTACCTGTAAAATACGAGGACGCACCTGCTACTCATATAATAGGCACGGTCAAACATAATGTAGTAGAAATGGCTCTAAAGGACAACCCTGAGTATATTCAGATGATGGACAAAGACGATGTATTAGAACCCACATTCCTAGAAAAGATGGTAGAGAGAATTGAAGAGGGTTACGACTTTGTAGCTTGTGATGGTGTAATGTTTGGAGAAAGGAATGGACGGATACAGAGTATACTGTGGCCACACGGTGTAAGGAAGAGCAAAATCATATACGGCAATCCCCTACTCAGTTGGATTATATTAAGAGCCGATGTGGCCAAGGAGTTTAACTATCGAGAGGGATTATTACACTTTGAAGACTGGGACTTACATCTAAGGCTGATGATGGGAGACAATGACTACTCGGTAGTCAAAGAGCCACTATACAACTATCGTACACACCCTGAGCAGTTTAGCAAGGTTACAGAGCAGGATTTTCATAGACACCGACAGGAGATGTGGGAGTTAAATAACATTAGCTAGAATGCCATGTGGAAATACTACAATCCAACATTCGAGTTTCGCTCAGAAATGCCACTTAATCTGGCCTATGCCCCTTGGGGAGGTCATAGTTACTTTGCCTACGACCTAGTAGCCAATACTAAGCCCAAGTTGATAGTGGAACTGGGTACTTACAAGGGCAATTCCCTCTTTGCAATGGCCCAAGCGGTTAAAGACCTAAAACTTAATACCCAACTCCATGGGGTCGATACATGGAAAGGGGATGTACATTCAGGCTTTTACGGGGATGAAATATGGAAGACATTTAACAAGGCCCTAGAGCATTACAAGGACTTAGACATACACCCTCACAGAATGCTGTTTGACCAAGCAAGAGACAAGTTCGAGGACGGGAGTATAGACATCTTACATATAGACGGGCTTCATACTTACGAGGCTGTTAAGCACGACCTAGACAATTGGTCTCCAAAGGTTAAAAGTAATGGGATTGTGATGTTCCATGACATAGCAGAAACGGGGCGGGACTTTGGAGTGTACAGGCTTTGGGAAGAACTAGAGGGAGTAAATACCCTAGCCTTTCCTTTCTATCACGGTCTTGGGGTGGTGTTCCTTGGGAATAAGCTGGGGGATAAGCCTGTGGACAACGCTTGTATAGACCACTACAAACAACTAGCAGATAAATTGGGTTAATACATATATGGTGGTAGATCATCATTCAATGTGGGGCTGGGAGCAACCAGAGGGGGATGTTGTATTCACTTGGAATGATTTTACAATGGCCCCTAAAGTGTCCGAGTGGAAGAGACAAGGGAAAAAGGTTGTAGTTTTTGAACATGGTTGGAACTCGTTTTTTGACTATGAACTTAATAACCACGACTTCCTGGCCGACGGATACATGTGCCTAGGGGAGAATGCAAGACAGAGCTTAATTAGACACGGCCTAGAGCCTCACAGAGCCTTAGTAACAGGTAATCCACGCTTTAGTACACTAAGGGGAGATATTAACACTAACCCTACTCCTAGGATACTCTACACAGCCCTACACTGGGTTGCTGATAGAAGGGCTTTTAATACCAACAAGCTCAAGTTAATCAAGGACACATTCCCAGAGTGTGAGGTAGATGTAAAGACTAACGGCAACAGTAAAATTGATATACCCACGGGGGTTAAGGAATGGTTCTCTAACATATATGCTAATCACGACCTATTCCCCAGTATTGCCCGAAACTTGTCAATGTATGATTTAATACTAACCCCCAAGGAAAGCACCTTTGACTTTGTGGCCCTACTACTTGGAAAGAAAGTGTTTAGAATTGCACAGGCCCCTGAATATCAAGCCTCAGGTGAACCTAATACCCGAAACATCCTCGAGTACACTACTGTAAGCCACGACCTATTAGACAAGGACACACAATTGCTGGTGGACCTAAAAGACGAGCTTGGAGAGAGTTTACAGTTACAAGAGATTTTAGACTGGGTCGAGAGTTTATAGTGGTATAATATAACTATGAGTAAATACAAAAGCCCACTAGGAAATGAATTGTGGATTAGTCAAACCTACCACACTAACACTTCTAACAAAGCGGTGGACTTTGGAAGCACTCCGGTTGGTACACCAGTCTATGCTATGGCAAATGGAGTGATTGGTACAATATCCTCAGCCTATGGAAGTTATCTTACACTCGATGTAGACAATTCAGACCACAAGTTATTCTATGTTCATGTATACAAGTTTAAGGTAGCCAAAGGGCAAAGGGTTGTTGTAGGCCAACAGTTAGCCGAGATTGCACCTCAAAGTGTAAACGGAGGCTATGCGCCACACCTACATCTTGGATTACAACCCCAGTACAACCTCATGGACTATTTAAGTCGAGACATATCAATTCAAAGTAAATACATGGCGATACAAGTGGTATGGTTTAAGGGTGGAGTGTTTGATTGGAGTAAACACAGTGATTTAAGTTATGAGAATACTAACATGAGAAAAGGCGATAGGATAATTGTAAAGACTGCCCAGAATATACGCATGTCTCCAGGGGGGGAGATTACAGGAGATAGTATCCCAGGTCAGACCGGGGTTATATGGGACGAGCCACGACAGGCTATGGCGGATGGAAAGAGTTACACTTGGTTTGACATTCATTTTGATGGGGCTGGAAGCGGTTGGTTAGCAGATGTGGGCAAGTTTGAGATAGCCCCTGTGGTAATCCCTGATACCCCTAATTGCGATGAATACATTAAAAAGGTAGAAACACTCCAGGTAGAAATCGAAGACCTTAGAGTTGAGGTAGGGGGTTTAGAGAGTGAATTGAAATTGGCAGACGAAAGGGTAACTTATGCTAACAAAACCTTAAAGACGAGAGAAGCGGAGATAGATGAGTTGAAAGCCAACTCAGAAGCAGAGATAAAGAGGTTGCAAGGGGATTTGGATTTGAAAAACAGAACATTGGAAGAAACTGTAAAGGAATTGAACGAATTGAAAGAAGGTAGGGATTCCATATTAAAGAAAATTGGAGATATTATATACAAGTTGTTTAAGGGTTCTAGTGTTAGTTAATTTTATTATATATTTAATATGAAAGGTTTTTTCCAAAAGGTAGCGAAGTTGTTAGCAAGGTTCTACAACTGGTTGCCCTCAAAGGTTAAGATTGCTATGTATGTGGCAACTTCAACGATTGTAGCAGGTTTGATTTTGCTTTTAATTAAGTTTCTAACGAATCTAAATACCCAGAATGAGATTGTAGAGTTGTTTATTACAGCGATTGTTCCTGTACTAACAATTATTGCGAATATATTTCAGAAGATGGTTGTTGATTACGGAACAAAATTGTTAGCATTGGAAGATGATACTACTACAATTGATATGCTAAAAGAAAAGGTGGTTGACACAAAGGTCTTGATAAAGAGTTCAGTAAAGTAGAACCTATGAAAACTGCCAAGTTCAATATCCTAGGTTTAACAAAACCTAAGAAACAAAGGGGTAGACCAAAGGGGAGTAAAAACAAACCGAGGAAACCAATAATTAAAATAAGCAACAACACCATGGAGAAAGAAGGACTTTATACCTCAGGAAGTGAGGACAGCTTTAAGACCAAGGAGCAAATGCAAAGGGAGACCCTTTACAAGGGTAATGTGAGCGTAGAATATCCTGACCGATATATAGCCGAATTGTCCTTTGAAGAGCTAAACGAAGAGATGATAAGACGCAGTCGCTTAAGGCAAAAGGTCGAGAACAAGGAGTACAGCACCACTATTGAGATAGAAACTGATAGACCAATAGGGCTTGTATGGTGGGCAGACCATCATGTAGGCGGTCAGTTTGTAGATTACGAGAGATTAAAGTTTGAGGCCGATGAAATAAAGGCTAACCCATACTTAAGAGTAGCACTTGGAGGGGATTTTAGTGATTCATTCGTGTGGCTTCCTGCGGCCTTTGATGATGTAGCCAACCTTACAGAGCAAAACCTTTACCTTTACAGACTCATAGAATATATAGGTTGGGAAAAGGTTTTGTTTTGTGTAATTGGAAACCATCCGAAATGGGCAAGAAGAGGGGGATTGGACGGATACGATGAAATGAGAAAGAAAATACCAGTCTTTGATGGAGTTGGTACTGTCGATTTAGTGATAAACGGAATATCCTATACAGGAGCGGCTATTCACAAGGCAAGGGGAAGTTCCTACATGGACCCTAATTTTGGAGGCAAGAGATTCTTAAGGGAAAATGACGGCTACGACTTTGTACTAACGGCTCATACTCATGATGGGGGTTCACAGACTATTAACAGAAGGGACAGTAAAGGAGAGAGGGAGGTAGCTCTTCTGTCAGGTAAAACATTCAAGGAAACAGACGACTTTATGGACACAGAGGGCTTTAAGAAGAAGACAGGTGTTGGACTTGGAAGCAACGGTATTATCTTCCACCACCAAAAGAAGAGCATGTTACCAGTAAGTTCATTCTGTAAAATACTAGACTACATTTAAGTAGTACAACTCTGCCCTACTCTCTATTGAGTTCTTAATTTACCTCTTTTAGTTTTGTAATTCTGAAACATACTAAAAAGCGTAACTTATGGAAATGGAATACTAAAACTTGTAAAAGTTAGTA
>ENA-UOWG01003270-UOWG01003270.1-activated-sludge-metagenome-genome-assembly--contig:-NODE-3270-length-12576-cov-5.565450_pt1 | contig 12576 bp, 10 predicted proteins | sample MGYA00238147_ERZ761563 | MGnify/ENA primary metagenome ERZ761563 (study PRJEB28884, sample SAMN05720216) | anaerobic digester metagenome | isolation source: active sludge of municipal... | reverse complement strand
CTGATCTTACGGCATCAAGATCAAACACCTGTGCGTCAAGTATATGCCCCATTAGTCCTTCTTCAAGCATCTTAACCATATAACGGGTACTTCCACCGAAGCCGAATTTTGATTTCCAGGCGTTTTTCCTGAGAATTTCACTCACAAAAACGGCGATTGCAAGTGAAGTTCCTCCTGCTCCTGCCTGTATTGTAACACCATCATGCAGTATCCCTGATTTTTCCAGAAAACGGGCTGTAAGTTCAGCAATAAGCAGCCTGTCAGGACTTTTTGTTATTTCAGTTGTCCCGGAAACTATTTTTTCCGGCACACCGATTTTATCGACAACTACAACATAATCAACATAATTACCTTCAATTTCAATTGGATAGCAGGGAAAATCGACAAGGTTATCTGTTACAACAATTACCTTTGTTGCATACATGTAATCAGCCTTTGAATAACCTATAACACCACAGGATGAAGGCCCTCCTGTGCCTTTTGCATTACCAAAAGGATCAGCGGAGGGTGCAACAAGTACAGCAATGTCAATCCTGACTTCTCCATCCTGTATAGCCTGAACCCTTCCTCCATGCGATCTTAATACTGCTGTGCCTTTCATCCTGCCTTCCGAAACGAATTTTCCAAGAGGGCCGTTCATGCTTCCCTCTATCCTGTTTATTGTACCGTCTTCAAGATAACTTATAAGCGGATCGTTGCAGGGGAATGATGCAGAGGGAAACCATACAAGGTCACGGATCCCCATCTCCGAGGCAAGTTCAAAGATCCTGTTGCTTATCAGGTCCCCGTCTCTCAGGTGATGATGAGTTGAGATTGTCATTCCGTCTGACAGGCCGCACTTCTTAAGTGCCTCACCAAGGCTGTCTGTCACCTTGTTGCCATCATCGGGATAATCAATACAGGATGGGATTGGCGGTGAATATTTTCTTCCGTCTGGTCTGTGTTTTCCAACTCCTTTAAAAGGAATTACCTGCCGGCCATTTACCGTAGGAGGTATTCTCCGTCCGGCAGCATTAATAAGAGATTTCACAGCCATAACTCAGTAATATATTTATTTTAATGCTGCTTATTTCTTTCCGGCAGCAGTCCCAGCACCTTTGCAAGTTCAATTGACTTGATTGCCCTGTTAACTACCGGAGGGTCAATCATTTTTGAACCAAGAGCTACAACACCCAATCCTCTTTCCCTTGCAAGTCTGTAGGCTTCAACAATCTCAAGCGCCTTGTCAATTTCCTTTTGAGAGGGCGAAAAGCCCTCCCTGATTACCTGAATCTGCCGCGGGTGAATACATCCCATTCCTTCAAATCCCATCGCCCTTGAAGCAAGCGCTGCCTTCCTTAGTCCCTCTGTATCATTGACATCCGAGAAGACCGAATCAATTGGCTGTATACCGGCAGCCTTGCATGCAAGAACAAGACGTGACCTGGCAAAAAAGGATTCTGTTCCTTCAGCAGTTCGCTGAACACCAAGGTCAGCTGTAAAATCTTCAAGTCCGATTGCCATTCCTGCAATATTCCCTGACGACCTGGCTATATCAAAGGCATTTTCAACTCCAAGTGCGCTCTCAAGCACCGGCATCAGGAAGACATGATTTTTTACGCCATGCTTCTTCTTTAGTTCCTTTATCCGTGAATCAACTTTTCTCACATCATCGGGCGAATCACATTTAGGGATCAGTATAAGATTCACATGATGCGGGATCACAAAAGCAAGATCTTCCAGCCCCCTCTGCCCCTGATTTATTCGTACCATCCTCTCGGCCTTATAAAAATTTATCTGCCGGAGGGCATTCCTTACAAGATACCGGGCTTCATCCTTTTTCTCAGGCGCTACAGAATCTTCAAGGTCGAGTATTATACCATCAGCTGAATGGAGACCTGCATTTATCATAAGCCCGGGAGTATTTCCAGGCAGGTACAGACGTGTAAACCTGAACCTGTCGCGTACAGATGCAACAAGATTTGATTTTGACAATTCAGGGAGAAATTCCCCCGGTGCATCTGTTAATTTTTTCACAGCTGCCTCAAGCCTTGCACTTATGACGAAAGGAAGAGCTCCCGAGTCATTAACTGAAAGTTCTGCCGACCGTATTCCGAAGAACTTCAGAACCTCGGTGCACTGGCTTGTTATTGATGAACCATAAAGGGTTTTGACCTTTGAATTCAGATCAATTGATATTCCTCCTTTGTCCTTAATCCTGAGGGTAATCTCACAATCAGACCTGACTTTAGGGCCCGAATTTCCGGTAACTGCAATCATGTTTTCCATATCAGCTGCAGCAGTTTATATCATAAAGTTAAGAATAAATGCCGACAAAGCGAAGCAAATAGTTCAGAACTGATATGACGGCGCCGGAAAGTGAATGCAGCTTAACTGCCCTTTTTACACAGCTCTATAAGAACACCTGAAGTTGATTTAGGATGAAGGAATGCTATATCAAGACCGTCTGCTCCTTTCCGGGGTTTGCTGTCAAGAAGCTTTATCCCCGACTTTTCAGCCTCCGACAGGCTTCCGTTTATATCCTCCACGGCAAAGGCGATATGATGAACACCTTCTCCCCTTTTCTCAATAAATTTTCCGACAGGTCCTTCAGGATCAGTTGATTCAAGAAGTTCAATCTTAGTCTGTCCAATCATGAAAAAAGCTGTTCTTACCTTTTGTTCAGCTACTTCTTCAATTTTATAGCATTCAAGTCCAAAGGCAGTTTCATAGAGTTTAATAGCATTTTCAAGATTACTGACTGCGATTCCTATATGCTCAATATGTGATAGTTTCATAATTTATTTTTAAGAGCAGCAAATTTACAATGTTAATTTTATGTAAGGAAAGACAAATATCATAATTGACATAGTATTTGCCATATCAAAGAATTCTTAATAGTATATTTGCTTGCAGTTTAAGCAGAATATGAACTTATGTTAACGTATTTTGTTAAAAAAATATCAGTAAAATACTATCGGTTATATGAAAGTTTTGTGTTACGAGTGTTTTTCAGGGATAAGCGGCGATATGAACCTGGGTGCAATGATTGACCTTGGAGTTGACAAGGATTTCCTGATAAATGAACTTAACAAGCTGAACCTTAAGGGCTGGGACCTGCTTGTTCAGAAAGACCAGAGGCATGGAATTCACGGAACAAAGGTAACAGTGAGGCAGACAAAGCACGAACATACACACAGGCATCTTTCAGATATCAGGAAGATTATTGATAATTCAGCTCTCGAAACAAGGGTTAAGGAACTCAGCATGAAGATCTTCATGAAGATTGCCGAAGCTGAGGCAGCAGTGCATGGAATTTCCCTGGAACGGGTTCATTTTCATGAAGTCGGAGCAATTGATTCAATTATAGATATTGTTGGGGCAGCAATCTGCTTTAACTGGTTCAGTCCGGATGCGGTCCATTTTACCCCGGTAGAAGTCGGAGGAGGATTCGTTAAATGCGATCATGGAAGGTTGCCGGTTCCTGCTCCTGCCACTGCAGCGATACTAAAGGATATTCCTATTAAAAAAGGAGGAGTTGATTTTGAAGCCACAACACCTACCGGTGCAGCTATTGTAACTGCATTCGGAACAATGTTTGGCAAAGAGATAACAGTAAAAGCCGGCAAAACAGGTTATGGTGTTGGTCACAAGGAACATCCTGATGTGCCTAACCTTCTGAGAGTTTCACTCGGAGAACTCGTGAGCGGACCGGAAACTGGTCATGATGCCCTGCTTATGGAATGCAATATTGACGATATGAACCCGGAGTTCTTCGATTATATCTCGGAAAAGCTTTTCAGGGCCGGAGCAGCTGATGTATACCTCTCAAACATAATAATGAAAAAGGGAAGGCCTGGTACTGTATTGCATGTAATCTGTGAAAACGATGTTGCCGACAGTATGAAACAAATTATCTTTACAGAATCCACATCACTGGGTATCAGAACGTTTCCATTCAGGAAGGATACTCTTTCAAGAGAATTTGAAACAATCAGCACTCCTCTTGGTCAGGTTAAAATAAAAAGGTCCTTTTTCAGGGGAAAAGAGGTTTCTGCGAAACCAGAGTATGACGACTGTAAATTGCTGGCTGCAGAAAAAGGTATTCCTGTAAAAGACGTCTACAACCAGGTTATGGCTATTCTGACTGAAAGAAAATCAAATCAGTGACGCAAACAAGTAATGCGATGGCAGGAAAAAAAACAGAAAAACTAAACAATATTCTCAAAGGATTAGGATCTGCAGTTATTGCCTTCTCGGGGGGAGTAGACAGTTCCTTCCTTCTGTACAGTGCCTTCAAAAGCAAAAATATCAGGATCGCTGCTGTTACAGTAAAAACACCATATATACCTCAACGTGAAATTAAGGAAGCTTCAGAATTTGCTTCAAAGTATGGCATAAAACACCATATACTGGAACTTGATTTCCCTGAACTTATCAGGCACAATCCATCAGACCGGTGCTACCTGTGCAAGAAGACTCTTTTTTCACATATCAGGGATTTTGCAAATACGCATAATTTCGAATATATACTTGACGGTTCTAACTTTGATGATACCGGTGAATATCGTCCCGGGATGAAGGCTCTGAAGGAAATGGGGATCAGAAGTCCGCTCCTGGAATCAGGAATGACAAAGAAGGATATAAGAGATTCACTACGGAGTGAAGGACTTGAAATATGGGATAAACCTGCAATGGCCTGTCTGCTTACAAGAATTCCTTATAATACAGAAATAAGGCCTGAAGCATTAAGAACAATTGAAGAAGCTGAGGACATACTTTTTGAAAACGGTTATCCGGGTGCCAGGGTAAGAATGCATGGCGATATTGCCCGCATTGAATGCCTGCATGGCTACCTTGAGAAAATAATACTTAGTCCCTCCCGCGAAGAGATTGTTGCCAAACTTAAAAAACTGGGGTTCAGATACATATCTCTGGACCTGGAAGGCTACAGAACCGGAAGCCTGAATCCTTTAAACATCGAAAAATGAATATTAAAGAGGTAGAGAAACTATTAAATGAAGTAAAAGACGGATCTGCAAGTGTTGAAGAGGCGCTTGAGGTACTGAAGAATTTTCCCTACACGGATCTTGGCTTTGCAAGAATAGACCACCACCGTGAGATAAGGACAGGATATCCGGAGATTGTATATTGCTCAGGAAAAACAGTTGACCAGGTAAGGGAGATTTTCCGGGTCATGTCACAACGTGAAAACAACGTGGTAGGCACAAGGGCATCCCAGGAGATGTTCGATGCTGTTAAATCAGTTATTCCAGAAGCCGTGTTTTATAAAATGGCAAGGATAATTTCTGTTCAGAAGAAAAAGCCTGAAACGCCTGAAAGCATGATAGCAGTCATTACTGCAGGCACTTCAGATATGCCCGTTGCAGAGGAAGCAGCTGTAACAGCTGAACTGCTCGGCAACAATGTAATAAGGATTTATGATGCCGGAGTAGCCGGTATTCACAGGCTTGTTGACAAACTTCCCGAAATCAGAAAATGCAAGGTTATTGTAGTTATTGCCGGTATGGAAGGAGCACTTGCCAGCGTTGTCGGGGGACTGGTAGATAAACCAGTGATTGCCGTGCCGACAAGTGTCGGATATGGTGCAAATTTCGGAGGCATTTCCGCACTTCTCGCAATGCTTACAAGCTGCTCATCAGGCGTTACCGTAGTGAATATCGACAACGGATTCGGAGCAGGATTCTCGGCAAGCATGATAAACAAAATTCAATGACAGGCTGACCTGATGCATAATAACATCCTTGTTTCAACTGCCTACCTTCCCCCTGTTTCTTTTTTTTCAGCATGCACGGGGTGTCAGAAAATACTGATTGAACACGAAGAAAATTACATAAAGCAGTCATACAGAAACAGATGTTATATCCTGTCGGCAAATGGTCCTATATTCCTTTCAGTACCAGTACTTCTGGGCAGCTTCCACAAAACTGCCGTAAAAGACATCAGGATCGATTATTCAAGGAGGTGGCAGCAGGTGCATACAGGAGCACTTATCTCAGCTTACAGATCATCTCCGTTTTTCCAGTACTATTTTGATGAAATAGAACAGATTATTTCTGGCAGGAATGAATTCCTGATAGATATGAACCAGAAACTTATTGAATTAATCGGCAGGCATATCGGCATAAGAGCTGAAACAGGTTTTACCGATAGTTTTGAACCTGCTGAAAATAAGCCTTATGATTACAGGTATCTTATTTCTCCAAAAATCACTGATACAAGGGCTTACAGGCAATATACACAGGTGTTCTCAGCAAGATACGGCTTTGTTCCCGGGCTGAGCATTATTGACCTGCTCTTCAATACTGGTCCTGATGCCGGCCTGTATTTATAGAAAAAGGTGTCCTTTTGAGACACCTTCAGAAAATAGGAAGTATTCAAAGTATTATAAACCAAATTTATAGCCTAAGGTAAGAGAGAACAGGTTTTTCATCGTTGTCAGCTGATAATCTGCCGGAGTAAATCCGGGATCAAGCTGGTAGAGGAAAGAAACCTGTGATGATTTGAAATTTGTAAATCCGAAATCAACTGAAAGGTTGCGTTCCCTGAAACCAATCCCGCAGGAGAGTGTCCTGTAATCCATATCAACATTAGCTTCCCCTGCCCTGAACGGTTTTCCATAATAACCATAACCCGATCGCAGATAGAGCTTGTTAAGCCTGTACTCCCCTCCGATCCTTATATTGCTGGCAGAGCTGAGAGCTGACCGTATATCGTTGTTCTTTTCCGAGTAATCATAACCATCTCCTGTCTGGAAGAAATGTCCTGCAGTATAGTCAACAAATTCATAATCAACACTTATGAGAGCTGATTTCTTCACCTGTACTGCAATACCGGTAAGGAATCTGAAAGGTGTGTTAAAACCATAGTTAAACCTCATAGGGTCATTTGACGAGTGGTAATTGCTGCCGTCAGTGAATTTAGAGCTGATATCCTCGTAAAAATATTCATCAATTTTATAGAATGTAGGCGTATGGAATGCCACACCAATTCTAACCATCTCGACTGGTTTTGCTATCATCCCGAATTTGAATGTGAATCCTGTACCCTTGTCCTCAAAATAGTCAACATATTCCATGCTTTTAAACTCAGAAGGCAGGGCAACATCAGTTGATTCAACATGCTGAAAATAACTGTTGTATCTCAGGGTGTTTATCCCGAAAGTGGCTCCGAAGAACAGTTTGTCGGCATAGTTGCCTCCGATTGATATTGCATGTTCTCCCAGATAACCTTCATTCTGAATTGTTCTCCTCACACTCTGCCCATATCTTGAAGGAGGATTATCACCATAGTTCGAGAATACAGTCCCGTAATAACTGCCTCCGTAACCTGTTAAGGTATCAATTATCCATGCATCATAGGCTATCCCTTCCGCTCCGCCCAGCTCTGTATAATGAGTCCCCTCACTGTACCATGCCCAGGCATCTGCTATTGAGCTCGAGTTATTTGTACCGGAAATAAGAGAATTCTGATTCAGGTTATTCGTCATATTGAACGAGTATGCAAAATTGAGTGATACAAGTCCTTTACTTCCGGGGTTTGAAATTATGTTATTCACAAAACCGCCCTGGTTAAGATTGAAACGGTACAGATAATCCTCTGTGCTTCCGTTGAAGTCAGCAGTTGATTTTATATAATTCAGCTGAGGAGTCAGGCTGAATTCAGAATTACGGAACAGACCAAGGCCTGCCGGATTCTGGCTAAGGGAAGAAAGATCCGCTCCCAGAGCCGTGAATGCACCTCCCATTGAATTAAACCTGGCTGTTCCTGAATAAAATACCTGTGAATATCTCAATGCATCATCAATATTCTGTGCTTTTGCCAGACTACCCAGAACAATTGCTGAAACAAGTATAAAAGCTGTTCTTTTCATTTAAGTTTCTTTTTTCTTAATACAATATCTGCACTCTATGATTCAGAATGACCTGTCAGATCAACATTTCAAAACATCGTTTAGCGTCTGCCTGAGGATGAACTGGATGAGCCTGAAGATGAACCTGATGAATGTCCTCCGGAGTAACCTGATGATGAACCCGAAGAATATGAGGAGGAACCAGAGGAATATGAAGATCCTGATGAATGACTTCTTGATTCAGACCTGGCAGGTGAAGAATATCCTGATGATGATCTGCTACCTGATCCGGATGAGAATCCTCCTGATTCAACACTGCGCCTTGACGGAACTGAATAATTCACAGAACCTGAAGGGCGTGAAACAGTACTTCTCTGGCCGCTGTTATATGAAGGGGTGCTTCTCACATTGCTGCCACTGTTCTGGTATGAACTTCCCGAAGAAGACCTGCCTGTGCTTCCGCTGTTGTAGGTTTTTGAATTATCCGAACCAGAATTTATTGTGCGGCTGTTGTTGTATGAAGGCCTTGTGCTCATCCTGGGATTATTATAGCTTGGCTGATAGGTTCTTCCTGAGCTCCTGTATTCCGGCCTGCTGCCTGCAGATCCCTGAGATGATGAAGCTGACCTCGAAGTGCCTTTGGCATCCTGTGTAACAGTCCTGCTCCCGGAAGATGTTCTTCCTGCGGCGGTTTCTGAAGTGCTCCCAGGAGAAGTTCTCCTTACGCTTCCCGAAGATGTTTCAGTACCTGCATAAGTGCGCGATCCCTGTGATGATGAAGATCTTGACAAGCCTGAAGGGTCTCGTCTTGAATAAGCATTTCCGCCTGAAACGTCAGCAGATCCGCGTGATGACAAAGAACTCGGTCTTTCCCTTCTGCCGTAGCTTGTAAAACTGTCGTCGTGACCTCTTATATTATGGTATGAGCCATAATAGTTTCCATAATAGTAAGAAGGATAATAATATGAATAATATGGAGAATAACCGTACCATGGATCATAGAAAGGAGAATAATAAGAATACCTGTAAGGCCATCCCCAGCCGTAATTAAAACCAAAACCGGAATATGGATATCCGAAGCCAAAACTGAATCCTGAATATGGCCATCCGTAGTTGTAGCTGAAGTAGTACGGGTCACGCCAGTATGGATCAAAATAATTACCGTAAAAACTGTTTATCCGGCCATAATATGAATCGTAATAATCATATCCCCCGCCATAATTATTTATTATGATCTGATCTTCGGCAGGTGCCACATCTGAAAACTGGTCTGAGACAAGTGTATCAACAGCATACTTATTGTCGTAGTAATCACCAACACTGAGATTCTGCTCAGCAATCTGTTCTCTTGCAACATAACTTTTCACCGGAGGAGTGTCAGAAGATGAATAATACAGATCATCATATTCACCCCCTGAATACTGTGTTGTAGCACATGAGGCAAGAACCACAGGGAGTACTACTGATATGTATGCTAAAGCTTTCATTGTTCCTTTAGTGTTGGTTATATCTACATCTACTCAAATTTTGTACCAAAAAAAGACAATTCATGAGCAATTTTACAATTTGAACTAATTTTTAATAAAGTTAAGTTCCTTTTCAATTGTTTCGTAACAGAATTTTATTCAGCCAAATCTATCTTCTCCTGGAAGTATTACTGGTGGAAGTTTCTGAATCAGAGGATTTTGATCTTTTTACTGAACCTGACTTTCCGCTTGTAGTACCGGTTTGTTGTGTTGCATTTGATGATCTCCCGGCTGAACTGCCTGAGCGGGTTGAAACTGAGCCCTGACTTGTTCTGGTCCGTGAACCTGACTGAGAAACTGAGCTGCCGGAAGGATATTGTCTGCTTTTTACTGATCCTGAATTTCCGGGTTTTACAGCACTTTTGCCGGTAGTAACAGTCCTGCCGGCGCTTTTTGTACCACCTCCTGAATTACGGTTACTGTTATTATTGTTTCCGTTATTCATGTTGCTGTTACGGTTACCGTCATTAACACTGTTATTATTATTCCCGTTGTTTGTATTGTTACTGCGGTTACCATCGTCTACACTGTTATTGTTGTTCCCGTTGTTTGTATTGTTACTACGGTTACCATCCTCGACGCTGTTATTGTTGTTCCCGTTGTTTGTATGGTTGCTGTTGTTGCTGTTGTTGCTGTTGTTGCTGTTGTTGCTGTTGTTGCTGTTGTTGCTGCTGTTGCTGTTGTTGCTGTTGCTGTTGCTGTTGCTGTTGCTGTTGTTGGTGTTGTTGGTGTTGTTGGTGTTGTTGGTGTTGTTGGTGTTGTTGGTGTTGTTGGCGTTGGTGTTGTTGTTGCTGTTGTCAATTGTTGATGAGCGCCTGTTTTTAGGATCGGAATATCTTCGTGTATCACCTGTATTTCCGGAATTATTGCCTGAAGAAGTTTGCTCCCGGCCTGATGAGTTTACTTTTTTACTGTCAGCTTTATCTGAAGGATGATAGTTATAACTGCTTTTCACCGGATATCCATTATCATTAAAATGATTATGCGGCCTGCCATAATCAGGATAATTGTAAGCATGAGCAGGGCGGGAATTTCCAAGCCTTACAATAACCGGAGAATACCAGTAATTATAGTAAACAGGGGTATATCCCCAGTAATATGAATTTGAGAAATAGGCTTGCTCCCAGCCATAGTTACTGTAATTCCATGAAGGTTGCCATGCTGAGTAAACTATACCGGCACCATAGCCAGGCCTGTCATAAATACTTAAACCCCAGGTTTTTGGCTGATAACTATACCAGTATGTTTCAGAATAAACAGGTGCATAATAACTGAAAGATGTATATGAGCTGTGAAATCTTTTTATCCTCGATGAATAGAAATAATCATAATCATAGTTGCCATGCTGCTGGGCTGTCAGAGCAAAGGGAACAAGGGTCAGAATGAAGAGAAATATTTTTCTGATTATTGCTTTCATGATGAACCTGCCTTTCTTTTTTGAGTAATGAGTGAACTTTTTATTTATTTTTGCGCAATCACAACAAAGTTAAAACAAATAGTATACCAAAACAATGGCTAAATTCCTTACAAACCGAGAAGAAAACTACTCACAATGGTATAATGATCTTGTAATTAAAGCCGATCTTGCCGAAAACTCTGCTGTCAGAGGCTGTATGGTGATAAAACCTTATGGTTACGCAATATGGGAAAAAATACAGGCTGAATTAGACAGGCTTTTTAAAGCAACCGGACATGTGAATGCTTATTTCCCGCTCTTTATTCCAAAATCATTTCTCAGCAAGGAAGCTGCTCATGTTGAGGGATTTGCAAAGGAGTGCGCAGTAGTAACTCATTACAGGCTAAAAACTGATGAAACAGGAAAGGGAATCGTTGTTGATCCTTCGGCTAAGCTTGAGGAAGAGCTCATTGTCAGGCCTACTTCTGAAACAATAATCTGGAATTCTTACAAGAACTGGATACAGTCATACCGTGATCTGCCCATTCTCATTAACCAGTGGGCGAATGTGGTAAGGTGGGAAATGAGGACCAGGTTGTTTCTGCGCACAGCAGAATTTCTGTGGCAGGAAGGCCACACTGCGCATGCAACAAAGGAGGAGGCCATTGAGGAAACAGAGAAAATGATTAATGTTTATGCAAGTTTCGCCGAGAACAGCATGGCTCTTCCTGTCATTAAAGGCGTCAAGAGTGAGAATGAACGTTTTGCAGGGGCTATTGAAACTTATGCCATTGAAGCCCTCATGCAGGATGGAAAGGCACTTCAGGCAGGTACAAGCCATTTTCTGGGACAGAATTTCGCAAAAGCTTTTGATGTGCAGTTCACTGATAAATCAGGAAAACTGGACTACGTCTGGGCAACATCATGGGGAGTCTCAACAAGGCTGATGGGAGCAATTATTATGGGACATGCAGACAATAACGGATTGGTTCTGCCGCCAAAACTGGCGCCTGTTCAGGTTGTTATTGTTCCAATTTTCAAAAACGAGGAACAGCTTGGTATGATCTCAGAAACAGCTGTCAGGATTAAGACTGAGCTTGAATTAAAAGGTATATCGGTAAAATACGACAACAGGGACAACAATACTCCAGGCTTCAAATTTGCCGAATATGAACTAAAGGGAGTCCCGGTAAGGCTGGCACTTGGTCCGCGGGACCTCCAGAACAAAACAATTGAGGTAGCCAGAAGAGACACCCTGACAAAGGAGACGATTCAGCTGGACCAGATTACTGACCATGTTGTAAAACTGCTCGATGACATACAGGCCAGCATATACAATAAAGCCCTGAAATTCAGAAATGAAAATACTTATCGCGCTGACAACTGGGATGATTTTACAAAGATCCTTGATGATAAGGGAGGTTTCATAATGGCTCACTGGGACGGAACAACTGAAACCGAGGAAAAGATAAAGGAGGAGACCAAGGCGACAATAAGGTGTATCCCTATCGACAGTCCTCTGGAAGACGGGAAATGCATTTATTCGGGAAAACCAAGCCGTCGCAGAGTGTTGTTTGCCCGCTCCTACTAGAACATAATACGCAGGGACAATCATCAGGTTGTCCCTTTTGTTTTTATACCGTTATTTTTATTACTTTAGGTGTTGTGTATTTAGACTAAAAACTACTGCAGACATGACAGACAATACTGATAAAAAAGCGGAAATAATCAGCACTTTAAGGGAGAAATCCCTTTTGAAACAAAAAGAATACGACAATACTTTCCAGTCTTTATGCACTGTT
>ENA-UOWG01003263-UOWG01003263.1-activated-sludge-metagenome-genome-assembly--contig:-NODE-3263-length-12593-cov-5.344234_pt1 | contig 12593 bp, 10 predicted proteins | sample MGYA00238147_ERZ761563 | MGnify/ENA primary metagenome ERZ761563 (study PRJEB28884, sample SAMN05720216) | anaerobic digester metagenome | isolation source: active sludge of municipal... | reverse complement strand
TAAGATCAAAATTCCATAGCTTTTCTGTATTAGTTGTCCCTTGGTATTCCCAGCATCTCAAGAGTATGTTTCTTCTGCGGCTACCATGATAGCTATTCTCTTGTGTAAGGTGTTGTTCTGCGTTAAAGATTTCCTACCAAGAAATTACTCTAGATTTCGTCTAAATTTAAAATTAGACGCCAATTTGGCGTTGTAAGGTAGTACCCATTAAATAGTAGCACAGACAACTCTTATTTACTTTAGGGGGTGCTCGTAACATGTTGGAGGAACTTCCCCGGCTCGTGATCTCATTCGTGGTCATCCTGTTGGTCGGTGTAGTTGGCCTTGGTCTTGCTCAGCAAGCTATGGACACCGTTAAGTTCGCACCCGATGCAACTTTCAACCACACTGCAACGACCCTCGCGACGTCTATTGACAGCGCGTTCGGTTGGCTGCCCATGCTGATCCTCGCTGCAGTTGGTGGTATTGCTATTGCCTACGTCTTTGGCTTTACTAACATCATGCAGGGCGGACAGTAATGCCACACTCACCTCAGGCCTGTGCCTGAGCGGTATAGCTTTTTGACCCCAGGCTTCAAAACCTCCTCCCGAGGTTTTGAGCCTTTCTTTTCCTTCAAGTCTTTCCCCAACAATTCTAGTGTGTGCAGTTCTTAGCGGGGTTCTAGTAATTTGCTGCCCTAGCATTTGGAGATTTGCATTTTAAAATAAGTTTACTCTTATAGGTTGATCAGAAATAAGACGAATTTGAGCTTAGTTTTGCATTTAGAGCTTAATTTGGCGTTTTTTCAAGAAACCTTTATATACAAATGCTCCTAACTCTTATTTACTTCAGGGGGTGCTGAAGTAACATGTTGGAGGAACTTCCCCGGCTCGTGATCTCATTCGTGGTCATCCTTCTGGTCGGTGTAGTCGGTCTTGGTCTTGCCCAGCAAGCCATGGACACGGTTAAGTTCGCACCCGATGCAACTTTCAACCACACTGCAACGACCCTCGCGACGTCTATTGACAGCGCGTTCGGCTGGCTCCCGATGCTGATCCTCGCTGCAGTTGGTGGTATTGCCATTGCCTACGTCTTTGGCTTTACTAACATCATGCAGGGTGGCCAGTAAGGCAATTACTGGTTTCTGACCAGTGGTACCGCTCACTGAACAAGGTGAGGCAACTCACCTCTTCTTATTCAAGAAGCCCTTTTCTATGAATTTTCAATCTCACGTTAAAAGTGTCGTTTTTGCATTTCGGTTCCAATTTGGGCTTTGTTTTTCATGCCACTCCCGGTAAATTTAAATAGATGAGAACCACTAAACTTATATAATTGTTTAGGAGTTCTTACTTTGTCTCAGTCTATAACGGGTGGCTTAGATTATCCAGACGTGGATAAGATTGTCACTGACAACGAATTTGTAAACCTTGTGAGGGACATCACAGATCTTTCATTAAGGAAGGACCTGGATTTTTTCCTGCGGCATAATCCGCTTACTCCCAGGGCGATGCACAAGTTGAGGATCTACTACCGTGGTGTTATCAACATGGGCATGGTAGTGAGTAACATCAGGAACTACCATGATTTTCAGCGCCTGGTAGACAAATACAACATTCTGCGTGTAGAGCTGCCTTTGGGGCTTACTCTTTACGATATGAATGATTCTTACACACACGTTGTGGATATTATTGATCTGAATTTTCTGAATCAGCTGTACCGTGCTACCGGCGGGTTCCACATGCGCCGCATCTCTACTCAGACCAGTGAGAGTATTAATGCAGATGGTAGGGATGGTATGGAAGAGGCCTCTTCCCAGCAGAGTATGTGGCAACGTATGAATATCATGGGGAGGGGGTAAATATGGTAGCGATGGTTATAGACTCAAATATTTTCTGGGGTCTTATCGGAGTACTTTTCATTGTTGTGCTGATTGCAGGGATTTTTTATGCTAAGCTGAAGCGGCTGGTCCCTGAAGCATTTGTTCTCATGCAGGCGCGTGAGAAGAAAATCCCCGTCATCATGTATCACTATCCCAACAACGTAACTAAGTTGGTTTTCCCAGAGCTTGAAGCCAAAGTAGAAGATATCGCCAACTACTTCAAGGCAGATGGGGTATATAAGTTCTGGGACTCATCTGGGCAGAACTACGAGAGATTAAATGGTGATGTTACTTTATACCACGTCCTCTCTAACGTCCCCGAGACAGTAAACCATAAGATTGCGGCGATTATGTCCCAGGTGGAAGCCTTCTTGAAGAATTCTGGGTATCCAATCGACGGGATGCAAGACCTTTTCTTCTACGTTTTAGCTGAGGCAGAAAAGGAGTACGAGGAGATCCAGGATGATGGGTCTTCACTCATCAAGAAGCGTACACTTGATGAGGTCTTAGCTGGTATTAGGCTTGATGACCTTGAGACTAAGGCCAGAGTTCGTGAGGCAGTCACCTTCCTCCAGGAGAACAGGGAAGAATTTAGCCAGCTCATCCCGTACTTCAGGCCTGTGCCATTCTCATTCCAGACAATGATCCGGTCCTGGGACAATCTGATGGCCTTTACCAGCAAGAATTTCATGCAGGCGAAGACGATTATCGAAACTGCTGTTCGTCGTGAGGGTAACCTGCAGCAGTCACAGATTCTGCTCTATGCATTCGGTACAGTTATCGTTCTCGCTGGTATGGTGTTTATGTTTAAAGCGATGGGCTGGGCATAACTAAGTTTTCTTACTTTTACAAGGAGTATTACGATGACAGGACAATCACAAGAGGAGAAATATCAGAGAAGGGCCCTAAGAAAAAAGATAGCTAGGTGGAAGGAGCGGGGCTTGGATACCACTGAGTTGGAGAAACAGTTTAATTACCGTACTTCCCCAGAATTCCGTGCAGCTACTAGTCATGGGGGACAGGCATATTGGGAACAGAACCCCCAAGACCCCAGGAAGGAGCTTTTCCAGGGCGAGAATTTTAAAAAGTCCTCAGCTAGTTATGCTGCTTCTGGTTGGGCCAACCCAGAATTTATTGCAAAGAGGGGCAAAGCTCTTCTTGACTTCTACTCCATCCCCCAAAACCGGTTGGAACATTCTCTGACTATGCAGCTAGCACTTGATACCCCAGAGTTCCGTGCCAAGTGTTCACAGAGGACGGGCCCCAATGCCACAAACTGGCGTGGAGGAATCTCCTTTGAGCCATACTGTTATAAATTTAATGATGATTTCAAGAGAAACGTAAGACACTTCTTTGAGAATAAATGTGTGCTTTGTCTGTATGAAGGACTTGAGACTCCCAGGCAGTCAAGATTACTTAACGTCCACCATGTGCACTACGACAAGGAGTCCTTGTGCAACGAAGACAGTCCAAGAATGTTCGCCACGCTCTGCGACAGCCATCATGGGGTGACCAATGGTGATAGAGAGTTTTGGGGAGCATTATTGGAAGAGATCATTACTGCCGTATACAATGGTCAGTCATACTACTGCGAAGAAGAGTGGACTAAGATAAAGGCATACCTTGGCTCAGTGGAACTCCTAGAGTCAACAGAAGTACCTGTGGAGGCATAAATATGTCAAAGGAAAATATGGAAAGAAGGCTGAAGGCCACCCGCCTCATCAATCATCTTACTCGCCCGTGCGAGGGGACTCATTCTCAGTTTAAGGGGAAAGATATAGATGAACTTATGCAGCTCTTCTATGACTCCCCAGAGTGTGAAAAGGGTTTCCTGTTTGAATACCTGTTCTTTATTAACCAGAGGTAATAGATGGCAGACATTAGTGGGGGAGGACAGGCCCCGGCTGGGCATAACCACTCTGAATCCTCTCCAGGAGCCGGCCGCCTCAGGCTGATTAACCTTGTTATTATGCAGACAATTGAGTTGAACCGGCAGAGATCATTACTTCTCTCCGAGTTGCATTATAACACTGATGTATCCAAGCAGTCTTATACCCCATTTTATAGCTTTTTCTTAGAGGTCTATGAATTAACCCATGCTTTAATTCCAGCTGAGCTAGATACTAAAATTAAGAAATGGATTAACTCCATGGATAGGAGCCAGATCAAGGATAATGCAATGGGTATTCGGAAAGAGGGGCTAGACCTCGCAGAAGAGCTGATTAAGAAGCTGTCTGACTTGGGCCTTCTCCAGATGTTTGAAGAGCAGGTAGCTCCTCCTTTCATCTTTGATTTTGATCTCTTGGCTGCGAAGGACAAAATAGCAGCAGCTGATGCCCAGGCGGCACTAGAAGCCCAGCAGGCAGCGGAAGCAGCCAAGCTAGCATCAGAAAACCCCGAGCCCGTTGAGGAGGAGCCTAAGAAAAAGAAGCGGAGGGAGAGATAGATGGCTCAGCAGATGTCCAGTGAGAAGATCACTCTTGAAGATGTAGTTTTTAGGTATATGCTAGATCTTAGTCAATCTGCTGCTAAGATTCGTACTTCCCTGGACCTGGACTATCAGAAAAATGCTGATAACTATTATTTCCAGGTTCTTACCCTCTGGTCCATCTTGGAGGACTACATAGATGAGCCCGTAAAACAGGAGAGAATTAGGCTACTCTTACGGGCAGAGGCTATGTACAAAGAAATAGTATCAGGGAAAGATGCCAAGCCCGCAGTTATGAAAGAGAGGCGAGACCAAGTAGTCTCACTCACCTTCAGTGTGGCATCCAAGACTCTTGCATTGATGTCCTCCTGCCTGTCCAAGAAGGGCATTCTCAGGGAGAGGTCTGCTCAGTCAGTTGCTGGTGAGGGCAGATTACAAGATGTGGAAGACCACAGCCAAGAAGAGAAGGATGAAGAGGGGGTTGTTCTGGGTGGCCCACAAGATGTTCCCCCTGAGCGCGGCATGGGCCCCATGGAGCAAGACTGATGGTAGCAGATTTTTATACTCCAGGGCCCACCCTTTCTCCAGCAGCCTTGAAAGCTCTGGGCTGGGATAAGCCAGCTTATGCTCAGTCTGCCGTACCCGAGGTAAATATCTCTCTGCGGTGGGATCCAGTAAGTCTAGCTAGAAAAAGGTTGGCCAGGAACCAGAATCTGCTGTGTGTTATTACAGGGCAGACCGGTACTGGGAAGAGTCTCTCAGCATTGGAGTTTGCTAGGTTGATTGACCCCACCTTCACCGCCGACCAAGTGGTATTTACTGTGGAGGAGTTTCTGAACTTAATGGAAACTCTTGGGCCTGGTAAGGTAATTATTTTTGATGAAGCTGGGGTAGACTTGGATGCTCGCCGCAGTTCATCCAAAAAGAACGTCTTCTTCTCCAATATTCTGAAGACATTCCGTTACCTCCAGATCCCAACCATCTTTACGTTGCCAAACTTAGCCATGCTTGATAAAAATGCCCGGCGTCTATTCCACCTATGGATTAAGACTCGTGAAATTGACTATAAGCGTGAGATTTGTTGGTCCTCTTACTACATCATCAGTGCGGAGGATGATTGGAATGATATTGTGACTCGGGCCCTCCCCAGGGTACATGACCCAGTTACGCATGAGAAGAGGAAGATTACCCGGGTTGGGTTTAGGAAACCCCCGGCTTCTATCCAGACTCCTTATGAAGCTAGGAAAGATGTTTATGTAAAACAGATGCTCCAAGAGATGCGTGAAGGGCTGGCAGATGCTAATGACGAGAAGCCCAAGAAGCGGGGTGGGCGGGGCAAAGAGAAGGATCCCGACATGGAGCTCCTCTCAGACATCCGCAACTATGGGAAAGATTCTTTGCTAGGTCCCCAGCAAAAATACATCTAATTTTTCGGGGAATTTTGCCCAGAAAACTAAGGGCTATATTTATATACGTAATAGCGGTTAATAATATTAATTTAAGAGACGAGGGTGTTGAATTTTGACTCTAATTTGGGCTTATTTTGACAAAAGGAGGCTTTAAATGGGCCTGTTTGAGTGGGTCGCGGGAGCCGCAAATACAGTCGCATCCTGGGCTGGAGGAGCCGCCAGTGCTGCCTCTAGTGCCGTGGGCAATGTTTGGTCAGGGGGGACCAGTGCCGCCAGCCGAGCTGTTGGGGGATTTACTTCCGGGGCTGGGAATTTTGTCTCTGGTGGAGGCAGAGTTATTGGTGGTGTGGTTGACCGTGGGGCAGCTGGGTTCTCCAGCGTATTTGCCGGGCCCGGAGGAAGTGCACGTTCTGGCTCCGGGGCCTCAGGCTTCGGAACACCTGTGTCAGCACCCGTCCGTGTTGAGAGTACTCCCGTAGTTGGGCGCCAGCCATTCCATGTAATGGGCGTAAACAACGGGCCGGTAAATGGTGTACCCTTCCAAGACATCTTCGGCAGAGACACTGTTGGAAAGCCCAAGGATGCTTACTCTGCAGTAAAGACTGAATCGGCAGTAGCTAAGCCAGCACCTTCAAATATATTCTCAGATTTCGTCTCTTCTGGGAATAAAGTTTTCAGCCAGCTCCCGGTTCTTGATGTTGTAAATAAGATCGGGGCTAACCCCAACCAAGCCGCCAGGACTATTACTGATTCGGCGATCAGTCTTCAGAACAATGCCTTAAAGGCCGGGAATTCTGTCTTTACATTTGGTGGAAATGTTGTAAAAACCAACGGCATGAATTTATTGGCTGGTACTACCAAGGTGGTTGGTGATACCGGAAAGGCTCTCAGTGGATTTAAGGTTCCAGATATTGGTACCGCAGCTAAAGTTGGTGGAGCGGCAGTTTTAGGCCCATTAGGCCTCCCGGTTTTGGGTGCTGCAGTTGTAGGGAATGCCGTTAAAAACAACGGGCTGAAGTTCGATTTCAACTCAGTAATGGATCTGGGGAAAAAGAACCTTTCTGCCCTCGGTGATGCCACCTCCAAGAATTTGAATAACCCAGTAGTTCGTGGGGGGACAATCTTAGCTGGGCCCCTAGGTATCCCAATTTTAGCTGCAAAGACAGGAATGGATTTTGCTCTCAAGAGCCCAACTATGCCTTGGAACGCCAAGCCGGCTCCCCAGCAGTCTAAGCCCGCAGGTCCGAAGAGTGGTGGCGCAGACTACACCGGTACACCATTACCAGGAGCAAAAGACACTTCCGGAACCCCAGGAGCTGTGGCTGGCCCGGGAGATGATTTCCTGGCCCGAGCCAAGCAAGACCAAGCCAAAGAAGCAGGTGAATATCAGGACAGCATGGCCGGTGCTACAAAGGACCTCAAAATGGAGGGCGATCCCTATGCCATCAAGTGGGACAAGGGCGACCGGTACGACGTGACTATGACTGAGAAAGAGATTCTGACTAAGCTTAAGCAGCCAGGACTCTCCACCAGCCAGAGGAACAAATTAGAGACTGAACTGGACCACATTTATTACAACCAGCAGAGAGATGCATCTGAGTTCCATAACAATGCCGAGAAAAAAGATATTTGGACTCCCTGGAACCCCTATGAAGCCAAGGCTGACAGGGCTTTGGTAAAGTCTGAGATTGTTCACCAGGATATGGCTGGGGGTACTCCTAACACTAAATTCTGGAAAGAGGCTCAGAACCCCATCTACTCAGAGTCATCCGCAGGAGGGGACCCGTATCTTAACAATGCTGTAAACAATGCAAAGAATAACCCCATCTATGCTAAGTTTACGGTACTCCCCGACAAGGCACCAGACTACGACGCCTCTGTGTCAGATCTGATTGCTACCTTGAATGCACCAAAAGGCAACCCCGCATTACTTGGCGGGGTCAGCAACCCGTATGTCACAGGTGAAAAAGTTCTCCCCAAGGATATCCAGACTTTGAACTTAGCTTCGGGTGCCCTTTCTGGCGTGGGATCTCCGTCTTCCGGGAAACAATCTATCGGTGCTCCAACACTCCCAGCATTCGTCGCTGGCCCCGTAATTTGGGGCTCTTCACTTAACCCTACTGGGGGGACAAAAGCGGATGCGATGAGTGCTCAAAAAGCACTTGTCGAAAAGGGCTACTCAGAAGAGTATGCCAAGTTTGTTACCAGCAAGCCCAGTGTGACTAACCCACTAGATGTAGTCAATGCTATTCGTCTGGGCGGGGGAGAGATGTGGAAATCGGTATCGATTCCTTATCTCAAGAAGTCCACCTCTGAGCAGATCCTAGCCGGCGGGGCTGCCTCAGAATATGACCGGGCTTTTGCAGCCGCTAAGGCAGCAGGTAAAGTAGATAAAGAGGGCAATTTTACCGGAACCACCGAAGAGTATAATGACCTGATGGCAAAACATGCTTCCTCTCTTGCAGCAGTAGATGCCTATAACAAGGCTTATGCACATGAGCAAGAAGTTGGCTTGGAAGGCCAGCAGAAAGCAGCCATGGGGGGACTTCCCAACTTTGAAGATCTTCACTATGGATTGTACTCCAATGTGCTCTCTAAGCTGCCAGGCTCTACCAATATCAACGGGAGGATGCTCACCAAAGAGGAATACTCCAAATTCTCCAACGCAAAATCTGAAAAGGACTACAACAGTGGAGTACCCGGGGCAGTTATCCAGACCGGTCTTGGGGTAGTGGGAGGGGGATTCAACTGGGCTAAGTCTCACCCAGTAGATGTCGCCGTTCTTGCAGCTACCCCTGCTGCACTTGAGACAGTGGGGGCAAAAGGTGCTGCTCTTCTTTCAAGGACAGCTCAGGGGTCCAGCCTGGCTTCTAAAGTACCTGGGGCAATTAGTGTTGCTAAATATCTCAACACCCCAGTGATGAGGAGTATTCCAATGGTCTCTGAGGCCGGGGTTACTTCTCGTGCTGCAGCAGCTACAAAGGTTGGATTAGGAGCTCTTGGTGCATTATGGGTTAAAGGCGGAGCAGAAGAAGTCTCCGGGTATGACATAAATCCCCTTTCCCCAATAACTGGGGGGAAATTCATCTCTCAGAGGGAAAAGGTATCCGGGTTAGAGGCTGCTAGCCGGCTTGGTGCCTTTGGTGCTCAGGCTACAATTATGGGGATTGGTGCTTTAGCTCTTTCCCCTAAGATTGCCCCAGGAAAAGTTGCAGATAAGGCACCAACATCTGGAAAGGGTCCCTCAGATTCCGGTCTCCCAGTGAAGAAATCACCTACTTCACCATCTGGAGGAACAGGATTCATAGAGAATGTTCAGAAATCATTCTCCCAGACTATAGACCGGTTTACTAATCGTGGTGGGCGGGTTACGGGTACTAAGACAGTGGCAGGAAAAGCTACGGTTACTGAAGCATCTACCCCAGGTACACCTGGAGTCATGAAAGGTTCCCCCGTGGATATAGCTAAGAGGTTTGGCTCTCCCCGGGAAGCTGGACCTGCTGCCACATCCGAGAAAGTGGCAATTAGTGACTACTTAGCACAGAAGCACGCAGATTTGGTGGCAGAAGTAAAGGCTGCCGGCCAAGACCCATTGGACCCAGCAATCTCCAAACAAATTAATGCTGCTATCCAGATTGAAAAGACCCGCTTGGAGAGAATGTCTCCAATAAAGCGGGGTGATGCTCTGAAGTCTGCTACCTCCTTTGCTGAGAAGCAGAGCACTGCAGTACAGAACATAATGAAGCCCAAAGCAATGAAGGGGTCTCCCTCTGACCTGGCTAGGTTTAGTGCTCCTTCAGAAAAGGGCCCAGCTGTGACAGCAGAGAAGCAGGCACTTTCAGACTACTTGGCCGACTATCATGGTCAATTAGTATCTGAAGCCAGGGCAGCCGGTTTGGAGCCGACAGACCCCGCTATCTCTAAGCAGCTTTCTTCCGCAGTAAAAGTAGAAGAAGCCCGCCTTAAGAAATTAAACCCAATTGAGAGGTCAGATCTCTTTAAGAAGACAGCTTCCGGGGTAGATTCAGCAAAGGCTAAGAATTTTGCTGCAGAGCAGAGTGCTAGGATTAAGAACCTGATGGACCAAGGTCCAGCAAAGAAGCTTAACAAAGTAGAACCAGAAAGAGGTCCTTCTCCCACCCGGGAACAATGGGATACTACAGACTATCTCTCTGAGTATCACTCCAGCTTGGTCAAGGAAGTTCGCTCAGCGGGGAAAGACCCATTAAGTCCCGAGATGTCATCACAGCTCAGGGCAGCAGTAGAAACTGAAAAGACAAGAATTAAAAAGCTCAGCCCCCTTGAGAGGAGTGACCTCTTCAAGAAGACTAAATCCATGGCACAATCTCGGGCTGAGAGGAGCTTTGCAGCAGAGCAGAGTGCAAGGGTAAAGGCTGCAATGGAGAAGTCCCCGATGAAAAAACTCCGAGCAGAGCCGGAGAAGGGACCAACTCCCACGAGAGAACAGTGGGACACCACCAACTATCTCTCAGAATATCATTCTGACTTGGTATCTGAGATTAAAGCTGCTGGTAGGGACCCCACCAGCCCTGAAATGTCCTCGGGGCTTCGTGCTGCAGTAGAAGTAGAGAAGGCACGGATTAAGAAGTTAAGCCCCTTAGAGAGGTTGGACCTCTTTAAAAAGACCAGCGAAATTGCTCAATCTAAGACTAGCTTTGCAGCAGAGCAGAGTGCAAGGGTCCAGAAAGTAATGAAGGGATCACAGGCCGACTTGAAAGCCCGGGGAATTACATCCCAGCCAGAGAAGGGGCCAACTCCAACTCAGGCGCAGTGGGAGTTAACAGATTATTTGGCCCGGAAACAGTCAGAGCTGGCCAAAGAATTAGAAGCATCAGGGAAGGACCTCAGTGACCCCAAGGTACAAAAGGACCTCAGGGAGGCTACTCAGCTAGAAAAGGATCAACTGGACAAACTAAACTGGGTAGCCCGGAATGATGTGATCAAGGGGAGAACTACCTTTGAAGAGGCGTATAAGAACCCCGAGAATCGTATTAAGAAGCCTGCTTCTGCCCCAGCTAAGGCAAAAGACGGCACAAAGGTGACCCATAAGCAGACTATGAAAGATAGGCTTAGCCCCTGGAAGCCCAAGAGGCCTTCTTCCCCCGGTGGATCTGGGACAGAGAGTGGCAAGGGGGGCCAAGTCCTGGTTTCTAGAGTTGAACAGAAACAAGTTCAGCAGCCAGCCCAGAAGTTGATTCCCAAGTTAGAAGCACCCAAGCTGGAGCAGAAGACTCTCCAGAAGGTAGAAGCTAAAACAAAGACGGAAACTAAGGTTGCTGTTGAACAAAAGAAGAAGCCAGCTACTCTGAATAAGCAAGAGCCCGTAGTGCTGTATGATAAGCAGCAATATGACGGGGCCTTCACAGAGCATCAGGTTACCTGGGAGCAGAAGCTTGCTCAGCCGCAGAAGGTTAGAGTGATTCAATCTCCTGTCCAGGAACTTAAGCGTATTCGGGGTCAAAAGCTTGAAGTAGCCCAAAAGTCTCGTCAAGAGCAGCTGAAGAAGACAGAATTGGCCCAGAAGCCAGTTCAAGAGATGATCAAGATAGGGCAGCTGCAGGTACCAAAGTTTGACCAGCTCCTTCGTACTAAGCAGAAAGTTGGCCTAGAATTCGCCCCTAGGCAGATGACTAAGCTTGAACAGAAGCAGACCCCCAAGCTTGAGCAGAGGCAGAGGCAGACCACAGAAGAAATCACCACAGTCCCGCCGGATGTTACTTACCCACCAGCAGTTCCCCCCACAGTAACCCCAGTCCCGCCGACTATAACCCCGGTAGAACCAGTACCAGAGGTCCCAGAGCCCGTGATCCCGGTCCCACCAGTGTGGCCACCGGGGGGCGGCTCAGGTGACGGGGGCGGCGGTGCAGGTAGGGGAGCTCAGGGGGCTTATGCCTTTGTAGAAGTTATGGGTATTGCTTCCCCAGCACAATTAATCTCCAAGTTTACTCGTGGGATTAAGAAGGTAGCCAAGCAGGGTCCCCTTCCACCTACAAGTACGACCGTAGAGAAAGCTCTGGCCAGCTCTACCCCAGAGAAGAATGTTATCAGGATTAGTACTCCCAAGGTGAAAATAGACGTTATTCCTCAGTCTAACGGGAAAACAAAGGTCAAAATAGCGCCTAAATCACAAACAAACACCTATAAAGCGCCAAATGCCAATTTTGGCTCAGATTTGGCAGCAATTGCCCGGCGCAATCCCCTAGCACAGAAGACCCCGGGCAGGGAAACTCCCCCCAGGAAGTCCCGCTCCAAGTGACGTGGGGCTGTAAAATTTTTTTCCAACCCGTGTGGAGTAACATTTAAAATGATTAAGAAGAACTGTATATAAAGATAACACCAGTAAAGGAGTTGTTGAAATGGATATCGAGACACGATCGTATCTAAAGAAAATGATTGAGGATGCTGGTCGGGCACAACTTATCATTAGCGTGCTGCAGCGCCTCGGATCTCAGATGTCTGAATCTGAAGTAGATGCCCTGAACATTGCCTATGCAAACTTCATGGGTGAAGCCAAGAACTACCTCGAGATCAATGATGAGGGGAAACTCGTTGTCAGTGACCCAGAGGAGCTTAAGCGGTTAGGACTTGAAGCTCCCCAGGAGGCCCCCGCTGAGACAGAAGGTACCGCGACAGCTGACGGAGAAGAGGAAGACGAAGCCCCGCCAGCAGAGACACCTGCCCCGGCTAAAAAGCCTACCGGCAAGAAAAAGGATGGTTATACCTAACCAGGTGTAAGATGTTGTCAAACGAAGAAGCATCCGTAGGAGTCGTAACTTACTTCTTTCTCCTACTAATGTTCTTCGCTTTCTTCTACCTAATGTTTGGCGGAATCATTGATGACCTGGTAGAGCAATCAAATGCTCAGGTCAACAACGCC
>ENA-UOWG01003262-UOWG01003262.1-activated-sludge-metagenome-genome-assembly--contig:-NODE-3262-length-12596-cov-5.804641_pt1 | contig 12596 bp, 7 predicted proteins | sample MGYA00238147_ERZ761563 | MGnify/ENA primary metagenome ERZ761563 (study PRJEB28884, sample SAMN05720216) | anaerobic digester metagenome | isolation source: active sludge of municipal... | reverse complement strand
CGCAATATGGCTTATTTTTAATGCCGATTTACCCCTTTACTATGGCGTATACAGGAAAATAGGTAAGAGCGCCTCCTAAAAATCCAACACCAGTGGCTATAGCAAACCCTATTAGCTGTTTTTGTTCTTGTTTTTCAGCTGTTCTGATTTTTTTAAAAAGCTCAATAAAAGCTAGAGGTACTAAAGAAAAAAATAACAATGGAGACAAATGGTAAATTGGCCCTGGTTTCATGCAACGAAAACCCACGATCCACTCAGTGCGTGGAATAAACCAAGGTGTAAAACCAAAGAGAGCAGCAATAAAAATAAAACGATACGACTTTTTAACCCGTTGCTTGACGGCATCCTGTCTACCAACAAGGGTCAAAATAAAGCAATACCATGAGACGGGTATAAAAAGCGAAAAAATGTTGCCCAGTCTTGCTGAAAAAAGCACTAAATTATTAGAAGCGTTTTCGTTAAAATTAATGGCTATTGCTAAAGCCCAACCTGAACAAAATAAAGAGAAAACAAGATAAGATTTGCCGACTTGATCATTCCTCTTCAAAAAAATTAGCACACCAATAAAAATTGTACAAAATCCAAAACAGAGCAGACAAAAATTATACGGATTCATGTCTTGGGGCTCGAAGGAAGCGAAACTGTAAAGGTTGTATTTTTACCGGCCTCGGAACTAACGGAAATACGTCCTTTGATCTTTTCGACCAGCTGCTGGGTGATGTAGAGGCCCAGACCGGTGCCTTCGGCTTTGGTGGTATAGAAAGGACGGAAGACGTCTTTAAGCTTATCTCCCGGGATCCCTGGGCCGTTGTCAGAGATTTCAATAACGACCGAACCCTTGTACACACCCGGTGTGTCCACCAATGTACACACCGGGTGTGTACGGGGTGCGTTGCTCGCGACTGCCCTAATAATGATCTCGCCTGGTTTGTTTGCGTCTTTTAACGCCTGACAGGCGTTGAAGATCAAATTAAAAAAGATCTCTTCAAGGTATCTCCGGTCGGCCTGGACTTCGGGGAGGTTGGGAGGGAGGTCCCGGATAAGGGTAATGCCATGAGCGGCAAGCTCATAGCGGAGGAGCGGAAGGATGTCTTCTAAAACCGCCGAAACTTTAACCGGTTCGAGTTTGATCTCGCTTTCGATCCCCGCTTTCGCAAAAAGTGACAGGCGCTTAATAATATCCATGGCCCGATCGGCCTGTTCCATGGTCCGTTTGAACGCTTCATTGGCGCCATCAAGGGCTTTTTCTTTGGTCGGAAAAACTCCTTCTCTCTGACGCTCCAGGCAGCTTTCCGCAAGGCCTTTGATAATGAATAAGGGGTTTTTGACCTCATGATTGATACTGGCCGCCAGGACCCCGATCGCCGTGAGCTTGTCCCGGTGCGCCGCTTGGGCGAACTCCTCGACATCAAAAAGTTTTTGCTTGGTCATGAAATAAGCCAGCGCGAAGGGATAGAGCGGAAGAAGGAACATACCCTCTTGAGGAAACGCTATTCCGTAGATCGGCAAAAAAGTCGTCGCTCCTCCTAAATAGCCGGCGAAAGCCGCCCAAAAAAGCCCCAGGATCTGCCCTTTTTCGTTCCCCGATACTTCTCTGATTCTTCTTACCAGAAGCCAAAAACCCAGAGGAGTGATCAAGAAATAATTAAACGTCATCAGATAATAAAAAATGCCGGGTGTCGCATAATGTCTAAAGCTAAGGATCGGCCTTAGGCTTGGTACAAACCAGGGCGTATAAGAAACAGCGAGGATGAGAAAAGGTATGAGATAAAAGATCCGGATCAGTTTATGCAGAATTTTTTCTTTTTCGGTATAAACCACGCAAAAATGGAACCAGGCAGCGGGAATAAATGCTGCGGCGCAATTTGCGATCCTGGCCGCATGAAGCGCCGCATAGTAGGAAATGTTATCGCTTATTTTAATGGAAAACGGTAAGGCCCAGCCCGCATAACATAAGGACAATATGAAATATAATTTTCCGATCCTGTCTTGCCGCTTCCACCACACAAAAAACCCTAAAAGAAGGGAACAAAATCCAAAGCAGAGAACAGAAAAATTATAGGGGTTCATGGTTTGGTTTTGTGAGTGTGGCTCAATGGGAAGCTGACGGTGAACGCCGCGCCCTTGCCGGGGGCCGAAGCAACGCTGATCGTGGCGTTGTGACGCTTGAGAATACCGAAACTGACGGCGAGACCCAAGCCGGTCCCTGAACCGACATCTTTGGTGGTGAAGAAGGGGTCAAAGATCTTTTTCTGATGCTCTTTGGAGATCCCGATCCCGTTATCAGTGACGGAAAGTTCGACCGCGGCCGGGGTTTTGCGCGTTTCAACCGTGATCTTGCCCTGGCATCTATTTTCTTCTCCTCGAAGGTTGCCAGGGCTAGTCCAATTGACCTTTGAATCTTTTAATAGAGAATTGGGCTTGCCTTTTACCTTTCCCTCTTGTATCGCATCACGGGCGTTCACAAGAAGATTCATCAGTACTTGCTCAAGCTCACCCGCGATCCCCTGGACGGGCGGCACTTCCGCGAGCTTCAACTCGACCTCGATATTTTCCTGCTGGAACTGGAAGCTTAAAAGCGCGCAAGTCCCCAGGATCACCTCGCGCAGATCGACATCCTTATGCGGCGTTTCCTCTGCCGTCTTGCGCGCGTATTTCATGAGCTTCTGCACGATCCCCTGGCACCGCTTCGCGCCCTCCTCGATCAGATCGAGCGATTCTTTGACATCCCCGGTGGCCGTCATCTTGAGGATCTGGGCGTTCGTGAGGACCGCGGTGAGCGGGTTATTGATCTCATGCGCCACGCCGCCGGCGAGCGTGCCCAAGGTCGCGAGCTTCTCGGCCTGCGTCAACTGCTCCTGTGTCTTGACGAGTTCCCGCGTCCGGTCCACGACGCGCTTTTCCAGCTCCACATTCCACCGCTTGAGTTCCTCGCTCATTTTGCGGACTTGCGTATAAAGTTCGCTGATATTCTCATACCGCATGGAATTCGAGAAGGCGATCGTGACCGGGATCTTGAGTTGCGCCAGGAACTGGATCTCGGCCGAGCGGTAGGGCTTCAGGTTGGTTTTCCGGCCGAGACTCACCACGCCGATCATCTTACCGCCCAGGACAAGCGGCACGGCCACGGATCCCTGCGTCTGGCGGAAGAACTGCTCGATCTCGGCCCTGAAGGTTTCGACCTCGGGGTCCGCGCCGACGAGGTGGCTCATGACGACTCTATCTTTTTCCTCAAGCCAGGCTAAAAACGGGTGATTTTGAGGGAAAGGCTTAAGGCTGCGCAACCCTTTGGCGATGGCGGGAATGTATTCGTTGTTTTTTTCATCCAGCAAAAAAACCGAAAGACGGCGGACAAAAAGCTGGCGGCGGAGCATGCGCGCGAACCCCTGCAACAGGTCGCGGAGGCTTTTCAGGTGGACAAGTTCCTGGGAAAATTTCTCCATGACCGCGAAAAGGTTCCGTCTCTGACGCTGGAAAAGATAGTCCAGACGGGGCTGAATGGCCTGAAAATAGAAATAAAAAGCCACCGCGACGGCGAGGTAATAGACGGTCGCGCCCCAAGCCGACAAAGGATCGCGGAGGCGCTGGGTCCAGTAGATGAATGCCGCGAACGGAATGACCGCCACGACGGTCGTGGCCAGCCACATGAGGGTTTTGTGGATGACCGTTTCGATATCCATCGCTTTGTAGCGGATGATCGCGTAGGCGACCACAAGGATCCAGAAAAAAACAGCCAGAAAACCGAGCGGTAGGACGGGGTAATAAACGAACTTCGGAAGATAATCGAACGATCCCAGGAACGCCACGAGAAAACCGAGCGTGATAAGGCCGATCTGCGTCCGCCGGACCCCCTTAGGCTCTTTCAGGAGAGCGCTGAAGAAATTAAAGAATGCGCATGCAAGGACCAGAAAAAAAAGCCCCAGGAAATAACGGTTGAGCGGGCCGTACATCGGGTAATAACCCCAAAAATAATGGTAGACGCCCGTGAAACTTCGTGGGGAAAAAAGCCCGACGATGTAAAAAGCCGCGCCGAAGAAAAGCCCCGTGCGGATCGCAAGCTTTTGTTTCTTGAAAAGGCCGAGCCATGTCGCGGAAAAATAATGGGTGCAGGGCGCGATCAGCGCGACGCCCAGGAATGTTACGGTCCGGTACATGAAAAGCGCGGTTTCGGGCGTGCTGGCCGCGTAAGTACCGGCGATCCCGAGGAACCAGAGAAAACCGCAAAAGCCGATCAGGAAGAACGAAAAATTGACGCGGGAGCGCTTGTTCTGGAGAAAAATAAAGATCCCGATCAGAAGCATCAGGATCCCGACCGCCAGCACGGGAACGGCGTATCCGTTGAACTCAAACGCGCGGATCAGTGTCGTCATAGGAACCTACGAGGACCGAAGACTGGGGACTTGAGACTGGAGCAAAAAGAAAAGCGCCATCGGAACCCCGAAGTTTCTAGTCTGTGGTCTGCGGTCTCTCGTCTCATGTCTTGATTCTAATTCCCCGCACTTCTTCATCTGTTACCAAGCGGCGGCCCCAGAAAAAAGGCGCGAGCTCGAATCCGTGCTTGCGCGCCAGCTTAAGGATCTCGGCCATTTTCTCTTTGGTGATATGCCCCTTGCCCCACGAAAAATTCTCATAACGTTCTTCAAGGGCGAGCACGATCGCCTCCGAAAAACAGCCGTAAAGCACCTTCGGGGACGGAAGGCCGATGTCAAAACCGGCATTGAATTCCTGAGGGAGCGAACAGATCCCGCCGGCGAAAATCAGGATGTCCCGGCGGTCGGTGTCGCTATAAGCGATATTTTTGGGGTAACCGATATCACAAATGATGGCGCCGGATTTAAAATTGGCGATATCCACGATCGAATGCGCCACGCTTGCCGCGGCGATCACGATATCCGCGTCCCGGACCGCTTCGTTGTTGTCCTTCATCCCGGAGAATTTGGCCGGGTAGCCCTCCAGCATTTTCCGGACCCGCGCCAGATTTTCGTCGCTTCGGCTTGTGACGATGATCTCCGCGGTTTTTTCGGCGAGGGCCCTCACACAGGCACTTCCGATATCCCCCGCCCCGCCGATCACGGCGACTTTGGCTTTCGAAAGATCCAACTCCCGGAGTTCGGCCGCCTTAAGGACTCCTTCGACGGCCAGTGCGGCCGTCAGCGTATTGCCCGTCGTGACCGGGACATGGATACGTTTTAAGAATTCGTCGCCGCCCCGTTCGCCCGCGATCGAGGTAAAACCGCCGAGGGCCACAATGCCGAGGCCGAGTTTTTCGGCGACCTTGCAGGATTCAACCACTTTGTCGATCACCTTGCTGATATCCGCCGTAAGCATTTCCGGGATGATGTTGCAGGCGATAAAAGAACCGTAGGTTGATTTGCCGCTCCTGGCGTGGAACTCGTTGATGTCGTAGGAGACATAGGAGGGTGTCAGCTCAAAAAGTTTCGTCAGGAATTCCGGGGACGGAAGGTGCATGTCCTTTTTAGAGGACTGGAAATAATGGATCAGATGCTGGTAATTATAGGGGTGGCCGATCACGCCGAACCCGCCCACCGGGTGGACATGACGCGCGCCCCGCTGTTCGTAATTCTGCGCGGTAAGGATCTCCTCAAAAACCGTCAGCAGCCGCTCGAAATAATGCAGGATCTTTTCGGACAAGAAGCCGCCCATCGCCTGCTCAAGGATCGGGATCCCGATCTTGATCGCCGCTTTGAAGAAAACCTCCGTGCCGCCCAGCTTATGTTCCTGGAAAGCCCAGTACCCCTCGAATTTTTCCAGATCGCCGTCGATCGCCTTGAAGCGGATCGCGGCGCGGCGCAGGTCGATATTGCTTTGGTGGATGTCGAGGGTGTCCTTTTCCTGCCAGGAGATGGGCACTTTTCCCATCTCGACCTTCCAGAGGGTCACGGCTTCAGTGCGGCTCCGGGAGAGGACGCGGCATTCCTTGATCTCCGGAAGATAGCCCGGATAGTCTTCGACCTTGGTAAAAAGACGCAGGACCTGCCAGCGCTTGGCGGGCAGGACGCGGCTCGTCGAAATGACAAATTCCCCTTCCGGATAGTCCATAGACGGTCTTCGCCCTTTCCTAAGGATTATCGGCCGGAATGAGGGATCTTTTAACTCTGGGGAAGAAAAAGGGCCGGACGCGCTCCCCTGCGGAGGACGGTCTGGCCCTAAAAAACAACAGCCCCGCTTTTTTGAAGCGGGGCTGTTGGAACTAACGACTTTCCCGGTAACGCGTTGCTTATTGCTTGGAGAACGTCACCTGGTCGATCAAAATGCTGCCGGTCTTCGGGCTGGAGTTGATATCGTCGAAAACGATGACGAACTCGTTCAAGGCGTTCCAGTTCTCAATACGACGGAACTTCTCGAACGGGATCGAGATCTTCTGCCACTGATCCGTGACGCCGCTCACGATATAAGCGGAAGGCTTGTTCGTCATGTCCTTGAGCTCGATCTTGAAGCGCTTGGTGTAGCCGGCCTTGGCATCACCCTTGACGTAGAAATTCAGGGTGTTGTAAGGGGTTGCATCCTCGCCGTTCAGCTTCATCCAGAAACCGTTATACGCGGGGTTCGGAGAATCCACATCATAATCGAGGCGGATCGAATAGCCGGCTGCGTCTCCTTGGCTATCATCCGTATCGAAGGACATCTGGCACCCTTGTGATTCATCATTCGGGTCCTTGTCCCATCCACCGAAATCGCCGCCGATATTGTTCGGCTTATCCCCGGTGTCAAAATCTGCGATCACTAACTCGTTTGCGGAAGCCGCATAAGCCGCGACTCCAAAGCCAACAACCATCAACGCAACGAGCGCTAACGTCAAACCGATGTTGAACTTCTTCATTTTTTTGTTGCTCCTTTCCGTGAAATGATACTGATTGGCGAGGGTCACTTCGAATTATACACTTTTAAAAAGATAAAGACAAGGGTTCCTATAAAAAATTTATCTTTATTAAAAATTTTTAAGAGTCATGAAAATAAGTCGCGGCTTTTTTAAAAAAACAAAAAAGCGGACCTTGTAACCCGATAAGAAAGAAGGAGTTACGTAAACAAAATCTCAGATCTTGGAAAAGGAATCAAGGACCGTTTTCATTTCTTCCGCGCGTTGCCGGGCCTCTTCGGAAGCGGCATTGCGCTGCAGGTCGGTAAGTTTTGACCGTAATTCCGCGAGCTTTTCATGTTCAACGCGCAGACGCCTTAAAATGATATTGATATCATGCGCCATGTCATGAAAGAAGTCCCCTTCGCGGATCTTGATATCGTGGGGCAGCTCCCCGCGGTTCACTTTCAAAAGCGTTTGACGGAAACGGTAGACAGGACCGGCGACCCGGTGAAGGAAAACCACGCCGTAGGCCCCGATGATAATGAGCGTGAGGATCAGGACCAGCGTGACCCGGATGATGATGCGGTAACTCACATCGGAAAGGACCTCAAAGGGATTCACTTTCCCGAAATAGAGCGCTCCTCCGAAGGCCGCGTCGCGGATCGTCTGGTGAATGACCCAGGCCACGGCTCCTGCAGCCACCATGAAAAGAGCGATGAGCATGAAGGAAAATTCCCGCTGCATCGGGCGGTGGATGATGATGTTCTTTACCTGGCGCTTATAAGGGCGTTGACCCGCCGGCGCCTTGACCTGTACGTTGTTGGCGTGGATATCCATTTTTTTCTCCTTATGATTGAAAGTTCGCTGTTCCGTTCACGTGGGCGTTACGATGCCGTTTCATATAGAAAGCGGCCCTTTGGGTTTTATGAATAAACGCTGAAAAAAATGCGGCGTTGGAACCCCGGAATCGCCTTTCATCCAGGCCTTAACGTCCTCGGCCGCCATGATAAGACACGGCAGGACAAAGAGCGTTAACAAAGTCGAACTGATCAAGCCGCCGATCACCGTAATTGCGAGCGGCGACCAGAGGTCGCTCGCCTGCCCGAAACTAAGCGCCATTGGCAAGAACCCGAGCACCGTGGAAGTGACCGTCATCATGATCGGCCTCAAACGGTCCAGGGCCGCTTCCACCAGCCGTTGCTCCATGGGTTTTTGGGGATCAAGGTGGGTCAGGTGATCGACTAAAATGATGGCGGCGTTCACGACATAGCCCGCTAATAAGATAATGCCGATAAAGACTTGCGTGCTCAACGGTTTGGGGGCCGGGATCCATGCAACCCAATTCGCCGGAACACCGAGAAATGTAAGGGGTTTTATAAAAAAGGCGGACCATCCTAAAGCCAGCCAAATACCCGTCGCCGCCATCGGAACGGTCGCCATGATCAACAAGGGGTAAAGATAACTTTGATAAAGGCATGCCATGACCATGTAGACTAAAAAGACCGTAAGGATCACCGCAAAACCAAGCTCGGTTTTGCTTTTCATCAGTTCTTCAAAACCGCCGCCGAAGCGCCAGTAATAATCGTCGGGGAGTTTTACGTCCTTGAGAGCATCCTTAACGTCAGCCGCGATCTTTTCGATCGGCTTTTTGGTGTCTCCTTTAACGAAAACATAACGGTGTTTGTCTTTCCGGTCGATCGTCTGCGGGCCTGTCGAAGGGTAAAAATTCGCGATCTCGCTTAAAGGCACCTGCTTCGCCTCCTGGGTCTGGACGTAGATCTGGCCGAGATCCTCAAGTTTCTGGCGGTAGATCGCCTGGAGGCGCGTGATGGTCTCGATCTCTTCTCCTTTGGAAAGTTCGTGGAATTTCGTGGGACGCATGCCGCGGACCTGGGCATGCATGCTGTCGGCAACCGTCTTGACGCTCAATCCGTACATGGCCGCTTTGCCTTTATCCACCACAAGCGAGTATTCGGGCCGCTTGCGAAGGTCGGTCATGACCAGGTTGCTTAAACCGTCCACTTTGGACATCTTGTTGGCAAATTCCTTGGCGAGTTTTTCAAGTTCATCGCCGTCCTGCCCGTAGATATTCACGACAAGTTTTTTCTGCTCGGAAGAACCGGCGCCCTCGTCGACGATCAGACTATAGTCGCTATGGATCTCTTTGATGGCCGCGTTCCCCTGCTCGTCGATAATCTTCATGATCTCGTCCTTGGAATACTGCCGCTGGCGGGACGGTTTCAGGCGCACAAAAAGCCGGAGGTCATCCTTGGAGACCGTCGTCGAAAAAAGCGTGATGTCGGGGATCTTGGAGAGGATCTCCTCGATCTTAGCCATGGCTTCATCGTTGGACTCCAAGCGCGCGCCGGCCAAGGGGAAGGTCACGACCGCGAATTCGTTCTCCTCAAACGATGACGGCCAGTCGATCGGCGTGCGGCTGAGCATCCAGATCGAAAAGCAGCAAAGAACTGTCGTTATCAAAAGAACGCGCCACCGGCGGCGGAGCGTCCACAGGATCGCGCGGGCATAGCGGTTTTTGATCCGTTCGATGAATTTTCCCGAGGAATGCTCGCGTTTATCATTAAGCTCGGAACGGGCGAATTGCCGGATCAGCATGGGGATCAGCATAAGGGCGGAGAAAAAGGAGCAGATCAGGGACACGGCGATCGTGAAAGCGAACCCGCCGTACGTCAACTGGATCGTTTTATCCGAGAGCACGATCGGCAGGAATACCACGAGCGTGGTGACCATGGAAGCCAAAAGCGGGAGCCACACCTCCTCGCTTCCCTCGCGGATGGCAAGCGTGTCCCCGAGGCCGTGTTCTTTTTTGGAGGAAATATTCTCCATGATCACGACGGCCGTATCGACCAGAATGCCGGTCGCCAGGGAAAGCCCGCTTAAGGTCATGACATTGATGCTGATATTGCAGGCCGCCATAAAGATGAACGTGGCGACCAGGGAGCACGGAATGACCACGAGAATGATCGCCGAAAGGATTCTTTTCCGGATAAACGCATAGATCACGCCCATTGTCAGGATCAACCCGACAAAAAGCGCGCCTTTGACGTCCCCGATCGCCCGGCTGATCGTATCCGCCCGGTCGTTGACGATCACGATCTTCAGCTCGCCCTTGTGATCGACTTCGAAGGCATCAAGCACTTTGTTAAGATCATCGGCGACCTCAAGCGTGTTGGCCATGCTCGCTTTTTTCACATAGACCGTCACGTTCTGCTCCAGATTCAGCCGCGCCTGGTCGGTCGCCTCGAGATAGGAATCTTTCACAGTCCCGATCTCTTTAAGTGCGATGATGGAACCCTGCCGGGTGGCTTTCATGCCGATATCCCCTACCTCGTCGACCGTGAGGAAGGAACCCATGCTGCGGACCGCGAACGCGAATTTCCCGGTCTCCACGTTCCCGGCCAGAAGGTTCACGTTGCTTTGGCCCAGCACGTCCATCACGCGTTCGATCGCGATGTTGTAAGACACCATCTTGTCCCGGTCGAGCTCCACAAGGATCTTCCGCTCGCGGCCGCCATAAACCTCGACGCTCGCGACGCCGTCCACGCGGCTTAAGACCGGTTTCAGTTTGATATCCACGAGCTCGCGGATATCCTCCGGGGACATGCTCTCCGAGGTCACCGCAAACACCATGATGGCGGCCTGCGCGTCGTCATAATTGGCGATCACGGGTTTTTCGATCTCTTTGGGAAGAAGCGGTTTGACGCGCGCGAACTTCTCGCGGACCTCCAGCGCGGCAAATTTCATGTTCGTCCCCGGCTCGAATTCCATCGTCACGCGGGACTCGGCTTCGCGGGAGCTCGAGTAGAGGTTCTTCATGCGGCTCACGGTCCCGATCGCTTCTTCGATGGGTTTGGTGATCATCTTTTCGACATCCTGGGAAGGAAGGCCGCCGCGGGCGCGCACCACGATGGAAATAATGCCCTGGCTCTGGCCCTGGTAAAGTTCGACCTTCAGGCGCATAAGAGAGATAATGCCGATCACGATGACCGCGGCGAAAAGAATGGCGGTCATGACCGGACGTTTGAGTGCGAAACTAGGGAGTCCCATGATCAGGCCGGAGGCGTTTCGGTGTCTTCTTGCTCTTCTTCTTGTTCCTGGGTCTCTTCTTCATAACCGAGATATTTCTCCAAGAACCGGTTGACGACGATATAAAAACACGGAAGCACGATCAAGGTAAGTACCGTGGAGGAAAAAAGGCCGCCCATCGCCGTCACGGCCAGAGGCGACAGAAGCCCGGCGCCTTCCCCGAGGCCGAGGGCGATCGGGAACATACCCATGATGGTGGTGGTCGATGACATCAATACGGGGCGCGTTCGGGTGCGCACCGCTTCCCAGACCGCGGCGACCATTTCCTTCCCCTCCGAACGGAGCTGGTTGATATATTCCATCAGCACGATCCCGTTGCCGACGACCACGCCACCCAGAAGCACAAGGCCGAGAAGCGAGATCACGTTGAAGGTCGTGCCGGTGATCTTAAGCGCGATCAACGCGCCGCCGAAAGAAAGCGGCACGGTCACCATGATGATCAAGGGCTGGAGGAAAGATTCGAATTGCGCGGCCATGATCATATAAACAAGCATGATGGCGAGCACGAATGCGAAGATGACACCGCCAAAATTCTCGCGGATCTCTTTCGCCTTGCCGGAAAGACGGACCTGGAAATCCTGCGGGATATCGTCGGGGATCCGGAGCCCCGAGAGGAATTTCTGAACATCTTTTAGCACATCCTTATCTTGCCGGGTCTTGTCGATCTCGGCGGAAATGGTCACGGTGCGCTCCTGGTCCATGCGCTTGATCTCGCTGGGGCCCCGGCCGCGCTCCACGCCCGCAAGCTCTTTTAAAGGCACATGCACATCCAGGACTTTGGAGTAAAGCAAAAGCGTCCCGAGGTTCGAAATATTCTCCTTGTCTTTTTCGCTCAACCGGACCCGCACGTCGATCTCGCGGCCGCCCTCCCTGTATTGGGTCGCGACCACGCCTTCAATGGCCGCCTTGGCCGTCAGCGAAATATCCAAAGCGGAAATTCCGTAAAGCGCCGCCCGTTTTTTATTGATCTCGAGCTTGGTCTCGGGTGTTTTTTCGCCGATATCATCCTGGACATTGATGATGCCGGGGATCAGCGCCAAGCGTTCTCTCAAACGCTTCACAAGGTCCTCCATGATCGTAAAATCGTACCCTTTGACTTCGATCAGGACCGGCTTGAGGCCTCCCGCTCCGACCGAAAATTCGCTTTCCTGGAGGACGAACTCGACTTTGGCTTCGTCCCTTTCAAGGTTCAGCGCTTCAAGTTTTTTCGTTAAGCCCGCCACGATCTTCGAAGAGGGCTGTTTTCTCTTCTTATCCAGTGTGACAAGGATCAGCGCCTGGGAGGGGCGCAGAGTTTCGATCTTGATCTCGCCGCGGCTTGTCTTTTCACTTCCGATCGCAACGGAAATATCCTGGACGGCTTTTTCGGAACGCAGCATCTCTTCGAGCCGTTTACAAATATCGTCCGTCACGCCCAAGCGGGTCCCGAGCGGCATATCAACTTTAACGTAGAACTGCCCTTGATCGACCTTAGGGAGAACTTCACGGTCGATCGTTGGAATGAGCAAGAAAGTGGATGCAAGCGCCAAAAACGCGGTGAATAGGATCCCCAGCATAAAGCTGTTCTGCGCCTCTTTGGTCGGCATCTCCATGATCTTTTTATCAAGATCCCCGGTAAGACTCAGAGGTTTATACTCTTGCTGCTTGATGCCCACATAGGTAGAAAGCA
>ENA-UOWG01003256-UOWG01003256.1-activated-sludge-metagenome-genome-assembly--contig:-NODE-3256-length-12613-cov-32.715639_pt1 | contig 12613 bp, 11 predicted proteins | sample MGYA00238147_ERZ761563 | MGnify/ENA primary metagenome ERZ761563 (study PRJEB28884, sample SAMN05720216) | anaerobic digester metagenome | isolation source: active sludge of municipal... | reverse complement strand
ACAGCATGAACAGGGCGGCAAACTTCGGCATCTTGTTAACCACACCGCCGTAATCAGCGATCTGGCGGCTATGTACACGGTCGTACATGACGCCGATGCAGAAGAACATGGCGCCGGAGACGAAGCCGTGCGAAACCATCTGTACCAGCGCGCCTTCGATGCCCATGGCACTGAACATGAAGAAGCCCAGCGTCACGAAGCCCATGTGGGCGATCGATGAATAGGCAACCAGCTTCTTCATATCGGCCTGGACCAGGGCGACAAAACCGATGTAGACCACGGCAATCAGCGACAGGGCAACCACCAGGCCGGAGAGTTCATGCGACGCATCGGGCGCGATCGGCAGCGAGAAACGCAGGAAGCCGTAGGCGCCGAGCTTGAGGGCGATGGCGGCCAGCACGATGGAACCACCTGTCGGCGCTTCGACGTGAGCATCCGGCAACCAGGTATGCACCGGCCACATCGGCACCTTGACCGCGAAGGCAATCAGGAAAGCGAGGAACAGCCAGATCTGGGCGCCCAGCGCGATCGGCAGTTTGTGCCATTCGAGAATGGAGAAGCTGCCACCGGAGTTGATGAACAGATACATCAGGGCCAGCAGGAAGAGCAACGAACCGAAAAGCGTGTAGAGGAAAAACTTGAAGGCAGCATAAACCCGGTTCGGGCCGCCCCAGACGCCGATGATCAGATAGAGCGGGATCAGCGACGCTTCGAAGAAGACATAGAAAAGGATGCCGTCCAGGGAGGTGAAGATGCCGTTCATCAGCCCCGACATGATCAGGAACGCTGCGTTGTACTGGGCGACCTTTTCCTGGATGACTTCCCAACCTGCCGCAACGACGATGATCGTGATGAAGGCATTGAGCACGACGAAAAGCATGGAGATGCCATCGACGCCGAGGTGGTAGTTGATATTGAAGCGGGGAATCCAGTTTCTCAGTTCAACGAACTGCATGCCGCCGTTGGCGATATCGAAGCCGGTCCACAGCGGAATCGTGACCAGGAAGGCGGCGATCGAGCCAAACAGGGCAAGCATCCGTGCCAGCGGAGCGTTCCGGTCGGATCCGGTGGCGAGCACCACCAGACCGGCGACGATTGGAATCCAGATGGCTAGAGATAGCAGCGGGTAAGTCGACATGTTATTCCTTGCTTTTCTGCGAACTATTCACGCTAGGCGCGGTTGATCCACAGGGTCATCAGCACAAAGACGCCGATGATCATGGTGAAAGCGTAGTGATAGACGTAACCGGTCTGGAACAACCTGGTTACCGAGGCAATCATTCCGACAAGTTTGGCCGACCCATTGACGATCACGCCATCGATCACGGCGACATCGCCGCCGCGCCAGAACGCCTTGCCGAGAGCGCGTGAGCCGCCAGCCAGGACCAGTTCATTGAACTTGTCGAAGTAGTACTTGTTCTCAAGAAGCGTATTGATCGCCGAGAACCGGCGCTGGATTGCTGCCGGAATGTCGGGCCGCTTCATGTAGAAGAACCAGGAAAGCACCACGCCGGCAAGTGCCAGGAAGAACGGCAGTGTCGTCAGGGCATGAATGCCCATGGCGGTCGCGCCATGGAAATGCTCGGCAAGATGCGCCATGGCCGGATGCGCCTGGGAGTCGACAAAAATGACGCCCTTGAAATAGTCGCCGAAGAGCATCGGACCGATCGCGATGAAGCCGATGACTACGGACGGAATGGCCAGCAGGACCAGGGGCAACGTTACCACCCACGGCGTTTCGTGCGGTTTTTGACCAGGCGCGAGACCATGGTGATGGTCGTGCGAAACTTCTTCGTCATCATGGTCACCATGATGATCGTGATGTTCGTCGTGTGCTGCCTTGCCGAAACGCTCCTCGCCGTGGAAGACGAGGAAATACATCCGGAAAGAATAGAACGCGGTCACGAACACGCCAGCCATGACGGCGAAGTAGGCAAAGCTGGAGCCGGGGATGTGCGAGAGTGCCACCGCCTCGATGATCGAATCCTTGGAATAGAAACCAGCCAGGAACGGGGTACCGATAAGTGCCAGGGAACCGACCAGCGAAGTGATCCAGGTAATGGGCATGTATTTGCGCAAGCCACCCATGTTGCGGATGTCCTGATCGTGATGCATCCCGATAATGACCGAACCGGCGGCGAGGAATAGTAGCGCCTTGAAGAAGGCATGAGTCATCAGGTGGAAGATGGCCACGGAGTAGGCGGAGGCACCCAGCGCAACGGTCATGTAGCCAAGCTGGGAGAGTGTCGAGTAAGCCACGACACGTTTGATGTCGTTCTGGATGATCCCGAGGAAGCCCATGAACAGCGCGGTGATCGCACCAATCACCAGAACGAAGGAAAGTGCGGTGGTCGACAGTTCGAACAACGGCGACATGCGCGCGACCATGAAGATACCTGCCGTCACCATCGTGGCAGCGTGTATCAGCGCGGAGATCGGTGTCGGGCCTTCCATCGAGTCGGGCAGCCAGACGTGCAGGGGAACCTGGGCAGACTTGCCCATGGCACCGATGAACAGGCAGATACAGGTCACGGTCATCAGCGACCAGTCAGCCGATCCCCAGATATTGATGGTGGCGCTCGCAAATTCTGGGGCCTTCTTGAACACCTCGGCGTAATCGAGCGTACCGAAATGCGCGAGAACGAGTCCGATACCAAGAATGAAGCCGAAGTCACCGACGCGGTTGACCAGGAAGGCCTTCATGTTGGCGAAGATTGCAGTCGGCCGGGTGTACCAGAAACCGATCAACAGGTAGGAAACCAGGCCGACAGCTTCCCAACCGAAGAACAACTGCATGAAATTGTTGCTCATGACCAGCATCAGCATGGAGAACGTAAACAACGAGATATAGCTGAAGAAGCGGTTGTAGCCCGGGTCTTCCTGCATGTAGCCGATCGTGTAGATATGGACCATCAGCGATACGAAGGTCACGACCAGCATCATCGTCGTGGTCAGCGAGTCGATCAGGAAGCCAACTTCAAACCGGTAGTCGCCACTGGTCAGCCAGGTGTAGACAGGACCATTGAAGGTGTGGCCGGCTTGAACATCCTTGAAAATTATCACCGACGCGATAAAAGCGGCCGCGACACCGGCAATCGTCACGGTGTGGGCAAGCCAGCGCGGAATGACACGACAGAACAGGCCGGCAATCATGGCCCCGAACAGGGGCGCCAGGGGAACCAGCAGGTAGAGTTTTTGCATTTCCATGTTAACCCTTCAGGCTACCCAGGTCATCCACGTGGATGCTCTTCAGGTTGCGGAACAGCACGATCAGGATGGCCAGGCCGATCGCCGATTCGGCTGCAGCCACGGTCAGGATGAAGAAAACGAAGATCTGGCCGGAAAGATCCTGAAGATAGTGTGAAAAGGCCACGAAATTCATGTTGACCGCAAGCAGCATCAGTTCGATGGCCATCAGCAGCACCAGCAAGTTCTTCCGGTTGAGAAAGATGCCGACCACGCTGATCGCGAACATGATCGCGCCGAGAATCAGGAAGTGCGAGAGTGAAAGAGTTAGCATTGGCGCCCCGGGTTCAGTCTTTTTCTACCGGCATCTGCAGTACGCGGACACGATCCTTCGCCTTGACGAAGACCTGCTGATTCGGATTGGTGTATTTCGACTTCTTCGGACCACGATGGGTCAGGACGATCGCAGCGATCATGCCGACCAGCAGAATGATAGAAGCCAGCTCGAAGGGATACACGAAATCGGTGAACATCAGCGCACCGATGGCCTTGGTGTTGGACACGCCGGCAGGCATGAGCGCGTCAGCAGCAGGTACCTGAAAATATTTGCTCCCCAGAACCAGCCCCATTTCCATGACCATCAGGATGCCGAGCATCGCCCCGAGGGGAAGATAGCTCCAGAATCCCTGGCGGATGCGATCGAGATTGATGTCGAGCATCATAACCACGAAGAGGAAGAGCACCATGACCGCGCCGACATAGACCAGGATGATCGCAATCGCTAGAAATTCGGCTTGCAGTAGCGCCCAGATACCGCCGCAGGTGAAAAATGCGAGGATCAAGTGCAGTGCGGCATGCACCGGGTTGCGCGCGGTAATGACGCGCAGACTGGCGAATATGAGAATCGCCGACAGAAAAAAGAAGACTACAGTCTGAAAATCCATCGCTAGTACCTGTTATCGGTAAGGTGCATCTTGTTCGCGATCCTTGGCAATCTGCGCCTCGTACCGGTCACCGTTGGCCAGCAACATCTGCTTCGTATAGTAAAGATCACCCCGTCGTTCACCGTGGTACTCGAAGACACGCGTTTCAACAACCGCATCCACGGGGCAGGCTTCCTCGCAGAAACCGCAGAAAATACACTTGGTCAGATCGATGTCGTAGCGCGTGGTGCGCCGCGAACCGTCATCTCGCGGTTCCGCCTCGATCGTTATGGCCAGAGCGGGACAGATTGCCTCGCAAAGCTTGCAGGCGATGCACCGCTCCTCGCCGTTCGGGTAACGACGTAAGGCATGCAGGCCACGGAAACGTGCGCTCTGTGGTGTCTTTTCCTCCGGGTACTGAACAGTGATCTTGCGGGCAAAGAAATATTTGCCCGTGACCGACATACCCTTCAGCAGCTCCTTGAGGAGCAGGCTGTTGAAGATTTCCTTCATCGAACCCATTGATCTCTCCTCACTTCCAGATATTGAGCGGGGACATCATCCAGACCCCCACCACAACGAGCCAAACCAGACAGACCGGCAGGAATACCTTCCAGCCCAGACGCATCAGCTGGTCAAAACGGTAACGCGGAAAAGTGGCGCGGAACCAGAGGAACAGAAACAGGATGAATGCCATCTTGGCGAAGAGCCAAAGCACGCCATCCGGCAGGAAGCCGACGGGTGAAATCCAGCCACCGAGGAACATGATCGATGTCAGGGCCGACACCAGAATCATGTTCGCGTACTCGGCCAGGAAGAAGACGGCGAAAGCCATACCGGAATATTCGACGTGGAAGCCGGCAACGATTTCCGATTCACCCTCGGCGACGTCGAACGGCGCACGGTTGGTTTCGGCAACACCCGAAATCAGATAGACCAGGAACATCGGCAACAGTGGCAGCCAGTTCCAGGAAAGGAATCCCAGGCCCCAATCGGCAAAACGCCCCTGATTCTGAACATTGACGATCTCGACCAGATTGAGGCTGTTCGACACCATCAGGACGCAGATCAGCGAGAACCCCATCGAGATTTCGTAGGAAACCATTTGGGCCGAAGCCCGCATTGCCCCGAGGAAGGCATACTTCGAGTTGGAGGCCCAACCGGAAAGGATGATGCCGTACACACCCATCGATGTAATGGCCATGATGTACAGCAGGCTGGCATCGATATTGGCCAGCACCAGACTGTCATTGAAAGGCACGACCGCCCAGGCAGCAAGGGCTGGCGCAATCGCCAGCATTGGCGCGATGATGAAGATACCCTTGTTGGCACCGCTCGGAACGATGATTTCCTTCATCAACAGCTTGAGACCGTCGGCGATCGGCTGGATCAGGCCCCACGGCCCCACCCGGTTCGGACCGATACGGACCTGCATATAGCCGATTACCTTGCGTTCCGCCCAGGTCAGATAGGCAACGCTCAGCATGAGCGGGGCAACGATCAGGACAATTTTCACCAATGTCCAGACTGCAGGCCAAGCACCGCCGAACACACCCAGCCCTAAATTCATCAGTGCGTCCATTTATGCACGCTCCACGGAAATGAGACCGAACATTTCACCAAGGCCAGTCGTGCTTTGATGAGCGGCCGCCGCGCGGACACAGTCGTCAGGCACCGCGTTGTCCATCCTGGCCGTCAGAATCGCTTCACCGAGTCCCTGCTTGACACGGACCCGGCCTCCGGCAGAAACGCCCAGCTTCGAAAGTGTCTTTTCATTCATCCGTGCCGCGGGCGCCACTGCATCAGCCGTCTGCTGAAGTGCCGGCGCACGGCGCGCCATCGGATCGGCAAAGTTGATCGGCACGTCGGCGATACGCTGCAATCCTGTTGAAACCAAACCTAGGTTGATTGCCACGCCGTTCAATCCGTTATCGAGACCGGCAACGAACTCGGTATCCTTGCCAATCACCTCATCGCGTACCGCTTCGCTGGATTCGTAAGCAAAGCCATCCAGATTCAGTACGTTACCAAGGACACGCAATACCTTCCAGGCAGGACGGCAATCGCCGCGTGCCTTGACAACCCCGTTGAAGCTTTGCGCCCGGCCTTCGATATTCACGAAAGTACCCGAGGTTTCGGTGTATGGGGCAATTGGCAACATCACGTCGGCGTATTCAAGCGCAGCTGCATGTTTGAATGCGGACATGAAGACGACAAGACTGGCCTGCTTCAACGCTCCGACAACCAGTTGCGGGTTGGCGCAATCGAATTCCGGCTCCAACCCCATCAGCACGTAAGCCTTGCGCTGCTGCTCAAACATCTGGCGTGCGTTGGCACCGGACGGCAGGGACCAGCCCAAATGACCGCCAACCGTGTTGGCGCCCTCGCCCAAGAAACCGACTGTGGCATTGGTCAGCTTTCCGAGTTCGATCGCAAGTGCATGGAGTTGCGTTGCTTGCGAGGACTGTGTTGCCACATTACCGAGGAAAATGGCCCGCTTCTCGCCGTCGACAAGACTTTGAGCAATTTTCTTGCTGGTTTCGCACGTCGCAACAGTCTCCAGACCAGCCGGAACACTGACGCCCTTGATTTCAGCAGCAGCCTTGACCACCGCCGCAAGGGTATTCGCCAGACTGGCCGGAGCAACGGAGAGGCTTGCGTGCAGATCGATCAATTGATCGTCGGCAGCCACCGAAATGAGGCTGACCTTGGTGTATTTCTTGGCCGCTTGGCGCAGGCGCTGGGCGATCAGCGGATGATCCTTGCGCAGGAAGGAGCCAACCACCAGTGCCGCATCAAGATCCTTGATTTCCTCCAGACGCAAACCAAGCCAAGGCGCGCCGGCGCGCTTGAAATCGCTGCTGAAGTCGCTCTGACGGGGGCGAAAATCGATATTGCCGCTACCAAGCCCCTTCATGACCTTGGCGAGAAGATGAAGTTCTTCGAGCGTTGAGCTTTGTGAAGCAAGCGCCGCCACCGCATCGCCACCATTCTCGCGGGCAACATCCTTCAAGCCATGCGCGACATAGTCGAGCGCCACATTCCAGTCGACTTCGCGCCACTGACCACCCTGCTTGACCATAGGCTTGGTGAGGCGCTCGTCGGAATTCAATGCCTGATAGGAGAAACGCTCCTTATCGGAAATCCAGCATTCATTGACTGCTTCGTTCTCACGCGGCAAAACGCGCATCACGTTGTCGTGCTTGACCTGAACGACCAGATTGGCGCCGACGGAATCGTGCGGACTGATCGACTTGCGGCGCTGCAGTTCCCAGGAACGGGCGGTATAGCGGAATGGCTTGGAAGTCAGGGCGCCGACAGGGCACAGGTCGATCATGTTGCCCGACAATTCGGAGTCTACCGTGCGACCGAGGAAAGTGGTGATCTCGGAATGCATGTTGCGGTTGGCCATGCCGAGTTCCATGATGCCGCCGATCTCTTGGCCGAAGCGCACGCAACGGGTACAGTGAATGCAGCGGCTCATTTCTTCCATCGAAACCAGCGGGCCGACATTTTTGTGGAAGACGACGTGCTTTTCCTCGGAATAACGGCTCTTCATCGGGCCGTAACCAACTGACATGTCCTGCAACTGGCACTCGCCACCCTGATCGCAAATCGGGCAATCCAGCGGGTGGTTGATCAGCAGAAACTCCATCACTCCCTTCTGCGCCTTGATGGCCAGATCGGAATGGGTGAACACCTTCATGCCGTTGGTCACCGGCGTTGCACACGCAGGCAACGGCTTCGGCGCCTTTTCCACCTGCACCAGACACATGCGGCAGTTGGCGGCAATCGAAAGTTTCTTGTGGTAGCAAAAATGCGGAATATAAACACCCACCTGCTGCGCGGCGTCCATCACCGTGCTGCCGTCGGGTACTTGCGCTTTCTTGCCGTCGATCTCGATTTCTAGCATGTCGCTACCTTGTAGCCAGTTCTTTCGTATCTATCGCTTGGAAGGTTTCTTCAGGCCTGAACCTTGTGGAAACCGCTGCCCGCCCACTGGACATCCTTGGGAACCAGACAGGTCTTGTGTTCTATGTGGTACTCGAACTCGCTGCCAAAATGCTTGAGGAAGCTCTGCACCGGCAACGCCGCAGCATCGCCGAGGGCGCAAATGGTGCGCCCCATGATGTTGCCCAGCACGCTGTTCAACAGGTCCAGATCCTCCGGCTTGCCCAAGCCGTTTTCGATACGATGCACCACCTTGTACATCCAGGCCGTCCCCTCGCGGCAAGGCGTACATTGGCCGCAGGACTCTTCGTAATAGAAAAAGGACAGACGCTCCAGCGCCTTGACCATGCACACCGTTTCATCCATGACGATGACCGCACCGGAACCGAGCATGGAACCCGCTTTACTAATGCCGTCGTAGTCCATGGTGGTATCCATCATGACCGCACCGGGAATAACCGGTGCCGACGAACCACCGGGGATGACTGCCTTGATCTTGCGCCCGCCGCGCATGCCGCCACACATTTCCAGCAGGGTGGAGAACGGCGTACCGAGGGGAATTTCATAATTGCCCGGACGATTGACATGGCCGGAAACGGAAAACAGCTTGGTGCCACCGTTGTTGGGCTTGCCCAGGTTGAGAAACTCCTCGCCACCCATCTTCAGGATGAAAGGAATGGAAGCGAAAGTTTCCGTGTTGTTGATCGTCGTCGGCTTGCCGTAAAGGCCATAGGAGGCCGGGAACGGCGGCTTGAAGCGTGGTTGCCCCTTCTTGCCCTCAATGGATTCGAGCAGCGCGGTTTCTTCGCCGCAGATATAGGCGCCGTAGCCATGGTGGGCGAACAATTCGAAGTTGAACCCGGAACCGAGAATATTCTGACCGATGAACCCGGCAGCACGGGCTTCATCCAGCGCTTCTTCAAAACGCTTGTATTCTTGCCAGACTTCGCCGTGAACATAGTTGTAGCCGCGGTTGGCGCCCATCGCATAGGCGGCGATCGCCATGCCCTCGATGACCGCGTGCGGGTTGAAGCGCATGATGTCGCGGTCTTTGAATGTCCCGGGTTCGCCTTCGTCAGTATTGCAGACGACGTACTTGTCCCCCGGGAAGGAGCGCGGCATGAAGGACCATTTCAGACCAGTCGGGAAGCCGGCGCCGCCACGACCACGGAGGACGGATTTTTTGACTTCGCTGATAACCTCTTCCTGAGACATCTTGCTTTCCAGGATGCGGCGTAGCTGAGCGTAACCGCCGCGAGCGACATAGTCCTGAAGGCGCCAGGTATTGTCGCCGTCAAGTCCTTCCATCAGAACACCGTTGATCGAACCAAGCATTGCCATTATCTGCACTCCTCAAGCAGCTTGTCGATCTGCTCCGGATGCATGTGGCTACACATTGAGCGATTATTGACAATCATCACCGGTGCATCACCGCAGGCGCCCATGCATTCACCCTCTTTCAGGGTGAACTTGCCGTCAGCTGTCGTTTCGCCATAGCCGATGCCGAGCTTCTTCTGCACATATTCGCCAGCGTGATAACCACCGGAAAGCGCACACGGCAAGTTGGTACAGACCGTAATCTTGTACTTGCCGATCGGCTTCAGGTCATACATGTTGTAGAAGGATGCCACCTCGTAGGCCGCGATTGGCGGCATACCGAGATAATTTGCAACCGCCTCGATTGCTTCGGGAGGCAACCAGCCCTTTTCTTCCTGGGCGTGCGCAAGACAAGCCATCGACGCCGACTGTTTCTGATCGGCGGGGTACTTGGCGACCTCGCGGTCGAACTTCTGGAGGGTTTCAGCGGAAAACATCAGCGGTCAATCTCGCCAAAAACAATATCTTGGGAACCGATAATCGTAACGACGTCGGCAATCATGTGGCCACGGGACATCTCGTCCATCCCCGCCAGGTGCACATAGCCTGGCGCACGAATCTTCATGCGGTAAGGCTTGTTGGCGCCATCCGAGATGAAATAGATACCAAATTCACCCTTTGGATGCTCTACCGCAGAGTAGGCTTCGCCCGGCGGAACATGAATCCCCTCGGTGAAGAGCTTGAAGTGATGGATAAGCTCTTCCATGTTGGATTTCATGCTTTCGCGGGGTGGCGGCGCAACCTTGTGGTTTTCGGTGATGACCGGTCCCGGATTCTTGCGGAGCCAGTCGATACATTGTTTGATGATGCGATTGGACTGGAGCATTTCCTCCATACGCACCAGATAGCGGTCGTAACTATCTCCGTTCACGCCGACCGGAACATCGAAGTCGACCTTGTCATAGGCTGCATACGGCTGCTTTTTGCGCAAATCCCAAGCGATACCGGACCCGCGCAGCATCGCGCCGCTGAATCCCATTTGCATCGCTCTTTCCGGAGTCACCACGCCGACATTGACCAGACGCTGCTTCCAGATCCGGTTATCGGTCAGCAGCGTATGGTATTCGCTGTGATATGTCGGGAATCGGTTCGTAAAGTCTTCAAGAAAATCCAGCAGGGAGCCACTGCGGTTTTCGTTTAGTTCTCCGGCTTTCTTCGCACTGGTCCAGGTCGAAGCCTCATATTGAGGCATGCGATCCGGCAAATCACGATAAACGCCGCCCGGACGATAATACGCCGCATGCAGACGAGCGCCGGAAACTGCCTCATAGACATCCATGAGATCTTCACGCTCACGGAAAGTGTAGAGCGCCATGGTCATGGCACCGACGTCCAGCGCGTGACAGCCGATCCACAACAGATGATTGAGGATCCGCGTCACCTCGTCGAACATGGTACGGATGTACTTGCCACGCTCCGGCACTTCGATGCCAAGCAGCTTTTCAGCCGCCAGACAATAAGCATGCTCGTTGCACATCATGGACACATAGTCCAGACGATCCATGTACGGCACCGACTGAACCCACGTCCTGGTTTCGGCAAGCTTTTCGGTAGCGCGATGCAAAAGTCCGATGTGCGGGTCGGCACGCTGCACGACCTCACCATCCAGTTCCAGCACCAAACGCAGCACGCCATGCGCCGCCGGGTGTTGCGGCCCGAAATTTAGGGTGAAATTACGAATATCAGCCATGAGCAGGATCCCCGTAGGTATCTTCGCGCACGATGCGCGGGGTGTTTTCGCGGGGCTCGATTGTCACCGGCTGGTAGATGACGCGACCCTGATCAGGGTCATAGCGCATCTCAACATGACCGGAAATCGGGAAATCCTTGCGGAACGGGTGACCAATAAATCCGTAATCGGTCAGGATGCGACGCAGGTCGTCGTGACCGACGAAGGCTATGCCGAAAAGATCGAAGGCTTCACGCTCGAACCAGTTGACGCTGGTCCAGACACCGATGAGCGAATCCACAGAGGGAAACTCGTCATCATCAGCAAAGACGCGAACCCGCAAACGCCAGTTATGCGCGATCGACAACAAATGCGAGACCACCCCAAAACGACGGCCAGACCAAGCGCCATCGCCGTAGGTTGAATAGTCGACACCGCAGAGATCGATCATCTCCTCGAAGCGCAGATCAGGCTCATCACGCAGAGCGGTCATGACCACGAGATAGTCGGCAGCAGCGACCTCGATGGTCAACTCACCAAGAGCAAGCTTTAACGATTTCAGCTTGTCTTCGAAGTGCTTCTGCAGGTTTTGGCTAAGCGTTTCCAGCTTGGCGGACATATCGAATCAGCCTTGGCAATTAACGAGCAATGGTATTGGTACGACGAATCTTGTTTTGAAGCTGAATGATGCCGTAGAGCAAGGCTTCCGCCGTGGGCGGGCAGCCCGGCACATAGATATCGACCGGCACGATCCGGTCGCAGCCACGAACCACCGAATATGAATAGTGATAATAGCCACCGCCATTGGCACAGGAGCCCATCGAAATGACCCATCGCGGCTCGGCCATCTGATCGTAGACCTTGCGCAATGCCGGCGCCATCTTGTTGGTCAAGGTCCCGGCGACGATCATCACATCCGATTGGCGAGGACTGGGGCGGAACACCACGCCAAAGCGATCCAGGTCGTAACGCGCACAGCCGGCATGGATCATTTCGACCGCACAGCAGGCAAGACCGAACGTCATCGGCCACATCGAGCCGGTACGCATGTAATTGATCAGTTTGTCAGCCGTTGTGGTGACAAACCCTTCCTGAAGAACGCCTTCAATAGCCATGCTTTATTCCCATTCCAGCGCACCCTTGGCCCAAGCATAAATATAGCCAATGACCAGGATGGCAACGAAAACCAGCATCTCGATAAAGCCGAACAACTTAATGGATTCGGCAGCGACGATATCCTTGAAAATCGTTGCCCACGGGAAGAGGAAGGCGATTTCCAGATCAAAAAGGATGAAGAGAATGGCAATCAGGTAATAGCGCACATCAAATTTCATGCGCGCGTCTTCGAAAGCCTCGAAGCCGCACTCGTAAGGAGAGAGCTTCTCGGGGTCCGGCCGGCTTGGAGCAAGCAGAAAACCCATCGCAACAGGCAATACGCCGACCGCGACCCCCACCAGGACGAACATCAGGATTGGAAAGTAGTTTTCCATGATCCGCCGCCAATATT
>ENA-UOWG01003253-UOWG01003253.1-activated-sludge-metagenome-genome-assembly--contig:-NODE-3253-length-12623-cov-6.032861_pt1 | contig 12623 bp, 8 predicted proteins | sample MGYA00238147_ERZ761563 | MGnify/ENA primary metagenome ERZ761563 (study PRJEB28884, sample SAMN05720216) | anaerobic digester metagenome | isolation source: active sludge of municipal... | reverse complement strand
GACTTCCTTGCCGATTTTATCCTTGTAGCGCTCATCCGCCGGGTTTACGGCAACGGCAGTATCCCCCAGCATCGTCTCCGGTCTGGTGGTGGCAACGACAATTTCTCCACTGCCGTCGGCAAAAGGATAACGGATATTCCACAGGAAGCTCTGGTCCTGTTTAAATTCCACCTCCAGATCGGAGATAGCGGTATGACAGCGCGGACACCAGTTGACGATGTAGTCACCCTGGTAAATCATTCCTTCATCGTAGAGCCTTACAAATACCTCACGGACAGCCTTCGACAAACCTTCGTCCATGGTAAAACGTTCACGCTGCCAGTCACAGGAACAACCCAGCCTTTTGAGCTGATTGATAATCACTCCTCCGTATTTTTCTTTCCATTCCCAGACACGGGCAATGAATTTTTCCCGCCCCAAATCATGACGGGATAAACCTTCTTTCGTCAGCTGCTGTTCAACCACGTTTTGCGTCGCGATACCGGCATGGTCCATACCCGGCATCCACAGTGTGTTATACCCCTGCATCCTCTTGAAACGGATGATAACATCCTGAAGCGTGTTGTTGAGCGCATGCCCCATGTGCAGCATACCGGTGACATTGGGGGGTGGAATGACAATGGAGAAAGCGGGATTCTCACTGGTGTCCCGCGCGTGAAAATAATTATTCTTCAGCCAGTACTCGTATAATCTTTTTTCGGCCTCGGCCGGTTCAAACGCTTTGCCCAATTCTTTTATCAACATGAACCATCTCCTGTTTCTAAATGCGCAAAGGGCTTGCGCCCTTTTTTTCTACTCCATATTTTCATGCCTGTCTTCCGTACGATTCCTGAACACCAAAATCAATCGTTTCTCCGCAGGCAGCACCACAAAATTTTTTACGCTGCTTTTATGCCCTGAAAATGCGTTACTTCTGAATATTCCTAATTTAAAACGCTTGGTATCATTATCTTCTGTGGGTGTTTAAGTCAAGTCAATATTCACATGGCATTGCTTCTTTCCGAACACGGACCGCATCATTACACGGGCTCATTTGTCCGAATGGAAATCTTTATGTTCAGGAATGATTCCACGGTTTTTTGAATGGCTTGGTATTGATCGGGGGTAAACCATCGGATGGTTTTGTCTGCCAAAAACCACGTCATCTGCCTTTTTGCATACCTCCAGGTTTCCCGAACCACCAAATCAAGCGTGCGCTCCCGGTCGTTGATCCCGTGAATAAAATCCACAACCTGTTTATACCCCAGAGATTGCAGGGGCTTAATGTCCGGGCTGTAGCCCTGAGCCAGAAGCCCGCGCACCTCTTCAATCAGTCCTGCCTCCATCATTTTCGCAGATCTGAATGCGATTCTTTCTTTCAATTCCGCCCGTTCCACCGTAAGACCTATTTTACACACATCATACGGACAATCCGCAAACAAATGATTTCGCTGCATCTCAACGATGGACTGACCGCTCTGATCCAGCACTTCCAGCGCGCGGATGACCCGCACGGAGTCATTGACGTTGATGCGGCGAGCCGCCTGCGGGTCTCTTTGCTCCAACAGACCGTAGATGTATTGTCTGCCGAAGCGGTCGCGAAGGCCCTTATAATAATTACGGATGTTTTCATCGACCGGCGGTGTTTCTATTATTCCCTGCAGCAGCGCCCGGATATACAGTCCCGTTCCTCCAACCACGAAGACCGGTTTACCGGCATCGGCCAATCGGTCAATGACCGCCCTCGCCTGCCCGGCATAGATGGCTGCGTTGAATTCTTCATCAGGATCCACAACGTCGATGAGATGATGGGGCACCCTGGCCCTTTCTTCGCGGGTTGGTTTTGCCGTTCCGATATCCAGATAACGGTAAACCTGCAGGGAATCGGCATTGACAATCTCGCCTCCCACCGCTTCAGCCAGTTCAATGGCAAGACGGGTTTTCCCTGTCGCCGTGGGCGAGCAGATCACCACCAGCCTGGTCCGGTGTTTCTCACTTTCGTTTAAACATTCGTTCGATTTCATAGAGAGAAAATTGCACGCGGATGGGCCGTCCGTGAGGACAGGTTGAGTTGAAAGGAGTTTTCTCCAGATCACGGCACAGGGCAGCGACTTCCTGTGCTGACAAAACCGCATTGGCTTTAATCGCGGCACGACAGGCCAGCGATGCCAGGATCTTTTCCCTGCGCTCGGCAAACGACGCTTTCGTCTGTCCGTCACCCAGCTGATCGGCCAGGTCTGAAATGATTTCGTACGGCAATACTTCCGGCAGAGAAGCAGGCAGCGCCTTGACCACAATGGCATCGCGTCCGAATATTTCCAGATCCATCCCAATTTCAACCAGCATGGGCAGCGCTTCTTCAAAAAGACTGATTTGCGCGGGAGGCAGACTGACCACTTCCGGCATCAGAAGGGGCTGGCTAAGCGTTCTGTCCGCCGTTGCCGCCTTCAGGTGCTCCAGAATAATCCTTTCGTGCGCTGCGTGCTGATCCACCAGCATCAATCCCTCCTCGCTGCCAAAGACCAGGTACGTACCTGCGAACTGCCCTAGATAGTTTCGGTTGGCAAAAGTGATCCTCTCCCCCTCAAAATTTTCTTCAACCCGCAAGGGATCACCGACCGGAGTTCCCGCCCGTGCAAACAAATCGCTTTCGATGGCGTGACGCAGATTCTGACGGGAATAAACTTCCGGCGTACGCTCCTGGGAGGACGGATAATCTTTCGATCTCCAGAATCCGGAAGCGGCGGAAGTTTTTTCGCGCGGTGCCAATCGGTAGGTCAAAGCATCGGATGGAATCTGCGAAACGGCGAGGCATTGTGCCACCGTCCGGGACACCAGATCATATATTTCCCGGGAATTCTTGAAGCGTACCTCCATCTTGGCCGGATGCACGTTGATGTCGACTTCTTCGCCGGGCATGTCCAGAAACAGGACAGCCGCGGGGTAGCGGCGCGGCTCGATCACCTGACGGTATGCGGCAAGCATCGCATGTGTCATGCTGTTGTCCCGGATAAAGCGCGAATTGACAAAAAGAAAAATGCTTTTGGAATTGGATTTCGTAAAATCCGGAGTTGAAATAAATCCTGCAAGGCGCACATTTCCGCTATTCCCTTTGATCTCCCGGCAATGAAAGGGGAAATCATTTCCCATCACCATGCCGATGCGATCGGAAATACGCCCGGCTACAGGTGCGGCAAAAACCTCTCTCTTGCCGGCAACGACTGTAAATCTTACATCCGGATGAGCCAGCGCTATGCGGACAACCGCATCTATGCATGCGGTCTGTTCGGTGGCTTCCGATTTAAGAAACTTCCTGCGTGCCGGCACATTGGCAAACAGTTCCGTCACCTGGATTTGCGTTCCGGGCGGCAGGCCCGCCGGAGAAATTTCACATACAATGCCGGCCTCGGCCACTGCTTTTGTGCCCTCCAGGTCCTCCGGACGACGGGAAAGCACTTCAACACGCGCAATGGAAGCGATGCTGGCCATCGCTTCACCGCGGAAACCGAAAGAGTCAACACGATAGATATCATCCAGTTTTGAAATCTTGCTGGTGGCGTGGCGTTCAAAAACCAAAGCCATGTCCTCCCGTTCGATTCCGGAACCATTATCCACGACCCTGATCAATTCACATCCGCCCTGTAAAAGTTCAACACGGACATCCCGGGCTCCTGCGTCAATGGAATTTTCGACCAGTTCCTTGACAATCGATGCAGGCCTTTCCACCACTTCTCCGGCGGCAATCTGACTGGCTACCTCTTCAGACAAAACAACGATGCGTTTTGACAATGTCCATTCTCCGTTTAAAGAAAAAGCTGTGGCCACTGAAGCAACTGTGACCGCAGCTCCGTGTTTGCCGTGGCACAGTCCCGGCCTAATCCAGCACAATCATGATTCGGCAATTTTTCATAAAAGTCTTTTGCTCCAGGGCAGCCTGAATCTTTTCCGCATCGGCATTGCTGATGATCAGATCGGATTCCCCCGGTCCTACTGCTCTGATCGCCTTCACCCTTACCAGGCCAGCCGATGCGTGCTGGTCTCTTGTATAAACACAAAGACCCTTCAATACACCGGCTTCAAACTCCTGTTTGAAAGCATCGGAGATTTCTGTGCCGTTTTCCGTGCGAATACCCGGCAGCATGGCAGGACGGGCGCCGACACCGCGGGCGTCAACCACCAGTCCAATGCAGGATGTCTTTTCAACCAGCGAAGCCGCACCGAACGGCTGACCTGAATTTTTTTGTTTCAAGACCTTCGGGACCACGATTTGCGACAAGTTCCCGTAAAGGGGGATTCTCAAGGTGACCTGCGCAGTATCATCGGATCTGTATTCCTGATCAGCAACCTGTGAACCCTGCATGAAACCTTCCAACTGTGTCTGCAGAATTTCATTGTCCTGGGCCAAATCCTTGATGGTATTTGATGAGTCAACCTGAACGAACATAGCCGTCTCCAGCAGATTCCGGCAGGCCTCTGCCCTGGCCGCCCGAAAAGCTGCCGGACGGGCTTCTACGATACCGGCATCCCTGTTTGGAGGGGCCCCGGCGCCAGCCGCTTCGATGTATCCTGCTGTCCAGTTCACCTGGCCTCTGCCGGTTTTTTCAACCCATTCAGACTCCGGAAGAGCATGCTGACAATAAGCGACATTTGTCCAGAATAATAAAAAACACATTCCCACCCAAAAAGTCATGGAAATGAATTTCGATTTCACGTTCTCCTCCCTAAAGGACACCATCTGAAGAAACCAACCATATTTGAAAACCTAATGGAAAGTAACAAAATATCCAACAGCTTGCAATAAAATTCCCGTCAAAAGCGCCCCGACAGTGTTTCAAGAGTTATGCTTGAAAGTCCTATGTTTATGTGATAGCTAATAATGTTGATTCCTGCAGACCTTGCGATCGGACGGTTACACCTGCAGGACCATCCGTTTTCCAAAACGAATCGGGAAAAGGCCTGAAGAAACAAGCAGGTTCGAGATATCAACGCCATTCTTTTCAGAAGACAGGAGTAACAGGAAATGGACTACAAACAGACTTTAAATCTTCCGCAAACCGACTTTCCGATGAAAGCCAGCCTGGCTCAAAGAGAACCGGAAATGCTCAAAAAGTGGGAAGATATGAAAATCTACCAAAAAATTCGCCACAGCGCCAAAGGCAAGACACCCTATATTCTGCATGATGGTCCTCCCTACGCGAACGGCAACATTCACATGGGGACAGCTCTGAACAAAATCATCAAGGATATCGTCATCAAAGCGAAAAACATGACCGGCTTCGACGGCGTTTACGTGCCCGGTTGGGACTGCCATGGACTGCCTATCGAGCACCAGGTCGATAAAGAACTCGGCGGCAAAAAATCCGGCATGTCGCAGGTTGAAAAGCGACGTGCCTGCCGTGTTTACGCGGAAAAATACCTGGATATCCAGCGCGAACAATTCAAACGGCTGGGTGTTTTCGGCGAATGGGAAAATCCTTATCTCACCATGGCCTACCCTTACGAGGCGACAACGATAGAGGAATTCGGCAAACTCTATCTCAAGGGAAGTGTTTATAAAGGGAAAAAACCCGTTTACTGGTGCGCCACCTGTAAAACCGCGCTGGCGGAAGCTGAAGTGGAATACGCCGATCATCACACTCCTTCCATTTATGTGAAATTTGTCTTTGATTCGGATGTGAGCCAGATTCTGCCGAAACTTGCGGGACAAAAGGTTCACATGGTGATCTGGACCACGACACCGTGGACGATTCCCGCCAACCTGGCGATTGCCGTCAAGGATGATTTTATCTACACAGCGGTAAAAATCAGTGGCGAAGTCCTGATCGTGGCCAAAGACATGCTGGATTACTGCCTGGACGCTTTCGGCCATCGCGACACTCCCTATGAGATTCTCGATGAATTCAAAGGTGAAGTTCTGGAAGGCCAGAAATGCTGGCATCCGCTGGTGAAAAGGCACAGTCTGCTGATTCTGGCACCCTTTGTCACGCTGGAGGCGGGAACCGGAGCCGTACATATTGCTCCCGGACACGGACAGGAGGATTATGAAATCGGCCTTGAATACGGTCTGGACAATTACGCCCCCGTTGATGACGCGGGAATGTTCACAGAGGATGTCGAGCACTTTGCCGGGCAGTTTGTTTTCGACGCCAATGACAATGTCATCAAAAAGCTGGATGAAGTCGGCGCGCTGATGGGTCACGTTCCCATGCAGCATTCTTATCCGCACTGCTGGCGATGTAAGAAACCGATCATTTTCCGCTCCACCGAACAGTGGTTCATTTCGATGGAAAAAAACGATCTGCGCAAAAAGGCGCTGGCTGCTATCGATGAAGTACAGTGGATTCCCGCGTGGGGGCACGACCGGATCTACGGCATGGTGGAGAACCGTCCCGACTGGTGCATTTCGCGTCAGAGGCTTTGGGGTGTACCCATCACGGTATTTTACTGCGCCAAATGTAAAAATGAATTATTGACAAGGGAAATCCTCGATCATCTGGTGGCGCTGGTGGAAAAAAGCGGCGCGGATGTCTGGTTTGAAAAAGAACCGAAAGATCTCATGCCCAAACACACCGCCTGCCCGCACTGTCATGGAATAGAATTTACCAAAGAATTGAACATTCTGGATGTATGGTTTGACTCCGGTGTGAGCCACGCGGCGGTTCTGGAAAAACGTCCGGATTTAAGTTCGCCCTGCGATCTTTACCTGGAAGGCAACGATCAGCACCGCGGCTGGTTTCATTCTTCCCTTCTGGAATCTGTGGGAACACGCGGGCACGCGCCATATAAAAGTGTACTTACGCACGGTTTTGTCGTCGACGGAGACGGTAAAAAAATGTCCAAATCCATCGGCAATGTCATCAGTGCGGAAGACGCCGTTGCCCAATACGGCGCAGAAATTTTACGCCTGTGGGTGGCAGCGGAAGATTACACGGATGACATACGCATTTCCGACGTGATTCTCAAACGGTTAATGGAAGCCTACCGCCGCATCCGCAACACCAGCCGGTTTATCCTGGGCAACCTCTATGATTTCAACGTTGACGCAGACTCTGTCTCTTACGAAAGTATGACGGAAATGGACCGGTGGGCACTTCACCGCCTGCAGGAAGTGATCAGGCGCGTCAGGGAAGCCTATGAACGTCATCAGTTCCACGCGGCTTTCTACACCCTGTATAATTACTGCACGGTGGATCTAAGCGCGCTTTATCTGGATGTCCTGAAAGACAGGCTGTACACAAACAGGTCCGCCTCCACGGCGCGCCGTTCCGGACAGACCGTCATGTTCACCATCTTAACCGCCATGACCCGCCTGCTCGCGCCGATTCTGACCTTTACGGCAGAGGAAGTCTGGGCAGCCCTGCCGGGATGGCAGGAAAAGGAGGAAAGCGTTCATCTGGCACAGTTTCCGGAAGTCAACACCCGGTTCTTCAATGAAGAACTTGGCGAACGCTGGAGGGTCATGATTGACGCCAAGGCGGAAATCGCAAAAGCAATTGAGCAGGCCCGTAAGGAAAAAGTCATCGGTCATTCTCTGGACGCGCGCATTACCATCGCTGCACCGGATAAAATACGTGCTCTTTTTGAAACGCACCTGGAAGACCTTCGCGCTCTTCTGATTGTTTCGCAACTTCAGTTAGCAGATGTCCAGAACATTGCCAACCCTTACCAAAGTGAAGAAATCAAGGGTCTGGCCGTGGGCGTCGAAAAAGCAAGGGGCACAAAATGTGAACGCTGCTGGATTTATGAAGAGTCGGTCGGGATGAACGCCGAACACCCGACGGTCTGCGGACGCTGTATACCTAACTTGTAGGCTATTAGGCTGTAGACTATAGGCTACTGGCGGCTATGGGAGTGTAAACATTTTGGCTATGATTATCTCGGCAACAACGGTTGTCATTCCCGCGCAGGCTGGAATCCAGGAAGATACTGCAGGCCGGATAACCTGGAAATCTGATAACCTTAAGATCAAGAGAGATCACGCAAGATCACACGTCAAGTCCTGCATGAAGCCCTTTGATATATTTATTCGCCGAAGTAATTATTAAAAGTTGTAGTTACTGGTTGGCTGACAGCCTATCAGCCTGATTCTGACTTTTTGACTTTTAGATTAAGGATTATCATTTTGAAAAAGAATCTTTGGATTTTTCTTCTTGGGGCGGCAGCCATCCTCGCTCTGGATCAGATTACAAAATCAGCCATCACCTCAAGGTTTGCTCTTCATGAAACCTATCCGATCATCAGCGGATTTTTTAATCTCGTCTACGTAATGAATCCCGGCGCCGCTTTCGGGTTTCTGGCAGGAGCATCAGAAACATTCCGTTATATTTTCTTCACCGGAATCACGATTCTGGCCGCCGGACTGATCGTTTACTATCTGGCCAAAAGCAATCCCCGGAACCTGATGCTTGTGACTTCCCTCACCCTGATTTTCGGCGGCGCGGTCGGGAACCTGATCGACAGGCTGCGCTTCGGCGCCGTTGTTGATTTTCTGGATTTCTACATTGGAGGGGCGCACTGGCCGGCATTTAATGTGGCGGATTCCGCCATCACCATTGGAGCGGTTCTGATGATCTGGGAAATGATCCTGAACCGCGGGAAAAAAGAATCCGCCTCATCCTGAGTTCTTCATCTCAAATAAAAATAAACAGCCGTCTTCATCAGCGTGACTGTTTGAGCGCCCTCTGATAGACCGCTTCAGAAAATCCATAAACGTGACTCCTGCCGATCACGGCAAACGGCACATCATCGCCGTCGTCGATCTCTTTTCTTGCAGCAGCCGCCTTCGGATCGGTATCCGTGTTGTATTCCGTAAAGGCGAGTTTCTGGGAACTTAAGTATTCCCTGGCTTTGTCGCAGTCCGAACAGTCGTTCTTTGTGAATAACTTAATGGATGGCGCTTTCCCCGCATCAGGCAACGGTTTTTCGTCGCTTATGTCGGAAGCGTTCTGGAGCACTTTTACGTTCTTGCCTTTCTTCGCAGCAGGTGGATAATCCGTAATGTGCTTCACACCGGATTCATCTTCCCAGCTATAAAAATCGGCGTACACCGTCCCTGAAAACATCAGGAGCAGCGCCAGTAAAATAAACAGGTATTTTTTCATCATAAGCCTCCGTCTTCAGCGCCGCTGGCGCCTCCGATATTTTTCATGACATTGCTAAAGCGATGCTTCATCCGTCCGGCAATCCATAACTGCCTGCTGATTTTTCTTCTTCGTAAAAAGTTTAACCGGAATGTCTTGAAAAATCAATCCCCTTTTTACTGCATGGAAAGCATGGTTTACGATCAGACTCCTGTGCAGTTGAACGTTTTTTGTCTATGGGACAAATCAATCATCAAGCGGGAACGATTCAGAGTATTTTTCCTGTCGGCATTCCTGTTTTTTCCTTTTTTCTTTGGCAAAAAAATGAATTTATGTCATAAGGAAATCAAACACTAAATTTTCATTCCCGGGAGTCGGACAATGAGTAAATCCTATATTTTGGCTCTGGATCAGGGCACGACCAGTTCGCGGGCGGTCATCTACAACCACGAAGGAGAGGCCGTTAAAATTGCACAGAATGAATTTACACAGATTTATCCGCATGCTGGCTGGGTGGAGCATGATCCCATGGAAATCTGGGGTTCACAGCGCGGCGTCGCCAGCGAAGTGCTTGCCACCGCAGGCATTACGCCCGAAGAAATCGCCGCAATCGGCATCACCAATCAGCGTGAAACCACCATTGTCTGGGAAAAAGCCACAGGCAAACCGGTTTATAACGCCATTGTCTGGCAGTGTCGCCGCACCGCTTCAATCTGCGATGAATTAAAAGCAGAAGGCCTGGAAGAATACATCCGTGAAAATACAGGCCTGGTGCTGGACGCGTATTTTTCAGGAACAAAACTGAAATGGATCCTCGATCATGTTGAAGGGGCCCGCGCCCGGGCGCAAAAAGGCGACCTGCTCTTCGGCAATGTCGACACCTGGCTGATCTGGAACCTCACAAGGGGAAAAGTTCACGTCACCGATTATTCGAATGCTTCCCGCACCATGCTCTACAACATCAAAGATTTAAAATGGGATGAAACCATATTAAAAAAACTTGACATTCCCGCATGCATGCTGCCCGAGGTCAAACCTTCATCCACCGTCTATGGTGTAACCGACGCAAGGGTGCTGGGCGCGGAAATCCCCATTGCCGGGGTTGCCGGAGACCAGCAGGCCGCTCTCTTCGGACAGGCCTGTTTTACTCCCGGCATGGTCAAAAACACTTACGGCACGGGGTGCTTCATGCTCATGCTGACCGGTGAGACAATTGCCCATTCGCGGCACGGTCTGCTGACCACCATTGCCTGGGGTGTAAACGGCAAAGTGCAGTACGCCCTTGAAGGCAGCATCTTTGTGGCCGGCGCCTCGATTCAATGGCTGCGGGACAGCCTGCGCGTCATCTACGACGCCCGCGACAGCGAATATTTTGCAACGAAAGTCCCGGACTCACAGGGCGTTTACGTGGTGCCCGCCTTTGTGGGGCTGGGCGCTCCATACTGGGACATGTACGCCCGTGGCGCCATCATCGGACTCACACGGGGAACCAACCGTAATCATATCATTCGCGCCACGCTGGAATCCATCGCCTATCAGACCCGCGATGTTCTGGAACTGATGCGTGATGAATGCGGCATTGATTTGTGCGAACTGCGCGTCGATGGAGGCGCTTGTGCCAACAATTTCCTGATGCAATTCCAGGCCGATATTCTGGATGTGCCGGTGGAACGTCCGGAAATCATCGAAACAACCGCGCTGGGAGCCGCCTATCTGGCGGGTCTGGCCACGGGATTCTGGAAAGACCAGACCGTGATTGCCGAAAAGAGGAAAGTGGACCGCCGTTTCCAGCCTGCAATGAACGAAGAAAAAAGGCAAAAACTCTATAGCCGTTGGAAAAAGGCGGTGGAGCGCGCACGAGGTTGGGAGGAAGAATAACACAAGGCGCAAGGCACAAGGGAAAAGATAAAAGGCATAGGGGGAAGGCCTGTTATTTAGATGATCAAGACGGATGTTATCATTATTGGCGGAGGGGCGACCGGATGCGGCATTGCCAGAGACCTTGCGCTTCGCGGTATTCCGCATTGCCTGATTGAAAAAGGTGACTACGCCGCGGGTGCGACCGGCGCCTGCCATGGCCTTTTACACAGCGGTGGCCGTTACGTGGTCTCCGACGCCATTGCTGCCAAGGAATGCTACGACGAAAATATGATCCTGCGCCGGATCGGTGAAAAATGCGTTGAACCCACCGGCGGATTGTTTGTTCGCCTGACAGGAGATTCCAAAATTTTCCGGGAACGGTTCCTGCGAAGCTGTGAAGAAATCGGCATTCCGACAGAAATCATGTCCTCCACCAAAGCGCTCGAGCTGGTGCCCAATCTCAACCCGGAAATGGAAGAAGCCATCAGGGTTCCCGATTGTTCGATTGATCCCTTCCGCTTATGCATGCTCAACATGAGAACATCGGAAATCAAGGGCGGCTTGAGTTTCATTCGTCACAAGGTAACGGAAATCGTCAAGTCCCACGGACGATGCATCGGTATCAAAGCCACCGACATGGTATCCGGTGAGGTAAAGGAAATACACGGCAACATTATCGTCAATGCATCAGGAGCCTGGACCAACCTGGTCGCCGGCCTTGCCGGCTGCGAAGTACCCCTGACCTTATCGAAAGGATCTCTCGTCATCACGAATCACCGTCTGACAGATATGGTCATCAACCGCCTGCGACCTCCTTCCGACGGGGATATCATTGTCCCCAACGAAGCTGTCTGTCTGGCCGGTACCACTTCCCTGATGGTAGAAGACCCGGATAAAATATCCATCCGGTCTGAGGAAGTGGACATTATCATCGGAGAAGCGGGACGCATGGTCCCGCATTTTAACCAGACGCGAATCATCCGTGCATTTTCCGGTGTCCGCCCCCTGCTTAAATCACAAAAGCTCGACAGCCGGGAAATCTCGCGGGGTTTTCAGATTATTGACCATCAGAACGGCATGTACAGTATCGTCGGCGGAAAGCTTACCACCTTCCGGCTTATGGCGGAGAAAATGGTGGACACCATCATGAACGCCTTCAATCTGAAGCGTGCCTGCGAAACAGCGGAAAGACCGCTGGACGGTCAGGATGAACTCAGCGGCTACCCGCTGTCCAAACGTCTGTCGGACATGAAAAACATCGTCTGTGAATGCGAACTGGTCACCCGCAGGGAAGTGGAGCGGATCATCAGCCAGACAGGCACCCGGCACGTCGGCGACATTCAGCATCGGACACGGCTGGGAATGGGACCCTGCCAGGGCGGCTTCTGCACCTTCCGCGCCCTCGGCATTATGCATGACATGGATATTTTAACTGCGGAGCAGTCCGTCCAATCCCTGAGAGAATTTCTCCAGAGGCGCTTTCGCGGCATCCGCGGTGCCCTGTGGGGAGACCAACTACGGGAAGAGCAGCTTGTTGAATATATTTATCTGGGGATTCTGGCCATGGAGCGAAACAAGTGAGCGTAATTGAATACGATGTCATTGTCATCGGCGCGGGTGTGTCGGGTCTGACCGCGGGGACCTTGCTGGCAAAGCACGGTTTGAATGTCGCCCTGGTCACGACCGGAGAACCGACAGCCTGTC
>ENA-UOWG01003248-UOWG01003248.1-activated-sludge-metagenome-genome-assembly--contig:-NODE-3248-length-12631-cov-4.592796_pt1 | contig 12631 bp, 12 predicted proteins | sample MGYA00238147_ERZ761563 | MGnify/ENA primary metagenome ERZ761563 (study PRJEB28884, sample SAMN05720216) | anaerobic digester metagenome | isolation source: active sludge of municipal... | reverse complement strand
CGCCGGGACGGAGGTCGCCTGAAACACCCCGATCCACAGGTATTGACAATTCCTCACGCCGGGTACAACACGTACCCAGAACTTTCCAGAGCGCGGGGCGTTACGGTGACATCGTGGAGCAACAGCACTGGGTGGACACCACAGCGGTACGCCGCGCGGCCAGTAGGTTGCCGGGCCGTGAACTACGTCGTGAACAGATCATCGAAGCGGCGCTCAGCGCAATCGAAGAGAACGGGCCCCACGCACTCACGGGCCAAATCGCAGACAAGGCCGGTTTGGGACGCACACACTTCTACCGCCACTTCGCAAGTAAAGAAGAACTCGATCTTGCCGTGGCTCGTCACGTCCACCGCGAACTCACTGCGAAGATTCGCCTAACTCTGGATGTCCAGGGATCGCCGCTAGACGTGATACGCGCGCCGGTCACTCAGCACGTCATGTGGGCTGACGAACACCCCAACCTCTATCGGTTCCTGGTGAACCGACACTATCGGCGCAGCACCGAGAAGACCGCGCCCGGCAGCAGCGCATTCGCCTCCGAACTCGCCGTCGCGGGTGCCCGTTACTTTCCTCGCTACGGCGAGGACTCAGAGGCGGCAGACCGCAATGTCGCCGCCATCATGGGCCTGATGGACGCTTCGGTCCTATGGTGGCTGGACCATCGCGACTCCACTCGTGACGAACTCGTCATTCGGTTGACACGGCAAACCTGGTTGATAATCAATGACAGGCTGCAGGAACTGGGATTCCAGCTTGATCCCCACTTACCACTCTGCGAACCGAAAACCTGACCAGGTACAACTCGAGCCTCCCCACGCTAAACCCTCCGTCTTCGACACGGGACTGCCCCCAGTTTGGTTGACTCCTGACCTGTGAGGATTCGTCCTTGCTGGAAGGATCAACCCGTGCCGAAAGCATTTCCCGCTGAGTTCCGCGCTGACGTGATCGCTGTCGCCCGCAAGGGCGAGGTGCCGCTGCGGCAGATCGCGAAGGACTTCGGTGTTTCCGAGGCCTGCCTGCATCGTTGGCTCAAGATCGCTGACCGCGAGGACGGTGTCGGCCGGGCCGCGACATCGGTGGCGGCCGGCGGGGACGTAGCCGCGCAGCTACGTGAAGCGCACAAACGGATCAAGCTTCTCGAACAGGAAGCCGAAGTGATGCGCCGCGCGGTGGGCTACCTGTCCCAGGGCGTCAACCCAAAATGATGTACCCGCTGGTCCTCGACCTTGCCGACGACGGTGTTCCCGTCACGGTGACCTGCCGGGTTCTAGGGTTCTCCACCCAAGCTTTCTACAAGTGGCGCAAAGCGCCTTTGACGCAGCGGGATTGGGATGATGCGCACCTGATCAATGCCGCCCGCGACATCCACGCCGACGACCCCGCATTCGGGTACCGATTCATCGCCGACGAACTGCCCGGCCGTGGGATCACTGCCGGCGAGAACCGCGTCGCCCGACTGTGCTCGCAAGAGCGCATCTGGTCGGTCTTCGCGAAGAAGCGAGGACTGAACCGCCGGTCCGGACCGCCGGTCCACGACGATCTCGTCGACCGGAAGTTCAACGCCGAGGCCGCCAACCAGATATGGCTGACCGACATCACCGAGCACCACACCGATGAAGGCAAGCTCTACCTCTGCGCCATCAAGGACCTCTACTCCAACCGGATCGTGGGCTACTCGATCGACTCGCGCATGAAATCATCGCTGGCGGTGGCCGCCCTAGATCATGCCGTGGCACTGCGCTCACCCGTCGCGACGATTGTCCATTCGGACAGGGGCAGTCAATTCAGGTCACGAAAGTTCGTCCATGCACTGTTGCGCAACGGATTACATGGCTCCATGGGCCGGGTGGGCGCATGCGGAGACAACGCGGCGATGGAATCATTCTTCGCACTCCTGCAGCGCAACGTGCTCGACCGTAAGCGATGGCCGACGCGGGCTGAACTCCGGCTGGCCATCGTGACCTGGATCGAGCGCACCTACCACCGTCGCCGCCGCCAACGGGCCCTCGGCAGACTCACCCCGATAGAGTTCGAATTGCTCCACACACCTGCCGCACCCGCGGCCTGATGTTCACACCCGCGGAGTCAACCGAAGTCGGGGCAGTCCCCACCGCCATCAACGATGATTGCGTTGGCGCCGCTCACCGACGCCGCGCATCAACGCGAAAGCTTTCAATCCAAGCGACGGCGCAGCATCGCTAGTGCGCGCAACTACGCCACGCCACCTAGGAACTACCCGGAATATCTGGCGACTCTCCAGCAACTCGAGTCCCGCGCGGGCCACGGCCGCAGCATCCATTGGACGCGGTCCGGCGAACAGAAGCGCCGCCCCAGGGTCGGCAACTCGGTCGGTGACCATTTTCGTACTTACCACGTCAGGGCATAGCGCCCGTGCGTGGATTGGCAATCCCGCATGGTCAAGGTCGCCCTGCAGCGATGTGGTGAACGACAATACGGCCGCTTTGGTTGCTGCGTACATCGCTAATCCAGGGATGGGCGCCAGAGCCGAGAGGGACGCGATGTTGAGGATCGCGCCCCCACCCGCGCCCATAGCGACAACTGCCGCGTGTGAGCCGGCAACGACACCTCGTACATTGACATCGAGGATCGACGCAATCTCGGCATCGCTGTGACTCCAGCTGTTACCCGCGAGTAGGATCCCAGCGTTGTTTACCCACACCGCCAGAGGGCCAGCGGCTAAAGCCTGAGCAGCGACTTCCCGATGACCCGACGGATCTCGTACGTCGTGCGTGGCGCTCCAAGCGCCACCGCCGACCTCGGTGGCAGCGCGCTCCGCTGCGTCGCCATCCACATCCGTGAGCAAAACCTTGTGACCGGCAGCGGCGAGTTGTCTCGCGATCTCCAGACCAATCCCTCGACCTGCTCCTGTGACGACGGCTGTTGATGGTTCTAGCATGACCATCCTTTCCGGCAGTTTGCGTAGGTTTGCCGACTACGGTTCGCCGGGGTTTGTTGAGGATCTCCGAGGCCACTTGGAGGACTGCGTCGATTCCGCCGGCGCCCTGTGAGGGCGATGTGCTCGGCTAAGCACTCAAAAGTCTCGTGGAATGACCTAGATATCATCGGCGACACAACGTAATAGGTAGGCCGTCGACAGGGAACAGGCAGGGACGTATTGTCCCACCGAACGCGGTAGCCGTCATCCAGACTCCAGGTGAATTCCCGCAGCATCTCGTGCAGTATTGCCTTCACCTCCAAGGTGCCGAAGTGCATCCCGATGCGCTTGTGCGCGCCTCCTCCGAACGGAAGCCAGGCGAAGCGGTGGGCCTGATCCTCGCGCCGTGGCGGCTCGAGTCGCGTTGGGTCAAACCGGTCCGGCTCGGTCGACACTGTGGGCGCAAAGTGGTTGACCGCAGGCGTGATGGCGACGAGCACTCCGGAGGGGACGTAGTAGCCATCAATTACGGTGTCGGTCACCGTCTTACGCATAACCAACGGTACCGGTGCAACTAGTCTGAGCGACTCCTTGATGACCAAGTCCATCGCCGTAAGCCCCTCCAGGTCCTCAATGTCCGGCAGATCGTCGCCTAGACGGTCAGACTCAGCACGAAGTCGATCCTGCCATTCAGGATTCTTCGCCAAGAAGTACGCCACAGCGGCAGTGGTGATCGTTGACGTGTCATGAGCGGCCATCATCAGAAAGATCATTTGATTTATGATGTCCGCATCAGTGAAGCGTTCGCCGTCCTCGGCGCGCGCCTCACATAGCGCGGCGAGTAAATCACCATTCTGCCCCGAGCGTGCCGCCGGTAAGTTCCGGGCGAAGGCCAACGAGAGGCAATCCCTGATCGCCGATAACTGGCTTCAATCCGCTACCTGTCGGCGGCGCGGCGAGTTCGCGAACCGGCCATCGTCGACTCACTCCTGGATAGCGCGCTCGACGCGCTGCGGGAGGGGATTCAGTAGTACCGACAACAGCCGGTCACGGGACTTGCTTGCCGAACCGGACGGCGATTTGGTCATCGAGTGCCCCCTTGATGTTGTTTCTCGCATTATCGGAAGGATTTCACCCATCGTTTACACCGGTGACCACCCTGTCAACGGCGGTCACAGTTGCCGCTCGAATGTCGGCGACTCCCCGCCGTCCTCGGATACCCGTCACTGAACAGAGCCGCCACTAGCCGACGCTATCGGCCCCGCTTGGGGCATAGGGCATGTCGGCCAGATGGGTGTTGGCCGGCTCGGGTGTCCCCCTGCGCGACGAGTTCGCGGGCGCGGGACGCGACAGGACGTAAGCGCGCCGCTTCGGCCTGCGCGCACGAAGGCGATACAAGAAGGTCGGGCTGGGCCAGTTGGTAGAGATCGACCCGCGCGCCGAGCGATACCAGCTCGTGCACATAGTCCACACGGATCTGTCCAGGCGGCGACTCAACCGGTCGTTGAAGCGCTTCTCCACATCGGCACGGACCTCGATAACACTTCCTGGATGGGCACGGAGAACCTTCATCAACCTGACGATGTGTCGGGCCTGCGATTCGAGCATGTAGACGATGGACCCGGATCCCACGTTGGTGTTGGGCCCGTACATCATGAGGAAATTCGGAAACTCTGGCACCGATAGGCCGTAGTAGGCGTGCGCGCCATCCGCCCACACGTCCGACAATTTCCGGTCCGAGCGGCCGTAGACCTCCATCGGGGAAAGAAACTCGGTGGCACTGAAGCCAGTGCCGTAGATGATCACGTCGGCGGCGTGGAAGTCGCCGTTCACCGTGCGGATTCCGCCAGGTTCTACTGCCTGGATATCGTCGGTGACCAATGAAACGTTGGGACGTGCGAGCGCGGGGTAATAGTCGCTGGAGAACAGAATCCTCTTGCACCCGGGCGCATAGTCCGGCGTCAGGTGGGAACGCAGCCGGGCATCCGACACCTGGCGACCTAGGTGCCGGAGGGCGATGACTCCCAAGACTCGCGCTACTGGCTTCGCGTCGACGAGTGCCAACGCCAAGAACTCGAATATCGTCCAAATCATCAGACGTTCGCTGAGCCGCAGAATGGGCAACTTGCGCAGCAGTTGGTGATGCCGCCCACCGTACTGACGGTCGAATTTGGGCAGCACCCATGGGGCTGACCGTTGGAAAACGTCCAAGTGCTCAGCGCCTGCGGCGACCACCGGGACGAACTGCACCGAACTAGCGCCGGTGCCGACGACCGCAAGCCGCTTGCCGCTGAGATTCAGATCGTGGTCCCAATTCGCGGAATGAAACGACGGGCCCGCGAAGCCCGAGATTCCAGGAATATCAGGAACTGAGGGTCGGGACAGCTGGCCCACGGCCGAAATGACGACATCGCACTCCAATTCCTGACTCGTAGTCGTGGTCAGACGCCATGTGTTCGTGCGCTCATCGAAGGCCGCCTTAGCGATTTCGGTTTTGGTCCGAAGGAGGGACAGCAAACCACTTTCGTCGGCGACGCGGCGAAGGTAGGCGAGGATATCGCCTTGTTCTGCGTAACGCCGACCCCACCTGGGATTCGGCGCCGAGGAGATCGAGTACAACTGCGACGGGACGTCACAGGCCGCCCCTGGGTAGGTGTTCTCCCGCCAGACTCCCCCGACACCATCGCCCTTTTCGACAATGAGGACCCTGTCGAACCCTGCGCGTTTGAGGCGAAGTGCAAGGGTAATTCCGGCGAAGCCAGCGCCGATGATGACGATCGAGGGGTTACCAGGGGGATTGTCCTGGGTTGGTTCACGTTTCACGGGTTTCATCGTTAGCTCATACAACCTTCGTGCTGGGGCGCCTCGTGGTCAAGGCGTGCGCAGGGACGCTGTCAACGGACGGTGGCCGAAGTAGCCAAGAACTCGCCACCGAGCCTGAGGGCCTCACGTGCTTCTGGCAGTAGGCGAAACATCGCCTGGAAGACATGGATCTGGCCGCGGAAAACTTGCAACTGCGAGGAGACCCCTGCAGTTTGCAGACGTTTGGCAAAGACTCTGGAGTCGTCGAGCAACATCTCTCGTCCGCCGACCTGAATCAAAGTTGGTGGCATGTCCGTGAGATCAGCATCGAGCACGCTTATCCTCGGGTCGGCTGGATCGGCGCCCGCCACGTACAGACCAATTGTTCTCGACGCAGAGATGGCGGACGCAAAGGGGTCCCGTCTGCGCAGATCACGGTCCATCGCGAGTTGGCATGTCAAATCCAGCACCGGCGACATCAGCAGCATGGCATCCGGCGTCGGCAGTCGATGTTCCCGAGCGCCAAGCGCCGTCGCCGCAGCAAGCTGGCCGCCTGCGGAATCGCCGGCGAGCGCCACCGTGCCAGAAGACGCGGTGATCGCGCTTCCCTCTGTCAACCATCGATAGGCGATCAGTGCATCATCTGCGGCCGCCGGGAAGGGATATTTCGGGACCAATCGATAGCGCACGGCAAATACCGGCCTGCGGGCGGCCGCGGACAGTTCGCTGATGAGGCCACGGTGGGTCTCGGGAGAGCACATAGAAAATGCGCCGCCGTGTATATAAAGAATCGGCGGAGCATCCGAGGCCACGTTGGCCGCCTTGACCCAGTCGCCTCGCACACGTTCACCGGCGAAGGGCGTGTCTACCTTCTCGACACTGATTGCGCGCCTTGGCCGCGACACCACGAGTGTTCCCCGTAGCACGCGGTCCATGACCGCGAAGCCATGGTCGTTGGCCGGAATCACTTGCGTGAGAGGTCGAAGAACGCCTCGCGCCGTTGCCGCGACCAGGTGGCTCGCCATGCTCGGATTCGGCCTGGCAGGTGAACTCATCCGGCGGTGTCCACCTTCTGTGGGGCAGTGTCCGCCTTTTTCGCCGGTCGCCGTTCGAAACGGTAGTCGGCCAAGTCGAATCGTCGACTGCGCCAGATCGACTCGACCGTCGTCGTGGGACGCAGAGGCACGTCCCCATGCTTGTCGAAGTAATAGCTGTTCGCGCCCGCGCAGCTGTCCTGCCAGAAGACCTGCGTATGCCGCCGTGCCAGCATCTCCGCGAAGAAGCGTTGATTCGCCTCCTCGCGTACCTCGACGTAGTTCGAGTCGGCCGTCCTGGCATGCCGGAGGCAACGGAGAATGTGACCCGCCTGTGCCTCGATGAGTGCGAAGTAGGACGACCCGTTGTATCCGTACGGGCCAAACACTGAGAAATGGTTCGGGAATCCTGGCACGCTGACTCCCTCATATGCCTGGAGTCGGTTCTCGTCCCACCACTGTGCCTGGTCTCGGCCGGCGACACCTCTGAGCGAGTAGGTGGGCATGCTGTCCGATTCCATGACCTTGAATCCCGTTGCCAGGACGAGCACGTCGATCTCGTGTCTGACGCCATCGGCCGTAATTACCGCGGTCTCATCCACCCGGGTGATGGGGTTGGTTTCAAGAAGGACGTTCTCGCGGTTGAACGTCTTCAAATATTCGTTGTGAAAGCTTGGTCGCTTGCAGCCCAGCGCGTAACGCGGCGTCAGCTTCTCCCGAACGACCGGGTCGGTGACCTGCCGACGCATATAGCTGATCGCTGCACGCTCGATCGCCGACGCCAGCGGTATGGCGGTATGGAAGTGCGCTGCGACGGGAAAGGTGAGTTCGACAAAGGCCTGGCTGGCTCCCCGCGCGGCGATCTGCGCTCCGGGTGCGAGCCGGAGAAGAGCACTCAGCGGGCGGGGCACCGCGAAGTCGAATTTCGGCAGACACCATATCGGGGTGCGCTGAAAGACGGTGAGTGTGTCCACGTCCTTGGCTATCGAGGGGATCAGTTGCACCGCCGAGGCGCCCGTCCCGATGACGGCGACCCTCTTTCCGGTGAGGGTCTGCTGGTGGTCCCAGCGCGACGTGTGCATCGTGACCCCGCCGAAGTCCCCGACCCCCGGTATGTCCGGCGATTTTGGTCGCGTGAGAACCCCGGAGGCATTGATGACGAACCTCGCTGTCAGTTCCTCGTCCGTCGAGGTAAACAAACGCCACAATGTCGATTCTTCGTCGAACTCAGCCCTCACAACCGTGACTCCGAAGCGGATGCGCGACGCGAGGCCATATTTTTTCACGCAATGCTTCGCGTAGTTCTTCAGTTCGATCCCCGGCGCATAGGTACGGGACCACGACGGGCGTTTCTCAAAGGAGAATTGGTAACTATATGACGGAATGTCTACTGCAATCCCCGGGTAGGTATTCCAGTACCAGGTTCCACCCACCCCTTGGGCCTCATCAACGATGAGGAAGTCCGAGAAACCTTCCTTCAGCAGCTTGATGCCCACTCCGATCCCGGAGAATCCAGCTCCGATGACCAATATCTCGTGGGTGGGGACCTCGTACGTAGGGGCTCCGGAGGTGGGGGCATTCTCGTCGCCCGCAACATGGACACTCAAGCGTCTTTCCTCACTCTCGAGGCTGCGCGCTTAGGCGGTACCTTCCCGACGCCCACGTCCAGGATGTCGGCTTTGACGTCAGACCGCGTTGGCAGGGCGCCTGCGCTTTTTCGGCCCTGGGCTACCTTGGCCTTGCGGCCCTGGGCAACCTTGGCCACATTCGAGCCGTTTTGGGCGTGTTCGGTTGGGTGGTGCTCAGTTCGTGCGGTTGTCGGGGTCGTTACATAATCACCCATGTCGACCTTGGACAGTGCGCGCTTGAACTGGGTGGCGAAACCGGGGTACATGGTGCCGTTGTATCCGTCATTCGTGAGGTACCAGCTCTTGCAACCCGAATTCCAAGTCGTACTTCCCAACCGCTGCTGTACCTCGCCGTGGTAATTATTTTGCCGATCTTCGCGGACCTCGAGCGTACTGAGATCATTCGCGATGATCGCGCCGATGGCTTTGACGATGTAGTTGATCTCGGCCTCCATGTACACGAGGGCCGAGTTATGGCCGGGCCCTGAATTTGGTCCGAAGGTGAAGAAAAGATTGGGATAGCCTGCGACGGTGACGCTCCGGTACGCATAGGCGCCCTGGGACCACTCGTCGGAGAGCTCACGACCATGCGCGCCTCGGATGGGAAAAGGTGTGCCAGCCTTGCATACATCGAAGCCGGTGGCGAAGACGATGCAGTCCAGTTCGTGTTCGATGCCATCTGCGGTCCGTATGCCATTCGGCGACAGGGTCGCGATCGGCCATGAGACGAGCTTGCAGTTGTCGCGCTGAAGAGCGGGGTAGTAATCGCTGCTCATCAGCATCCGTTTGCAGCCGGCACGGAAGTTCGGCGTCAGCTGGCGCCTGAGCCAAGTATCCGATACCTGCCTCCGCAAATTCGCCTTCGCCAGTAGCTGGATGCCAGTGGTGACCGGGGTATCCCAGACCATGCCGACGGCCATGAGCTCGTGGCCCCAAAACCACGCCTGCCGTCCGACGTTCTGCACGCGAGGCAAGCGACGAAACGCCGTCCGCACCCACTGCGGATGGGAGAAGTCGGGCCGAGGGAGGACCCAGCCGGGGGTGCGTTGGAAGACCTTGACCGACCGCGCAGTCTTCACCAGTTCGGGAATGATCTGAACAGCGCTGGCTCCGGTGCCGATCACGGCGACACGTTTGTCGCTCATGTCGTAGTCGTGATCCCAACGCGCACTGTGGATCTTGTGACCATCGAAGGTGTCCAGTCCGCGGATGTCCGGCAGGCTCGCATTCGCCAGCGGCCCACTGGCCATCACTGCGGTGCGCGCCGTGAACTGCGAGCCGTCAGCTGTCTGCGCCGTCCACAGTGCGCTTTCCTCGTCGAACTCCAGACCGGTGACGTTCACTCCGAACCGGATGAAACGCGACAGCGAGTACTTGTCCACCATCGTCTTGATGTAGCCGAGGATCTCGGCGCTGCCCGAATACGCGCGGGACCAGTCCGGATTTTGCTCGAACCCGTAGGAATAGAGCAGCGACGGGATGTCGCACGCCGCGCCGGGATAGGTGTTGTCCCGCCAGGTACCACCCACCTCGTCGGCACGTTCAAGGACAACGAAATCGTCGATACCCTGTTGTAGCAACCGGATTGCGGTTCCCAGGCCGGCGAAACCCGCACCGACGATCAAGACGGTCGTGGTGTCGCTCATCTGGCCACCGGTTCGTAGGTCAGCTCTTCTGTCCACGTCGGTGACTTACCGAGCACCTCGGTGGGGAAGTGGTCGATCGCGGTACCCAGCCGCTGCGAAATGAAATGCAATGGCTGAGAACGCTTGATGCTGGCGGACATGTGAGCCTTCAAGATGTGGTAGCCCGGAACGCGGCGCGTGAACTCACTACGATCTCCGACGTTCTCGTACCGCATCACCGCGTTGTAGAGCTTCTCCTCCGACAATCCCATGGCGTTGAGATTGGTCAACATCCTGGTGAGCAACGGCACGTAGAGGACGCCGCCGAGAAGGATTCTCGGGTCGATGAGCGCCCCCATCGTCTGAGTCGCATGAATGCGCATGGGGCTGGCGCCGAGGTCGTTCAGAACCTGGAATCCCACTGCCAAGTGCCGCGATTCGTCGTTGTTGACCTTGTTGAAGACCTCGGCGCAGAGCGGATCCTGCACCTCGTCGAGAAGGAACTTGAGCAATGCTCCGTCGAGCGCAGTCTCCAAGGCTGGGATCGCCGCTCCGATCACCGTCAGCGGGAGGGCCTCGGCGTATCGGTCGATCCACTCGATGACCAGTCGAATATTCTTGTTCGGCACCGGGATTTCCCCTTCCTCGAGCATCCCCCACCGCTGCATGAGCGCCAGCTCCGCGTTGGCGTGCCGCTGCTCCTCGGCATGGAAATACCGGTAGATGTCACCTAGAGCCTCGAACGGCGCTTTCGGCGCCATGGCGGCGAACGCGCGTGCACCGACGTGTTCTATCCACACCACGTCAGCCATGAACTGCTTCAGTTCGGGCCGCTGCTCATCAGTGATTTTATCGGCGCCCGGCGCATCCCAATCGATGTCGGCCAGCGCCCACTGCCGATTCTTGATCGTCTCGAGCATATCGCTGTATTTGAATGCCATTGGAGTCTCCTTTGTCTTTGTCTGGAATGACTTAGCGCGCGATTCGCTCAACCAAACCGAGCGCACGGGTATACGTGGCAGGCACTGCCCGCTTAAATAACCAGAGAATCTTCGCGTCGACTTGGGGTAGGACGTGCAACTGACCGCGATCGTTCGCGTCCAACGTTTTGCGCGCCACCGATTCCGCCGACACGCCGGTCCACTTCATCAAATTCGTTGCCAGCTTGGCGGCCGACTCCTCAATACCAGGGTTATCGACGATGTTGGTCTTGACAAATGTCGGGCACAGTACAGTCACCGCCACACCAGTACCACTCAGCTCGGCCGCCAAAGTCTCGGATAGCGAGAGCACGCCGGCCTTGCTGACGTTATAGGCACCCATCCGGGGCGCTGCTCCAAAACTTGCAGCCGATGCGACGTTGATAATTCCCCCGCTGCCCTTCGCACGAAGTCGCGGTACGAAGATCTCGCAGCCGTAAATCACTCCCCACAAGTTGACTGAAAGTGTCGCTTCCCAGTCCCGCTTGGGCGTCGCGCCGATGACATTGCCACCGATTCCGATGCCCGCGTTGTTGATCACCAGGCTGGCTGCCGCGCCGAACCACTTCTCGGCGCTGTCGGCGAGTTCGCGGACCTGCTCTTCGTCCGTGACATCGCATGCGATGTCGAGCCCCTCGCCGCCGGCTTGGACGACGAGCCCGACCGTCTCCTTGGCACGCACCGGGTCGATGTCGGCACACACCACTCGTCCACCTCTACGGGCGAGCTCCACCGCGAAGGCACGGCCAATTCCGCTGCCCGCTCCCGTTACGACCGCGTTGGCGCGGCGGCTCAGGCGAGGCGGTCTGTCCCACCTCAAGATATCCATCACTACTGAATCCTTTGCAGATTACGGCGACGCCTGACCTGTGAGACAAGCCGGCCTGCAGCCATCTGGTGGCGGCGAACACAATTGTGGTCGCCTGCCACCAGTTTGATGCGGCGCTCCTGCCTTTGTCAAGATGTATTCGTGCGGACAAAGGCAGCAAGGTGGGGCGGGCGTACTGGCGCCGAACGACGGGCTGACCGGCGGCGGCGCCTAGTGAACGCGGCGACGGAGATCTGGACGGAAAGCGGATGGGCTGCCGTGACAATGCGTGGGGTCTGCTCCAGAGCCGCGCTGAACGACCGATATTTCTACGAGGAGTTCAAGACGCGCGATGAGTTGCTCGTAGCAGCGTGGGACAACGTGCGGGACGAGATGCTCGGCGAGGTTTCGGCAACATTTGCCGAACGCGTCGGTCAACCACCGATCGAAACCATTCGCGCCGCAATCTCGATCGTTGTTCTCCGCATCGCGCAGGATGCCGGGCGAGCACAGATCCTGCTGACACAGCACGTCGGCAGTTCAACATTGCAAGATCGCCGAGCGGTGGCCTTGCAGGAAGCAACCCAGCTCGTCATGGCCGCCAGCAAGCCGCATCTGAAGCCTGACGCAGACGAAATGGCTCTGCGTATGGACACGTTTGTAGCGGTCGGCGGCTTCGTCGAACTGATCAGCGCTTGGCACGCAGGACTACTGGTCGATGTAAGTCAGGTCGACATCGTCGAACATACGAGTAGACTTGCTGAGACGCTGGCTCGCCGCTACGTGGTTGATAAGTTTGGCTAGCTGGTACTCCGGATGCAATTTCCCGGTGGCGGAGGCTGCATTGGCCGCAGGGGT
>ENA-UOWG01003243-UOWG01003243.1-activated-sludge-metagenome-genome-assembly--contig:-NODE-3243-length-12643-cov-5.746187_pt1 | contig 12643 bp, 11 predicted proteins | sample MGYA00238147_ERZ761563 | MGnify/ENA primary metagenome ERZ761563 (study PRJEB28884, sample SAMN05720216) | anaerobic digester metagenome | isolation source: active sludge of municipal... | reverse complement strand
ATAGTCATATAAGTGAGTATACCGGATATTTTGACAGGGTTAAATTTACTCTCGGTCCTGACAGCCTGGCGAAAAAACCCACTGATCAGAGACTTGCTGATGTCAAAAACGGTGCAATTGACAATGGGCTAATAGCTCTTTATTTCCAGTACGGGAGATACCTGCTGATATCATCATCAAGGAAGCCGGCAGTTCTTCCGGCAAATCTCCAGGGAATCTGGAACAAGGATATGAATGCTGCCTGGAATTCGGATTTTCATACGAATATCAACCTGCAGATGAATTACTGGCCGGCAGAAGTATGCAACCTTACCGAAACAACAGAAGCGCTTACTTCATTTATGGAGAAGCTTATAGTTCCCGGAACTGTTACTGCCCGTGAAATGTATGGAACAAAAGGCTGGACTTTCCATCACCTTACTGATCCCTTCGGCCGTACAGGTGTTGCCGATGGAGTATGGGGCATTACACCTCTTAACGGGCCATGGATGACTTTCCCTCTCTATGAGCATTTCCTGTTCACACGCGATACGGCATATCTTCGTGAAAGAGCTTACCCTATGATGAAGGGAGCTGCAGAGTTTGTCCTTGGCTTCCTTGTTGAATCACCTGATGGATATCTTGTTACTAATCCCTCACACTCACCGGAAAACAGTTTCAGGGACAGTATAACAGGTGAAGTGTCATTATTGACTTACTCAGCCACAATTGATATTGAAATAGTATCTGCCCTTTTCGATTATTGTACTGATGCCGCCAGGATACTTGGCACCGACCAGGACTTTTCTGACAGTCTGAAAGCTGCCGCCAAGCGACTTCCACCAATAAGGATTAATTCGAAAGGCGTGATACAGGAATGGATAGCAGATTACGATGAACCGGAACCTGGTCACAGGCACATGTCGCACCTGCTTGGCCTGTATCCTCTTGCCCAGTTCACTCCTGAAACTCCTGAGTTCTTCGCTGCCGCTGAGGCGACAATTAACAGGCGCTTGTCATTTGGTGGCGGCCAGACAGGTTGGAGCAAGGCCTGGATGGTGAGCTTCTTTGCAAGACTCCAGAACGGCGAAAAAGCCTACTCAAATGTTCTTGATCTTCTTAAAAAATGCACTCTGCCAAACCTCTTTGATACACATCCTCCATTCCAGATAGATGGCAATTTCGGAGGAACAGCAGGTATTGCAGAAATGCTGATACAATCACATAACGGTACAATCCGTCTGTTGCCGGCAATACCTGCATCGTGGAAGGACGGCGAAGTTAAGGGATTACGTGCACGTGGCGGATTTGAGGTTGAAATGAAATGGTCAGAAGGAAAGCTGCTTAAGGCCGAAATATCCTCTGACAAAGGCGGATGGACCAGATTGATTTACAATGGTTCTGAAAAAGATGTTAAAATTGAACCTGGTAAAACCCTGACAGTGAAATTCTGAGAGATATATGATGAAATTACTCAATGGTTTTTTATTGCTTCCTGTTGCTGCCCTGATTGTATCATGTAATACAGTCAGCAGGGAGGATAAGAAACTGGCAGCTGCAATCAGGGCAGACAGTTCACTTGATACAGTTTATGTAAGGGCTGCCGGACTACTTAAAAAAGGCTTCACGGCAGGGGACGGTTATCCCCAGGTATGGATACGTGATCTGAATACCTTTATTGAAACTGCCTGCGATGTTTATGATCCGGTAGTGATAAGGGAAAAACTGCTTGTATTCTTTTCTATGCAGCAACCTGACAGCCAGATTGTTGATGGCTATGTCCAGAAAGGCCATGTTTCGTGGTATGATCCTAATATCTATACTTCCTTGAATGATACAATCCATGTGGGATTTAAGAACACTGTCGAGACCGACCAGGAGACATCCCTTGTACAGGCAATAGGGAAGTATATACAAAAAACCGGGGACCGTTCAATCCTGGACGAAATGGTTGCAGGCTATACTGTAAGGGAACGCCTTTCAATGGCCATCGGATATTTGCTTAAGCACAGGTATTCAGAAAAGTATGGCCTTCTGACCGGAGCCACAACCCAGGACTGGGGTGATTGCCAGGTTGAGGGAGGAACTGTCGTCGATATTGATGATAAGACCCACTGGTCCATTGACATATACGACAACGCCATGTTTGTTATTGCCATGGAGTATATGGCAGGATTTGAAGAAAATGAGTCCTCAAAACAATACCGGAAGCAGCTGAAGAAGAGTTTTTCGGAGAACATCCGAAAGTACCTGTGGGATGAAAAGAACAAAAAATTCATCCCGCATATCTATCTTGATGCTTCGCCATTTCCCGAAAGTTTTAATGAGAACGCAATGCACTTTCATGGTGGCACTGCAATTGCTGTTGAGGCAGGTTTACTGTCAAAGGATGAGATACTTGCTGTCTACAGTCAGATGCTTGAAAACGTAAGGCTGTCCGGAGCGCCATCGATTGGACTGACAATCTATCCGCCTTATCCCGACGGACTCATTGAAGGTTCAAACACCTGTAAGCCTTATATCTACCAGAACGGAGGTGACTGGACCTGGTTCGGAGGCCGGATGGTACAACAACTGGTTGCCAACGGATTTGCTCAAGAAGCCTATTCTTCAATACGTCCGATGGTTGACAGGGTAATAGCAAACGGTAAGTTCTACGAGTGGTATGGTATAGACGGGAAAGCCAACGGATCAGGTGATTTCCGGGGAGAGGCAGGTGTTCTTGCACAAGCTGTTACCATGCTGAAGCAATGGGCTGAGAGCAGGTAAGCCTTATTTTCTTATTTTTACACAAGATTATTTCAGGTAATGAATATTATTCTTGTCGGAACTGCCTATCCATACAGGGGAGGACTTGCAGCTTTTAATGAAAGACTGGCAGTACAGTTTGTTAAGGAAGGACAAAATGTAACAATTGTTACATTTTCCCTTCAATACCCCTCTTTCCTGTTTCCCGGCAAATCACAGTATCTTGATGCTCCGCCACCTGAAAATCTCAGGATAAAGCGCCTTGTGAATTCGGTAAATCCGCTTTCATGGATTAGAGCAGGCAACATGATAAGAAAGGAAAAGCCTGATATACTTATATTTAAGTACTGGCTGCCATTCATGGCCCCTGCCTTCGGGACAATAGCAAGGATCGCACGGAGAAATAATCATACTAAGGTTATTACAATATTCGATAATGTTATCCCTCATGAAAAACGACCGGGCGATAACATACTTACAAGGTACTATACCTCAGCTATTGATGGTGCAGTTGTAATGTCGGAATCAGTTATAAAGGATCTGGCTCTTTTCAGAAAGGACATACCCGTGAAGCTGAATCCGCATCCGGTATTTGATAATTTCGGACCGGCTGTTGAACGAGATATTGCACTTGGCACACTGGGACTGGATCCCGGAAACTCCTATATACTCTTCTTTGGATTTATACGACATTATAAAGGCCTGGACCTCCTGCTTGAAGCATTTGCCCGTAAAGAGATGAGGAACAGGAAGATCAAACTGATAATTGCTGGCGAATTCTATGATGATCCTGCTCCGTACAGGGAAATAATCGAAAGGAATAACCTTGGCTCTGAAGTGCTTCTTTTTGACAGGTTTATTAATGACAATGAAGTAGCTTCTTTTTTCAGTGTTGCCGATATAGTTGTTCAGCCATACAGAAGCGCAACACAGAGTGGTGTGACCCAGATAGCGTATCATTTTGGAAAGCCAATGATAGTGACAGATGCAGGAGGATTGAGAGAGATAGTACCGGATTGTAAATGCGGCTATGTTGTCAGTCCTGATAAAGATGCAATATTTGAAGCCATCGACAGGTTTTACTCTTTAAATAAAAAAGCAGAGTTCACCGGGAATGTCATTGCTGAAAAGGAAAAGTATTCCTGGAGCAGGATGACTTCCTCAATAACAGAGGTTTATAAAAACAGCAGCAAAAATGATAATAAGAAGTAAAGCGCCTCTGAGGCTTGGCCTGGCTGGCGGAGGTACTGATGTATCTCCCTATTCCGAAATCTATGGTGGTGCCGTGCTGAATGCAACAATCGACCATTATGCTTATTGTACTATCGAAGAAACTGATAATGGGTACATTGCCATGCAGGCAACGGACCTCGACCAGAAGATACGCATGAAAACAGCTCCTGAGCTTCCTGTTGACGGGAAGCTTGACCTTCATAAGGGCGTGTATAACAGAGTCGTTAAACAGTTCAGGATTAAAAAGCCTCTTTCATTCAGGCTTACAACTTCATGTGACGTACCTCCAGGTAGCGGTCTTGGAACTTCTTCGACGATGGTTGTTGCAATACTAAAAGCCTTTGCGGAATGGCTAAACCTTCCCCTGGGCGACTATGATATGGCGAAGCTTGCCTATGAAATTGAACGGATCGATCTCGGACTAAAAGGAGGAAAACAGGACCAGTATGCTGCAACATTCGGCGGTTTCAATTTTATCGAATTCTCTGATAATGACAGGGTTGTTGTAAATCCGCTAAGGATAAAGAGGTGGGTGATAGATGAACTGGAGGTGTCGATGGTGCTTTTCTATACAGGTGATACAAGATCATCAGATAAAATTATAAGGGAACAGCAGAAGAATACCCGGGAAGGTAAAAAGGATCCTGTTGAGGCAACTCACAGCATAAGGAAAAATTCCTACCTGATGAAGGATCTTCTCCTGAAAGGCGAGATTCTCCAGTTTTCAAAGGCACTTGGGCGGGACTGGGAAAACAAGAAAAGAATGGCTGCCTCAATTACAAACAAAAATATTGACAGCATCTATGAGGCTGCAATAAGTGCAGGAGCTTACGGGGGTAAGGTGTCAGGAGCCGGTGGCGGTGGGTTCATGATTTTCTCAGTCGATCCTGTTAAAAAACTCAACCTTATAAATGCACTAAGCCGTTTCAACGGAAAGGTCCTCAATTTTCATTTCAGCGATAACGGATGCCAGAGCTGGAGAATTAATGATAATGAGTAAAAAATCTACTCAATGGAAAAATATATCAGAAGTCATATAATCAGTCATATAGAAACTGCGGAGAAGCTCCTATCAGACCGGTCAGTACTTGATCCTGTTGAGAAGGCAGCTACATCAATAATAAAGGCATTCAGCAGCCATTCAAAGCTGTTGCTTGCCGGAAATGGTGGCAGTGCAGCTGATTCACAGCATATTGCTGCAGAATTTGTAAACCGGTTTTATATCGACAGGGAAGGACTTCCGGCTCTTGCCCTAACTACTGATACATCAATAATTACTGCTGTAGGAAATGATTACAGCTTCGACAGGGTGTTTTCACGGCAACTTGCTTCGCTTGGAAAGGAAGGAGATATATTCTGGGCGCTTTCAACTTCAGGAAATTCCGTGAATATTCTTGAGGCTCTGGCAGAATGCAGGAAGAAAGGGATAATATCTCTGGGCTTCACCGGGGCCAGAGGAGGAAGGATGGAGGGCAGCTGCGATATACTGATTAAGGTGCCATCGGATGAGACACCCAGGATACAGGAGATGCACATTCTGCTTGCCCATGTGATATGTGCGATTGTTGAAAAGGAACTGTTTAAGAAATAAGCTGCAGACTATGGAGGCAGTCATTCTCGCCGGAGGTTTGGGCACAAGGCTCAGGGATGTCCTGAAAGACCTTCCCAAGCCCATGGCGCCGGTAAACGGAAAACCTTTTCTGCATTACCTTCTCAGCTGGCTTGTCGCCGGCTCTGAAATTGAGCGGATTATTGTTTCAACAGGTTATAAATCAGAGCTTATTGCCGAATATTTTGGGGATAGTTTTGACGGCATTCCCCTTGTCTATGCTCAGGAAGCAGAACCTCTGGGTACAGGAGGTGCAATAAAATTCTGCCTGCAGAAATGCATTGGCGATAATATCCTTGTAGTTAACGGTGATACATTTTTTCCTGTGAATACAGGCAGATTTTCAATGTTCCATGAAAATATGGAAAACATTATCTCTGTTGCCCTGAAACCCATGAGAGACTTCTCACGGTACGGAACTGTTGAGTGCACTGGTGATACAATAACAGGATTCAAGGAGAAAGGCTATTGTAATGAGGGCCTTATAAATGGAGGTATATATCTGATAAACAAGGCTTTTTTTGAGTCGCAGATGCTTCCGGATGTTTTTTCATTTGAGAAGGATGTACTTGAAAAGCTTGCCGCTTCATCTCTCCTGAAATGCATGGTCTTCGATGTTCCATTTATTGATATAGGCATCCCCGAAGATTATTACAAAGCCTCAGAAATACTGAAAAGCTACTGATCAGATGAAGAACAAGGCACTTTTCATTGACCGCGATGGTGTAATAAACATCGACAGGGTGCATGTATCCGCAAAGGAAAATTTTGAATTTACGCGGGGAATATTTGATATCTGCAGGAAATATTCAGAAGCAGGTTATCTTATAATAATAATTACCAACCAGGCTGGAATAGCAAAAGGACTGTATAATGAAAATACATTCAGTGTACTTATGGATTGGGTACTTGAAGAGTTCAGAAAAAGAGGAGTTGTTATAAGCAGGGTTTACCACTGTCCGCATCATCCTGATTTTACAGGGCCCTGTAATTGCCGTAAACCCGGACCGGGAATGCTGCTCCGGGCTGAGCAGGAGTTCTCGCTCGACATGAGTTCCTGTATTCTGATCGGTGATAAGGAAACTGATATCGAAGCGGGCAGGAGGGCCGGAATTAATGAAGATAATATGCTTCTTCTAGGATGCCAGCCCGCTGAATACACAGGCAGGTGGCCCGGTATTCTTTAATCAGATATTAACTTTGTCTTTCAGAAGGTAATTATTCCTTTCAGAAGAGTTCCTGTTTATGAGCTCTCCGAGAAAACCTGTCAGAAAAAGAAAGGAACCGATAATCATAACTGTAAGTGCTATAAAGAAATAGGGGCTGTCAGTCACAAGCGGTGCCCTTAGTCCCTGCTTTACAAATATCAGTTTGTTTATTCCGAGATATCCTGCCATGACGAAACCTGCCAGGAACATAAGCGTGCCAAGAAATCCAAACAAATGCATCGGATTCTTGCCAAACCTGGTTATGAAACTGATTGTAAGGAGGTCGAGATAGCCTTTTACAAATCTGTCAAGCCCGTATTTTGTAACCCCGTATTTCCTTGACCTGTGTTGCACTGTTTTTTCACCTATTTTCCTGAATCCGGCTTCTTTTGCAAGCATAGGTATATAACGGTGCATCTCACCAAAAACCTCAATGCTCTTTACAACCTCACTGCGATAGGCTTTCAGCCCGCAATTAAAATCATGCAGTTTTATACCGGAAGCCCAGCGTGCAGTGCGGTTATAGAAACGGCTAGTAATTCTTTTAACAAACGGGTCGTATCTTTTTCTTTTCCAGCCCGATACAAGGTCATATCCCTCTTCTTTTATCAGCCTTATCAGTTCAGGTATTTCATCAGGACTGTCCTGGAGGTCCGAATCCATTGTAATTACAACATCACCTGAACAATTGGCAAAGCCTGTGTGGAGAGCAGCAGCCTTGCCGTAATTTCTTCTGAACCTGAATCCCTTTACGGAACTGTTTGTTTCAGCCAGCAGGGTTATTTTGTTCCACGATGAATCGGAACTGCCGTCATCAATAAACAGTATCTCATAGCTTATCCGGCTTGCAAGGCAGACTTTGTTAATCCATTCAGACAGTTCCTGAAGGGACTCTTCCTCATTATAAACCGGGATGATAACAGACAGGTCCATCGGAAAATTCTTTACTGGTTAACAGTATTGTCGAGCAGTGGATTGCTTTCCCTTTTTATGAAAATGCTGAGGATAAGAGAAATAATTGTGCCGAAGAACAGGTTGCTGAAAATGCTGACAGGAGCCATAATTTCAGGCTTCATTATCTTTCTCTGGATGCCGATTCCTGCGTCAATTGCCTCCTGTGGCACTCCTTTTTTTACCATTGTCTCCTCCACAAAGGCAAGCTGTTTTTCTGTAAGGTTTGGATCTATAACAGTGTAAAGCAGATATGTGAATGCTGCTGTTATTACTGCGCTGTAAAGGATTATTACCACTCCGGCTCCTACTGACTGGCCATAATTAATCTGACCATGCATGTAGTTATCACGGTATGACTTAAGAAGAAAGAAGAGCAAAACAATTTGAATCAGCATGTAAACCCAGCTCTGAGCCTGATTGAACTGAAGATTCATAAACCACATAACAAGTGCCCACACTACTCCGGCAAGACCAAGGATCAGCCCATTGGTCAGGTTAGCACTCCAGACGTTGACTTTTTGTTCCATTTCGATTTAGATTAAGGTTTGTTGCGAATATTTATATTCAAATATAGTTTAAAATTCAGAAAAGAATGATACTGTGTTAAAATGAGGCTTAAATTTTGCAGGCTGGCTAAATTGTACTATTTTTGCATCGGGTAAGTCTTATACGACCAGCTCCTGCTGAACTCCCCCAGGATCGGAAGGTAGCAAGGGTAGGCAGTTGTAGCGGTGCGATATAAGGAGCTTACCCTTTTTATTGGCAGTTATGCTCATCAGACTTTACAACGAGAATACAAACCAGAAGCATATCAGGAAGGTAGTTGATATTCTTGAACAGGGTGGGATAGTCATTTATCCTACTGACACAGTTTATGCTATGGGCTGTGATATACGGGCAACTAAAACAATTGAGAAAATAGCCGCTTTCAAGGGACTAAATCCAAAGAATCCCGACCTGTCACTAATTTTCCACGACATGAGTCAGCTTTCGGAGTATACAATAATACACGATAACAATATTTTCAAGCTTCTGAAGAGGAACCTTCCGGGTCCATTTACTTTTATTGTTCCTGCTAATAGTCAGATACCCAGGCTTTTCAGGAACAAAAAGAAGACAGTGGGGATAAGGATCCCTGATAATAATATTGTGCTTGAGATTGTGAAGGAGCTTTCCAGACCTGTTGTTACGACTTCAATACATGACCCCGATGAGCTTATTGAATATACTACCGATCCGGAACTGATCCATGAAAAGTACAGGGATTTTGCCGATCTCGTAATCGATGGCGGTTATGGTCATAATGAGCCTTCAACAATAGTGGATTGCACAGGGGAGGAAATCACTGTTGTAAGGCAGGGACTTGGTAACCTTGAATTGTGAATTTACTTTCAGTGCTTGTAGAAGCTCTTGCTGAAAAGCATCATAATTGTAAGTATCTCCAGCCTTCCGACAATCATTAATCCTGAAAGAAATATTTTTCCGCCATCAGGCATCGAACTATAGTTCATGAAAGGCCCTAATTCCCCGAGTGATGGCCCTATATTGGCAAGCATGGAAGCAGCTGTGCTGAATGAGGTCACTATATCATAGCCCATCAGGGAAATCAAAAAGGAACTTGAACAGATTGTAATGAAATATAAGGCGATAAAAACAAGCAGATTGTAAATGTTGCCCTGAGTAACTACATGATTGTCAATTCTTACCGGAATGTAAGCATTAGGATGAATAAGCCGGTGCATTTCTTTCCTGTAATTAAGTGTAATCAGTGACAGCCTTATGATCTTTATACCTCCGCTTGTTGATCCTGCTGTTCCTCCGGTGAACATCAGAATGAAGATTATCATTGTCATGACACTGCCCCATGTTGTGAAATCGCTTGTGTAATATCCTGTTGTGGAGATTATTGAAACAACATGAAAGGCACTGTCAGCCAGTGCTTTGCCTATGCTGAAATCATTTGAAACTGCAAGCACAACAGCAGAAATAAGTATGAACCCTGCAGTAAGAAGGCAAAAGAAAAGGAACTCATGGTTACCCCTTATTTTCTTAATATTACCCTTAAGTGCAAAATATACAAGCGGCAGGTTTATTCCTGCAATGAACATGAACAGGGTGAGGACTATTCTGATTCCCGGGCTGCTGAATGCAGCTATTCCGTTATTTTTTGTTGAGAAGCCGCCGGTTGAAAGTGTTGAAAATGAATGACAAAGAGCATCAAACAATGTCATTCCTGTGAGAAGGAGAAGAAGGACCTGTATGCCGGTAAGCAAAATGTAGATGCTGATAAGCCTCTTTGCAGCTTCAATAAAGCGCGGCTGTATTTTATCGGCCTGCTGACCTGAGAATTCTGTGGCGGCTAACTGTATATTGACAGATTTTATTATCGGGAAAACTGTGAGCGAAATGAGTATTATACCTATGCCGCCAATCCATTGTGTGAGACTGCGCCAGAGTAAAACAGAAGCCGGTACCGATTCAATATCAGTAAGAATTGTGGCGCCTGTTGTCGTAAATCCTGATATTGTCTCAAAGAAGGCATCAGTAAAGCTGTCTGCTGATCCGGTGAACAGGAAGGGTAGTGATCCGAAAATGCCGAAAATTACCCAGGTAGCCGCCACAATTATATAACCTTCGCGATTACCGTAAACCTTTTCATCCTGCTTCAGCGGTGTAAAAGAAATAATACCCGTAACAAGTGTAATTATTGCTGAATACAGGAAGGAAGAAGTTACACCATCATCAATAACAACTGAAATTCCGGTAGTCAGAAGAAGAAAAATACCCTCAACAATAAGGACCAGGCTTAAGATTCTTGCAATAATCCTGAAGTTGATCATAAGTATCAGGTAAAGAATTTATTCAGCTTCTCATAAGCTGAAGGCAGTGTGAAAATAACAACCTTGTCGTTGGCATGTATAATTGTATCACCGGTTGCTATGTAAGGTACCCCATCCCTGATGCCGCCACCGACAATTGCATCTTTGGGAAAATCTATGCTTCTGAGTGTGCCTTTCGTTATTCTGGAATTTTCAGGAACATTCAGCTCGAGCACTTCTGCATCTGTACCTGCCATGTACTTTACCTGGGTAATTATCGGACTTACAGTGTGCCGGAATATTCTGCTGGCTGCAGAAATCTTCTTGTTAATTATTGTATCGATGCCGGTTGTTTCTGCAAGGCTTATATATTCAATATTCTCTACTTCTGCTATTGTCTTTTTAACTCCGAATTTCTTTGCGAGAAGACAGGAAAGAATATTTGTTTCCGAATTTCCTGTTACAGCAACAAAGGCATCCATTTTGGAAATCCCTTCCTGTTCAAGAAGATCAACATTCCTGCCGTCTCCGTTGATTATCAGTGTATTGTCAAGTATTTCGGACAGTGATTCACATTTCTTTGTGTCAATATCAACCAGCTTAACCTCACATGACCTTTGCATGTGAATGGCTATGTGCTTGCCAATCCTTGAACCGCCCAGGATCATGACATTCTTGGCTTCAAAATTCCTTGTGCCTGAGGTTTTCATCATCTCATCCATACCTTCAAGTGATGAGATCACATATACCGTGTCGCCAAGCTGGAAATGCTCATTGCCCCTGGGTATAATTGTCTTGCCTTCCCTCTTGATAGCTACAGCCCTGTATTTGTCAGTCCTGTTTGTTGCTGCAATTTCCTGCAGGCTTTTGTTAATTATTGGTGCATTTTCCTGAAGCTTCTGCACGTACATCATCAGTTTTCCGTTGCAGAACTCCATAAAATCGGATGCACCTGTTTCATGCAGGAGTCCCAGCACCTCACGGGCAGCAATAAGTTCAGGGTAGATAAGCGAATCAATGCCTATTGATTTGAAGAAGTCGAGAGTTGATGATTCAAAGAAATCGAGGTTGTCTATCCTTGCAATTGTCTTTATTGCACCAAACCTCTTTGCCATTATGGCTGAGATAATATTTGTGTCCTCAGAATGGGTTACTGCAATAAAGAGATCAGTCCTTTTCACAAGAGTGTCCCTTAGAAGCCTTACAGAGGTGGCCGATCCTTCATGAGTAAGGATGTCAAGTGCACTGTCAATAGGCTTAAGTCTTACTTCCTCAGGATCAATAAGAACTATTTCGTGATTTTCATTTGAGAGCATCTTTGCCAGATGTGTTCCAACCTCACCTGCCCCTGCAATAACTATCCTCATAAAGATTCATTTGAAAAAAACATGCTAAATTACTACTTTCTTTGCTTATAATAAGCTTTTGGGCGACTTTTTTGCCTCTTTAAAGATCTGAGATGTAGGCCCCTGAGATGCCCACATAATGAAGATTTGCTTGCTTGTGCGCTTCTTTAGACCCTTTTGAGATGTTAGCCGGAGATGCCTCCGGTGAAATTATAAAGCTTGTACCAGGCCTGGCAGTGATAATTTTACTTTCTGTTTCTGGCTTCCTGCCTGTCAGAATTACGGCATCCGGTGCAAATTCAGAAATCATTGATTCGCTTATTCTATTGTTTATCAGAATACTGTAATTGTCTGACCTTATAAGTACAGGTACTGAACTCATAACAAACCTGTTGAAATGCAGACCTGCCGAATTAGCATGGTGCCTTACTGTTTCCGGTATTGTGTCGCTGAAACTGTAAAAATTCATTATGCTGCCGGTTCTTATGCCTACTGAAACAAGTCCCGGAGTATTATAAACTATAAGTTCTGAAGATTGCCTTAACTGAATCCTTTCAGCTGTCCGGAATATGCTGAAAATCAGAATAAACAGCAGAATTGCAGATGTACTGATTTTTTTCCCGTTTACAAACCTGGCAAACAGCAGTGAAATTATGATTCCGGAAATTAAGGCTTCGGGAAGTGAAAGTCCAATGTTTTCCATCAAAGCTCCGGGCAGAGCTGCCGCATGTTCTGTCAATAAAATTG
>ENA-UOWG01003241-UOWG01003241.1-activated-sludge-metagenome-genome-assembly--contig:-NODE-3241-length-12646-cov-4.567310_pt1 | contig 12646 bp, 12 predicted proteins | sample MGYA00238147_ERZ761563 | MGnify/ENA primary metagenome ERZ761563 (study PRJEB28884, sample SAMN05720216) | anaerobic digester metagenome | isolation source: active sludge of municipal... | reverse complement strand
CATCAGGCATTTAGATATGCAAAAAGCGGGGTATCTAAAAATTTCATGTTAATTGATGATAAATTTAAGATTAAAGAAGGTGGACTAGCTTCAGTAGTTTACAACCCTCAACTTAAAATTGCTACGATTATTCCTCCCGGAGAAGCGGGCAAAAGATATAGAAAATAAAAGAACACTAAATCTATTAATCCAATATTCTAGCTTTAACTATTCTGACTGGCTGAAGAGGCTTATCATTTGAATCTGTTTGAACTTTTGCGATTTTGTCTACAACTTCCATGCCTTCAACAACTTTTCCAAAAACAGGATGCCTTTTATCTAAAAAATTATTATTTACTAGGTTAATGAAAAACTGGCTTCCACCTGTGTTTGGGCCTGCATTAGCCATTGAGATTGTCCCTCTGTCATTCTTATCCAAAGAGGTATTTGTAAATTCATCTTTGATTCTATATCCTGGTCCGCCCATTCCTGTTCCAGTTGGGTCTCCCCCTTGAATCATAAACCCATCAATTATTCTATGAAAAATAACTCCGTCATAAAATCCTTCACGAACAAGCTTCTCAAAATTTCCTGTGGTGATGGGCATTTCTTTGTAAAGCTCAATTACAATATTTCCGTAATTTGTTTCAAACATCACGCGAGTATTTCCAGATTGATTTTTTGCAGTCATGTAAATTAAACCTGAAACTAAGATTAAAAAGATTCCGATTCCCGCAAACAAAAAATATTTTCTGCTTTTTAACTTAGCACTCATTTTAAATTCAAATTAAATTACTTTAATTAAACCTTCCTGCCAATCTTTAAGAATTTTCTTGGAAGTTCTGATTTCATCAACAGTATCTCCTTTTTTCAAAAAATGCATTCTTCTTCCAAGCTCTTCAATTAAAATTTCAGAATTTCCTTGTGCGTCGATTTGGTAATGGTTTTCTAAGATGTAAGGGTAATCTCTTATTAGTTTATCTACAATCATCTCAGGATTTCTTGCTTTCTCCCAGCTGATAGCTCCAATTTCAGAGTGCTTTGTTACAATTCCTTTTTGCATTGCAAATTTTTCTTCTTCAGGAATAATTCCCGGACTGTCAATAAGATAAATTCCTTGCGCAATTTTTATTTTGTGGAATCCTTTAGTGTATCCTGAAACAGATGAAGCTTTGGAAACAACTCTTCCTACAAGCAAATTAATCAAAGAGCTTTTTCCAGTATTAGGATAACCAATAACTCCAACATTTACCATTTCTTTTTTGAGCTTGCTTGCTTGAATCTTAATCATCTTTTTCAGAGAAGCAGAGCCTTTTCTTTTTTTAGCAGAAAAAAACAAACTTGGCTTTAAATTCCAAATTTCAATTTCTTTTTTGATTTTATCAACATCAACCAAATCTGCCTTGTTGAAAACATAAAGAATTGCCTTGTTTAATCTCTGAGCTTTCTTTTCTGTCTCAATATTCCTTGTTTTTTCAATGAATCTAGAGTCTAGAACTTCCAATACAATATCTGAGTTTCTAACAACTTCATCTACAATTGTTGAAACATATTGTTTATGCTTGTTAGTATTCTTAGGCTTTCCTCGTTCTTTCTTTGCTTTTCCAAATGTATTTGCCATATTAATTTATGTTTTTGAGGATATATAAGAGTTATCAAATCGGTTTTAATCCAACAAAAACCCTTATAAACGCAGACGACAATTACCATTCATGGCAAATTTAAAATCTGGATTTAAGCTGCTTACTTTTATTTTAATTGGATTTCTGTTGATTACACTTATACAAAATATTTCAGCAAGTTCATCTGAGCAAGAGTTAAACTTTTTCTGGAAAACCGGATGCCCTTACTGCGAAAAAGAAAAGATATTTTTGCAAGAATTGCAAAAAGACTATCCTGAACTGAAAATAAATAATTATTCGGTGGACACTCCAGAAAATCGAGTTTTACTGAAACAATTCTTTGATGATTACAAAATCCCAAGTTCTTATTTTGGATTAGTGCCTATGACTTTTGTGGGCGAAAAATGGTATTTGGGATTTGAAGATTCAATAGGGCAAGAGATAAGAGATTATCTTGAAAAGGGGAATAACAATAATCAGAATCAAACGGACAGCTCAATTAACCTTCCTATTCTTGGAAAAGTGGATTTAGAAAAGTATTCCTTAATCGGGCTTTCAGTTGTGTTGGGATTTGTAGACGGATTCAATGTTTGTTCTTTAGGAGCATTAATTTTTGTTTTAGGAGTTGTTTTAGGATTAGGCTCAAGAAAAAAGATTCTTGCGGTTGGAAGTTTCTTTATCTTAACAGTCTCATTTATTTATTGGCTATTGATGCTTGTTTGGTATAAAGCATTCACCTTCTTGGGAAGCTATCTTCCTTATATGAATATTGCCGTTGGATTAATCTCAATTGCAGGGGGGATTTACTATCTAATTCAGTTCTTTAAATTCAAAAAACACGGCCCAACATGTGAAACCAGCAAAGGGACAATAATCACAAAATTCCGAGATGGTATCAAAGAGATGATTAAAAATCCAAAGAGCGCGTTGACAATGGTTTTAGCAGTAATCGCTTTCTCTGCAATTGTTACTATAATGGAATTCCCTTGCTCTGCTGCAATTCCTGCTGCATACACTTCTACACTTTCAACGAGAAATCTTTCAACGATTGCTTATTTATTTTACACAATAATTTACATAATCTTTTACATGCTTGATGAAATAATTGTATTCTTAGTTGCAGCAATAAGTTCTAAGATTTGGCTTTCTTCCCCTAGATTTATTGTTTGGGCAACATTCATCGGTGCAATGGTATTACTCTTCCTCGGAGGATACTACATTTTCTTTTTCTAAGATAAAACTCATTTTGAAAATGCAACCATTCAAGCATAGAAATATTTAAATAGTGTATCCGTTTGTGTATACACAAGAGATATACACTAAACATGACAGATATATTCGACAACACAATCTATTGCAAGAACTGCAAGGTTGAGATGAAAAAAGCTGAATATTCGAAAAATGGATTCGATATGAGAGCGGTATTTTGCCCAAAGTGCCACAACAAAATAATCCATCCTGCGGATGAAGCAGAATACAACAAATTCATAAACCTAAAAAATAAAGAGTTCAGTGTTAAAATGCGTTTAGTGGGAAACAGTTATGCTGTTTCAATTCCCAAAGAAATTGTTTCATTTATGGAATCCCAAAGGAAAATAATGGATGAAATGGTGAGATTGTGCTTCAATGAAATGGGAATGTTAACCTTAAATTTTGGAGGAGAAAAGAAAGATGACGAATAAAAAAGAAGTCCAACTTAAAGTAGTAGAAGCTCTTCAAGATGATGCTTACAAAGGAATGGCTAGAATTGACTCTGAAATAATGAGAGAGCTAGATGTTAGAAGAGGGGAGCCAATTTTAATTAAAGGAGGCCGAGAAACAGTTGCAATTGCAGAAAGAGCTTATCCTGCAGATATGGGCGAGGGAATAATCAGAATTGATGGTATACTCAGAAAAAATGCAAAAACCGGGATTGGAGATGTTATTTCGATTTCTAAAGCAGATTTAAAACAAGCAAAGAAAGTTGTTATAGCTCCAGCACAAAAAGATGTAATGGTTCAAGCTGACCCTGAAGGATTAAAGAGAGGCTTGCTTGGAAGACCTGTTACAAAAGGAGATATAATTGTTATGGGGGGAATTCAAAAAAGAAAAGATATGATGTCTGAAGATTTTGGCGATGTTGATGATATGTTTGGAAACTTTAATGATATCTTGGGAAGAATGGGTTTTGGAAATCTCGGAGGAAGTGTTACTCAAATAAGATTTGTTGTTGTATCTGTTAATCCAAATCAACATTGTGTAATTGGTGAAGACACTGAAATCACTCTTAGTCCTAAAGCAGTGGAAGTTGCTGAAGAAAGTATTCCTGCAATAACTTATGAGGATATTGGTGGATTAAATGAAGAAATCAAAAAAATTAGAGAGATGGTTGAAATTCCTTTGAAACACCCGGAAATATTCAGAAAACTTGGAATAGAACCTCCAAAAGGAGTCTTGCTTCATGGACCACCTGGAACAGGGAAAACATTGCTTGCAAAAGCTGTTGCAAATGAATCAGATGCAAATTTCATTTTACTTAATGGCCCTGAAATCATGAGCAAGTTCTATGGTGAATCTGAAAAAAAGATTAGAGACATTTTTGAAGAAGCTGAAAAAACTGCGCCTTCAATTATTTTCATTGATGAAATTGATGCAATTGCTCCAAAAAGAGAAGAAACAAATGGAGAGGTTGAAAGAAGAGTTGTAAGCCAGATATTAACTATGATGGATGGTTTGAAAAGCAGAGGAAAAGTTGTTGTTATAGGTGCAACAAATAGAGTTAATTCAATTGACCCTGCATTAAGACGTCCGGGAAGATTTGATAGAGAAATTGAAATTGGTGTTCCAAACAAAGAAGGAAGATTGCAAGTTTTGAAAATTCACACAAGAGGAATGCCTTTAACTAAAGATGTGAAACTCGACGAGCTTGCTTCTGTTACCCACGGATTTGTTGGAGCAGATTTAGAAGCTCTCACTAAGGAAGCAGCTATGGGTGTTCTTAGAAAATTCTTGCAGCAAGCTAAATTGGATAGAGAAGAAGAAATTCCAGAAGAAGAATTAAACAAATTAATTGTAACTCATGATGATTTTGCTGATGCATTAAAGACAGTAAGACCAAGTGCAATGAGAGAAGTTTTAATTGAAAATCCAAATGTTAAATGGGTAGATGTCGGAGGATTGGAAACAATTAAACAAGAATTAATAGAAGCTGTTGAATGGCCTCTTAAAAGAGCAGAAAGTTTTGAAAGAATGGGAATCCGCCCTTCAAGAGGAATTTTGCTTTACGGGCCTCCTGGAACAGGTAAAACCTTGCTTGCAAAAGCTGTGGCAACAGAATCAGAAGCTAATTTCATTCAAGTTAAAGGACCTTCATTGTTAAGCATGTGGGTTGGTGAATCTGAAAAAGGAGTAAGAAAAATATTTGAAAGAGCGCGCCAGGTTGCTCCATGCATCATTTTCTTTGATGAAGTTGATTCACTAACAGGAAGAAGAGGAAATGATCCTGGTTGAAAAGTTACTGAAAGAGTGCTTAATCAAATATTGTCAGAGATGGATGGACTCGAAGGACTTCATGATATAATTGTAATTGGTGCGACAAATCGTCCAGACATGATTGACCCTGCATTGATGCGTCCAGGAAGATTTGACAAAATATTATTAGTTGATGCTCCAGATGAAAAAGCCAGACAAAATATTTTCAAAGTTCACACCAAGAAGATGCCTCTTGCAAAAGATGTTAATCTTGATGATTTAGCAAAGAAAGCAGAAGGATACACTGGTGCAGATATCGAAGCTGTTACAAGAGAAGCGGCTATGCTTGCATTAAGAGAATCAGCTGACGCAAAAGAAGTCAAGAAAAAGCATTTTGAAGACGCATTAAAGAAAATAAGCCCAAGCGTAACAAAGTCTACAATTGAAGTTTACAAAAAAATGGAAGAAAGTTTCTTGAAACCTTCTAAGCCAGCACTTCAACAAATGGGAACAGGCTATTTGGGATAAAAACCAAAATTTATTTTTGTTTATTCTGTTGTAACAATAACTTTATTTCCAGAAATTAAAACAGTATGTTCGGATTGTGCAACATTTTTGTGAGTTGTTTCCACTAATTGAGCAAATTGCATTAAGTTTCCATTTTCTTCAAGCTGCTTTAATCCTATCAATGCACTTGTTCCAAATTTCTTAACAAGCCACCTAGAGCAGAAAGGGAGATGATCATATTCTTCAATAACATAATCCAAAACTTTTCTTGCAATAGGACTTCTAACATTTTTTAAATCAATAAGCTCGTAAATTCCAGAAGGTTTTCCGTCGTAAACTCTTCCACTTCCATAAGTTGCGAAAGGCTCAATTGCATAAATTCCTTCTTCAAAGACTGTTTTTTCTGAAGAAGCGTGATTTGGAATATTAACACCAGAATGCAAATCATATTGTTCAATTGAATGCCCTGAAAGGTTAATTATTGGAGAAGCTTTTTGTGATTCAATTGTTTCTTGAATTATTTTTCCTACTTTTCCAACTAGTTCTTGCTTTTTAACACTCACAACTGCATTTTTCAAAGCATCTTCACTTGCTTTAATCAATTTCTTATTCTCTTCTTTGTTTTCCAAATCAATAGAAAAAGCACCATCTGCAACCCATCCATCAATATGAGCACCTAAATCAATTTTCAAAAGCCCTTCTGCAAGTGTTTCATCATTATATGAAGGCGTATAATGCGCAGCAATGTCATTTATACTAAGATTTGTTGGAAATGCAGGCTTTCCTCCGAGTTCAACTATCTTTGTTTCAATTTTCTCAGCAATTTCTAGAAGAGGCATTCCTTTTTTGATAAATTTTTTTGCATACTCTCGAGTTTGAGAAAGAATTTTCCCTGCTGCAATTATTTTTTCTGTTTCTTGCTTGTTCATGATTTCTCAACAAATTAACTAATTAAATAAGTTTTGGTAATCGAAAATTCAATAAAAAATAATTTTCAACAAGTTTTTATTGAAAAAAGAAAATGTTTATAAATAATTTCAATGTAAATACATTATGAAAAAGAGTCATGAACATTATTTCAAAGACACTTGGGATGAATATCTTAAAAAATTTCCAGTAATTTTCAAAACATCTTTGCTACTTCAAATTCTTCCAATGATTCTTGGAATGATTATTATAATTCTTGCTACTGTTTTGATTATCTTCGGAGCTAGCTCTGGATTTTCTGAATCAGCATTATCCTCTTTACAAAATCCTCAAGAATTTTTTGAACTAATCTTTAATGGAATTTCATTTGCTGCAATTATTCCTGCCGCAATTGTTATCACTTTAGCAGCTCTTGCCATCGCAGTCTTTTTCATCTTATCTTCTATTGTTCATATTAAGATAGCTCTCTCTGAGGAAAAAGAGGTGACATTTGAGAAAGCACTTAAATTTGCTAAAAAGAATTTCTGGAATTATTTGGGGTTAGCAATTGTAATGAACATTTTACTTGCTTTGTTATTTTTGCTATTGATAATTCCAGGAATAATCTTTTTAGTTTATTGGGTTCTTGCTCCTTACATCCTTCTTAACGAAGGAAAAACTGTTAGCGAATCTTTGCAAGAAAGTAAAAACAGAGTTGGAAAGAAATGGTGGCCATTATTCTTCCACTTGCTTGGAGGATATTTGATTATAATGTGTGCTACAGGATTACTAACTTCTATTCTCCCTCTTTTAGGAAACTTGTTTTCAATAATTGTAACAATGCCAATTCTCTTAATCTTCTTGAAGAATATTTATAGAGGATTAAGTAGAAAAGAAGCTAAACAAAGCACAAAGCCTCAAAAAAAGAAACCATCTAAGAAGAAATAATTAAAACACTGTTCTTTCTTTTAATCTTCTGCTCTTTGGTGTGAAGTTTCCTATTTTCTCTTGTGAAGCTTTGCCACATCCAAGAATATCTGAATGATATTTTATTGCAATATAACCTTTCTTTCCTGTTTGAATAAGCAAATCTTGCCCTTTCATCCAGTTTTCCATTTGTTCATCGGGAATTTCAAAAATATTCTTAGTTATCTGGTTTTTCAAAAGCCAGCAACCTTCGATTGTAAGTCTTATTTCCTCTTCGTTTTCTAAAATCTTTGCAAAATAAACTCCAGCCTTGTCAATTAATCCAAGAGCATCTAATTTCTTCAAAACTTCCAAGTCTAAATCTCCAAGGAAGACAAATAACTTCTCCCCTCCAATCATAATAAGTTTTCCAGGAATCTCTTTTATTCCAAACTGACTTTGAAGTTGTTTCTCAATTTTTCTTTTTTCATCAGCTCCCAGAACTCTTAGTCTTTCAAGATTTTTTTTAGTTTCTTTCATTTTTGTTTATTTTTTGTTTTAGCTTATTTAATAAATTTAATTTTATTTGATTCTTTTTAGTTTAGTTATGAAAAAGCCTTCAGACTCTCCGTCATGAGGATAAATTCTGCAGGCATTTGAAACTTCTTTGGAATATTCAGCTTGTCTCCAATTTAAAACGCCTGGGCGAGTTTTAAGAGGCAATATTGTTTTTTCAACTTTAATTTGCCCTGGAAATTGTTTAAGCAGAAAATCAATTGTTTCTTCATTTTCTTGAGGAGAGTGCGTGCAAGTGGAATAAACCATTTCTCCTCCAACTTTCAAAACACTGAATGCAGAAACCACTAATCTTTTTTGAATTTTTGAAAGTGAAACTATCCCATAAGGATTCCACATCTTAACGGTTTTAGGAGCACTTCTTATTGTTCCCTCACCAGAGCAAGGCGCATCAACAAGAATTTTATCAAACTGAAATCCCTCTTCTTCCAACTTTTTGCAAAGATAAACTCCGTCTCTTCTAGTAATAATTTCATTTGCAACTCCGCATCTTTCCAGATTTGAAGCAAGTATCTTTAACCTTGGCAAACTAACATCATTTGCAATCAAAAGCCCCTCATTTTTCATTTCAGAAGCAATCTGAGTGGTTTTACTTCCCGGAGATGCGCATAAATCCAAAACAAAATCACCTGGTTGAGGCTTGAGCGCTAAAACAGGCATCATGCTTGAAAGCTCTTGAACATAATAATAGCCTAACTGATGCTCTAAACTTCTTCCCAGCTCTCCAGGATCAAGATTTGATTCTATAACAAATATTTCTGGCGCAGACTTGTAAGGTTGTTTTATTTTCCATCCCTTGTTTTCCAATCTTTTTTTAAGTTCATCGCATGAAATTTTAAGAGTATTGCATCTAATTGACTTAACAGGACGCTCGTTAAGTGAATCAAAATATTTCTGAGCTTCATTCTCCCCTAAAAGCTCATTCATTTGCTCTATGAATCCTTTCTTTAATCCTAATTTTTCATTTATCATACTAAACTCCAGAAAACTTCATTTATAATATTTGTTAAGCCTGGAATAAGCAAGCTTCCAAATAAGATTTATTAAGTTTCAACGATTTAAAAAAATATGATAACAATCAAAAAAGCTAGCTTAAGAGATAAAAAACAAATTTTAAATCTTATCTTGAAAACCCCTGAATTGCAAGGATGCGGAGAAATGGATGCCGTTTACTCTGAAGACTATATTTTAGATTCTATTAAAGACAAAAAAAGAAATTTAGCGCTGATTGCAAAAGACAAGGAGAAAAACAAAATCGTGGGCGTTCTTTTAGCAGAGATGTGGAAAAAGAAGAAATACTCTTTTTTTGTGGATATTGTTGTTTCTCAAGAATATCGCTCACAAGGAATAGGAAAAAGATTGTATGAAATTTATGAAAAAGAATGTAAAAAACAAAAGTTAAGCACAATTGTAGGATTAGTTCAAAAAACAAATAAGTTCATGCAGGAATTCATGGGAAAAAGAGGATATGCACGCGGAGAAGAATTTTATTTCTACGAGAAACGAGTTTAATTCACTTGAAATCAAATAAAGTGGTTTGCTTTTTTCCGTCTATAATCTCTTTTATGCTTATTTTAAACACATTCAGAATGTTTTCCACAGCAGGAATAATCTGATGCTCCAGGTAGTATTCTAAATCATATTCTCCTGGCTCATCTGGAAGCTTTACTCTGTCTCTAACAAGTTTCTTTTTTTCACCTGATTCTGCGATGTAATAACTAACTAAATTACCTTGAGTAATTGGAATATCTTTTTCTTTCATTTTCTGCGCTGCAATAACATGCGGAGAAATTGATTTGTATTCCAAAAGAGATTTCTTGAGCTGAGTTCTAATTACAAGTTCTTCTTTCTTTATTTCACGTTTCTTTAGTTTATCAATTATTTTTTTAACATAATCCAATGCTTTTTTTTCATTACCCTCATCAAGAATAATTCTAAGCACATCATTTTGAACTTTTCTTGCTAATCCGCACCAATCTCTTCTAACTGTTTCAAATCCTCGAATTTTTAATTTTCCGTCTTCTGTGATTAAAGCATATTTCTTTTTAGCTCCGATATCTCCGCCTCTTTTAGTCACCCATAGCCCTCTTTTGTAAAAATCTTCAAGTTCCATTTTCATAACTCCTGGAAGCTCTGAATTTAATTTTTCAAGAAGTTTCTTAACATCTGTTTTAGTTTTGTCTTTCATCAAGAAAGCGACAGAGTCTGTATCTCCAAAAATAACTTTATAGCCTGCTTTCTCAACTTTCTCAATTGTTTCTTTGTTGTATTTTCTTACAAAAGCTAATATTGATGCAGATGCTTCATGACTGTAATAACGAGCTCCGAAAAAAGCAATATACCCATGTGCCGACGCTGAAAGAACCTTGAAAGCATTGCTTCTTGCTTTAGTGATAGGATTCGGATTTTTTTGATATTCTTGCTTTGCTTTTTTTCTTAATTCAAATATTTCTTTCATCAGTTCAGGGAAAAATCCAGGTTTCTTTGTGAAATAATAATTAACTTTTTCTCCAGCTTCATTTATTTCAGGAGATTCCCAAACATCTTTTTCTTTTTTTATTTGCTTTTCATCTGAAATTAAAGTGGATTTAGAAAGATTGTGAGTTATGATAATACTTGTATGCATAGAAGTGAAATCAAACATAGCAATATCTTCGTAAATTCCAGGCGTAGGCTCAAAAACAAATGCTCCTTCAACACTAACTCTATTTCTAACGCCCATCTCTTCATTTGTTGGCTTTTTCTCAGGGATCTCATTGAATTTATCCAGATTATGCAAAACATAAGATTCAGTATACTTGGAAAGTCCTGCTCTTGTTACTTCAAAAACAGGTTCATTTAGAACCTGAGTAAATTCAAAGATATCTGGCCAGAATTTCTCAAATAAATCTTCAACAAGTTCAGAATCATGCAAATTGTATTCAAAATAATCATTCCATTCATCTCCTTTTATTTTTGAAGAATGCTGAAACTCAAATTCTTTTTTTTGATCTCCAATAAATTCTTTTGCAACTTCATTTAATGTTAAAGACTCAGACTGCATATATTGAGCATAAGCTGTTTTTATGAATCTCAACAAGTCAACATGCACAATTCCTGAAATTCTCCCGCTTGGAAAAGCTCCTCCATGAAATTTTGGCTGACTTCCGTCTATTCCAATTTTCAAAGGCACTTTCAACTTCTCTGAACGAGCTTTAAGATAAGGCAAATCAAAACCATCTGAGAAATAACCCACTAAAAAATCTGGAGCAATTTTATTTACATATTCTGAGAATTTTTCCAGTAATTCTTCTTCATTTTTCACATACTCTACATATTCTGGCTTATGCTTAGAACCTGTTTTCCAAGTTAAAACTTTCTTGAATTTATCAGAAACCAAAGAAATCATAAGTATTTCTCCTTCCCCAATTTGAAACTCTTCTGTTTCAATATCATAACTTAAAATCTTAGGCTTAAACTCTTTTTGAGGAATTTTTTTGCATTTATCTAAAGTCATGCAAAAATCAACATCTAAACTTGAATAATTTCCATTAAATCCATCATCTCCAAGCAAATCTCCAGAGATTTTATACCAATTCAATGGAAGAATCTTTTTTTCAATAATGTAATGTGTTACAAAACCTAAATCATAACCTCTTCGTTTTGCAATTCCGTCCATATCTAGCTTTTCAGCAACATCTTGCAAATCTTTGTAGTTTGTAGCAAAAATCTTCAAAGCCTTAACATCTTTTCCAAGAAATTTCTTGTCATGAATTTCAACCTTTTCCACCTTGGTTGTTCTTTTTTTAACATCCAGCTGAATTTTCTTGATTTGTTCAACAATTTCATGTATTTTCTTATCACTCAAACCTTGCTCTAAAATTGCCCAGAAATAAGCAGGACAAGAATCAAAAACACAAACCCTTTTTCCTTTACTATCTCTTCCGAGGATTCTAATGTAATTTCTTTCCTGAAAATCAAAATAATCGTAGTCAATAGGGATAAATTCAATTTCCATAATTTAACTAAAATCTTGAATTATTTAAAGCTAATCTAAAAATCATCGAGACAAACAAAACAATTAAAAAACAGAATAGCTATCTTAATGTATTGCTAGAAAATAGCTTAAAAGAGGACAAAAAGACAAAATGGCTTATGATATTATTGTAGGAAGGGATTCCAATGACAAAAAGAAATTCCAGGACAAGGGGTTGATTTTCTTAGGAAAAGGCTATGTTAAAATGGGGCAGTATACTTCTTTGAGCAATAGAATTCTTATGGATGTTATGAGAAGTCATGTTGTTCTTGTTACAGGTAAAAGAGGGGGAGGTAAATCTTACACTTTAGGAGTTATAGCGGAAGAGCTTTCAAATCTTCCAAAAGAAGTGAATCAAAACATTGCTTCAATTATGTTTGACACAATGGGAATTTACTGGACAATGAAATTTAGAAATGAAAAAGACAAAGAACTCTTAAAAGATTGGGATTTGCAACCAAAGAATCTTCCTGTGAAAGTGTTTATTCCTTACGGGCATTATGAAACTTATTTGGAAAAAGGGATTCCTGTTGATGAAAAATTCGCTTTAGATATCACTGAACTTAATGCAGAAGACTGGACAATCACTTTTGGTTTGGAAATGACAAATCCTATTTCCATTTTAATTGAAAGAATAATAAATGAGCTGAAAAAATCAGAAACCTTCAATATCGACGATGTTTTA
>ENA-UOWG01003234-UOWG01003234.1-activated-sludge-metagenome-genome-assembly--contig:-NODE-3234-length-12657-cov-15.119743_pt1 | contig 12657 bp, 13 predicted proteins | sample MGYA00238147_ERZ761563 | MGnify/ENA primary metagenome ERZ761563 (study PRJEB28884, sample SAMN05720216) | anaerobic digester metagenome | isolation source: active sludge of municipal... | reverse complement strand
GGTCGGGTTGGTATTCCGGATCACCCCGGCATTCACGCTGGGTGCCAGCATCATGCTCGCCAGCGCCAGGCTTACCGCGCTGGCAATCACGGTCTTCGATCTCTTGTGTGTCATGACTTGTCTCCTGAAAAAACGTTATGGCAAAACAGCAAAACCCTACTCAACACTCATTTCAACCGCCGAACACGAAACAACCCTCCGCTTCAGGCGAACCGGCAACCAACTGCATGCCGATAAATAACCCTTCAGTAATTTTGCGGACGGATTGCATATGCGATCGACAACTGGATCCACGTACACATTTTAAGATCTATCAAAACGATGTTCATTGACGAATCGCAATACATCGCCATATTTCGACCTTGTTCTCAGAGTTGACCGTTTTCCCTTCATTCAGCAAGGGTGCGGGCGATCGCATGCCGCTGCCGAGACAAATCAGGCATTCACATCTTGTAACAAATTGTCGAGACCATGAAACAACAAAATAAGGAACGGGGCATATACTGAAAACGTAATAACTTTGTTCGTTCATGTGAAGGGAGTATGTCATGCGCAAGAATAATATGTTGATTGTTGCCGCTCTGGTTGCTGCTCTGGGTAGTGGTGTGACGATGGCAAGAGGCGGTGGCGGTGGTGGCGGTGGTGGTGGCATGCAGGGCGGTTCCGGCCAGGGCATGAGTTCCGGCGGTGGCGGCATGCAGGGCGGTGGCGGTTCGATGAACCAAGGCGCCCAGGGCGGTTACGGCAACGGGATGGGTGGTTCGGGCCAGGGCATGCAGAGTGGCGCCATGAATCAGGGCGCGTCGGGCGGCTATCAGTCCGGTAGCGGCATGATGGGCGGTTCGGGACAGGGCATGGGCTCCGGCATGGGCGGCAGTGCCGTCACCAATCAGGGTGTCCAGGGCGGTTCGCAGACTGGTGCCGGCGCCGGTGGCGGTGGTGGCAAGCAGCAGCATCAGTATCAGCATCAGTACAGATATCAGAAGGGGCAGAATGGCTCAGGCATGGGTGGCGGCGTGCCGGCGCAGAACCAGAACCTGAACCAGAACCGCACTCAGGATCGGGTCCAGTAACAGTAGTTTCCGGTCTCGCGCCCAGTTGCATCAGCGAAAGCGAGGGCCACGCATCCGCAGGGATGTGTGGCCCTTGTTCATTGACGCCACGGGATGAGCGATTGCCTGCCCGCATGTTGACGCGCATCATTGACTAAACAGATACTGATAAGTTCGAATGCTTTAATTCAGGCGTTTCCGTTCCATCCGACCGAAATGCAATCGACTGGCGCGAGGCCCTAACGGTCAGATCGGGGTCGGCCTCGGATATTTTTTGCGGCAAGCTTTTTTAAGGGGGGCGTTCTGGTTTTTCGACACGTATTTCAGCCGCCTTCGCCGCGCATCCTGTCACTTCTTGCCTGGGCGGCGGGCGGCGCGCTGATGCTTGCGGTGCTCGGCTACTGGAGCGTCCGGTTCGCCGTACCGCGGGGCGAGGCGAGGCCGCCGCTGGCGTTGCCGAAACCGGCGGAGGCGGCGCAGGCCATTACGACGCGCCATCTTTTCGGCCGCGGCGACAAGGCTGCGGCGACGGGCGGCGATGCGGGCGCGGTGCGCGTCCTCGGCGTCGCATCTTCCGACGGTGCCGGCGGTGCCTTCGCCATCGTCAGCGTCGACGGCAAGCCGCCAATCCCGGCCATCGAAGGCCAGGAGTTCGCGCCGGGGTTGCGTTTGACCAGGGTCACCAGCACCGGCATCGAATATCAACGCGGCGGAATACTTCAGCGCGCCCCCTTGCAGGAAAAGAGAACGACCGCTCCCGCCCCGTTGCCGGCGTCGCCAGGTACCGCTGCGAACTTGCCGGCGCCATCGCCCTCGGTTAATGTGCCGGTGGCTCCGGCAAGCCCGGTGGCCCCGGTTCCAGCATCATGACGCAAAGACAATGAACACCCAGACCCTCACCGCCTCGCTTTTCTCGCTTTCACTGCTCGCCGTTTCGGCGGCGTCCGCGCCGGTCGCTGCGCAGACAACGCCCGCCGCTTCGCCTGCCGCCCAGATGGGCGCCAATGCGGGTGATGCCGTGTCGCTGAATTTCGTCAATGCCGACATCGATCAGGTAATACGGGCAATCGGGATCATTTCCGGGCGGAACTTCCTGATCGACCCGCGCGTCAAGGGAACGCTGAATATCATTTCCGCCTCGCCGCTGCCGCGTGACCTGGCTTATCAGGCCCTCCTGTCCGCGCTGCGCCTGCAAGGCTTCGCCGCTGTCGAAGCGAACGGGGTGACGACGATTCTTCCCGAGGCGGATGCCAAACTGCATGGCACGCCGGTAGAGGTGGTGCTATCCAAGGGGCAGGCGGCGGCAAGCCGGCCCGGCAAGGCGGGCGGCGACCGGCTGATCACGCAGGTTTATGCCCTGAAGAACGAGTCGGCCCTGCAACTGGTGCCGATCCTGCGGCCGCTGATCGCTTCGAATAACACCATCGCGGTGAATGCCAATAACAACACGCTGGTCATTACCGACTACGCGGAAAATATCGCGCGTCTGACGCGCATCATCGAAGGGGTCGACCGGCCGCAAAGCGACGTGGTGGTGATTCCGGTCGTGCATGCCTCGGCGGTCGATCTGGCAGCGACCTTGAATCGACTTTTCGGCGATGGCGCGACCAGCACGGGTGGCGTGGCGAGCGCCGGCGCTGCTGGCGGCGACGCCAGCCAACGTTTCGTGGCGATGGCCGAACACCGCACCAATCATGTCCTGATCCGCTCGGGCAATGCCTCGAAGATCGCCGGCGCCCGGCAATTGTTGGCGCGGCTCGATATTCGCGGCGCGAACGGCAACATTCATGTCGTCTTTCTGAAAAATTCCGAAGCCAGCAGGGTTGCCGAAACCTTGCGCGCGGTCATTTCCGGCGATGCCCCGCCAACGGCGCCATCGGCGCCCGGTTCCGGATTTACGAACAGCGCGGCCAGTCTGCAAACTGCCCCGCCGGCGCAAGGACTGTCCGCTGGCGGCCTCTCGCCGGCCGGTGGGGGGGCGGCTCCCGCCCAGTCCGGCGGCGGCAGCATCGTCCAGGCCGATGTCGCCAACAATGCCCTGATCATCACGGCGCCGGAGGCGACCTACAACAATCTGCGGCTGGTCATCGATCAGATCGATCGGCGGCGACCGCAGGTTTTCGTCGAGGCGCTGATCGCCGAGGTGTCGGTGGAACGGCTGGCGGAACTCGGGATTCAGTGGCAGACGACCGGCGGCGCCGGCTCGGTAGGCAACCCGTCAGTCATTGGCGGGACAAACTTCGGTGGCCCCGGACAGAACATCATCGGGGCTGCGATCAATCCGCTTTCGCTCGGTCGCGGCCTCAACCTCGCGGTGGCCGCAGGGACGGTGACGATCGGTGGCGTCGAGATTCTCAACCTCGCGATGCTGGCCCGGGCGCTGGAAACCGATGCCAAGGCCAACATTCTTTCGACCCCGAACCTGATGACGCTCGACAACGAAGAAGCAAGGATAGTCGTCGGCCAGAACGTTCCGTTCATTACCGGGCAATATACCAATACCGGCGGTGGTACGACGCCGGCCAACCCTTTCCAGACCATCGTCCGCCAGGATGTGGGCTTGACCCTGAGGGTCAGGCCACAAATTTCGGAGGGTGGCACGATCAAGCTGCAGATCGCGCAGGAAATCTCGACGCTGGTCGGCGCTACGCTCAACAATCCGACCGGTCCGGTAACCAACAAGCGCAGTATCGACACCACCGTAATGGCGGACGATGGTTCCATCATCGCGCTGGGCGGACTGATCCAGGACGTCTACGAAGGCGGTGTCGAGAAGATCCCGCTTCTCGGCGACATTCCGTATCTTGGCGCGCTGTTTCGTTATGATTCGCGCAAGCGGCAACGCAGCAACCTGATTGTGTTCCTGCGCCCCGAGGTCATGCGCGACCGCGACTCTTACACCAATGTGACGCAGACCCGTTATCAACATGTCGTCCGTGAACAGGGGCGGCTTGAAGCGCCCACAGGCCTCTTGCGCAACGAGGCACCCTTGCCTTTGCCGGACCTTCCCGGCGCAATGCCGTGGACGCCGCCGACCTCGGATGGCGGATTGCCGAATCCCGCGGAGACGACCAGGTAAAGTCATGAGCGCGTCGGCCTCCCGTACGCCCCGTCTTCCCTATGGCTTTGCCCGCACCCAGGGGGTGCTGATTCCGTTCGGCGCCTCGGGATCCGACGCGGCGATTCCGGAAGAGGATGCCGAGATTTCTTTGCTGGTGCGCGACGATGCGACGGTTTCGGCGGTTGCCGAGGTGCGTCGGCTGGTCGGGCGGCCGGTTGTCGTGCGGCCAGTCACGCGCGCGGCGTTCGATGCGGAACTGGCCGAAATTTATGGACAGGGTGACGGATCGGCGGCCGAGGTGGTGGCTGATGCCGGGCAGGATCTCGACTTGCGGGATCTGATGCAGGACTTGCCGGCGATCGAGGATCTGCTCGAGGCGCAGGATGATGCGCCGGTCATTCGCATGGTCAATGCGCTGCTCATGCAGGCAGTGCGCGAGCGGGCCTCGGATATTCATATCGAACCCTTCGCGCAGCGCTCGGTTGTCCGCTTGCGCCGGGACGGGTTGCTGGCCGATATCGCCGAGCCGCCGCGCGGCGTCCATGAAGCGATGGTGTCGCGGATCAAGATCATGGCCCAGCTCGACATTGCCGAGCGCAGGCTGCCGCAGGACGGGCGCATCGGGCTGAAACTCGGCGAACGAAGCATCGATGTCCGCGTGTCGACGGTGCCGACCGCGCACGGCGAGCGCATTGTCCTGCGGATCCTGGAGAAGGATGCTTCCCGTTTGCGCTTGTCGGCGCTCGGCATGACGCAGGAAATGCAGCAGGAGTTTGCCCGGTTGCTGGCGCGCCCGCATGGATTGCTCCTGGTCTGCGGGCCGACCGGATCCGGGAAGACGACAACGCTCTATGCCGCCCTCGCCGGACTGGACGTCAAGCGTCTCAATATTGTCACGGTCGAAGATCCGGTCGAATACGATCTGCCGGGGATCGGGCAGATTCCGGTCAACGCCAGGATCGACCTGACTTTTGCGCGCGCACTGCGTTCGATTCTTCGCCAGGATCCGGACGTCGTCATGATCGGCGAGATCCGCGATCTCGAGACTGCGCAAATCGCCATTCAGGCCAGCTTGACCGGCCACCTCGTGCTGGCGACCCTGCATACCAATGATGCCGTTGCCGCGGTGACGCGACTGGTGGATATGGGGGTCGAGCGCTACCTGCTCGCCAGTTCATTGATCGGCGCCCTGTCGCAGCGGCTGGTGCGCTGCCTGTGTCCGGTGTGTCGCCAGGCGCAGCCAATAACCGATGCCGAGCGCGCGCTTCTCGCCGGCGGGGGAGGGGCTGCCGCCATTCACGACGCCGCGTTGCCGGATCGCTTATGGACTGCGCCCGGATGTCCGGCCTGTCGGGGTCTGGGATATCAGGAGCGCAAAGGGATCTATGAGCTGATGCCGGCCAGCGATGCGCTCAAGCAGGGAATTCACGAGGGCGCCGGCGAACAGGCGTTGCGCCGGATCGCGCGATCTGCCGGCATGGGGTCGTTGCGCAGCGACGCCTTGCGCTATCTGGCGGCGGGCGAGACTTCGCTCGACGAAGTGCTGCGTGTGACGCACGATTAGCCGTATGGCGAGGGATGGAAGCTAGCGCATGGCGGCATTCGGTTATCTGGCCCTGGCCAGCGATGGAAGCGAGATTCGTGGCGTCATCGACGCCGATACGGCGCGTGCCGCGCGCTCGTCCCTGCGCGAACGCGGCCTGCACCCGATCGACGTAAATCCGCTGGGTGTTAACGCCGGGGCGGCGAGCGCCGGCAGAATCGTTCGCCGCTGGTTCGAGCGCCGTGCCATCGGCACCGCCGACCTGTCCTTGCTGACCCGCCAGTGGTCGAGCCTGCTGGGGGCGGGCCTGACCGCCGAACAATCGCTGGCGGCGCTGATCGACCAGGCGGAAACTACCGCTGTCCGGCATACCCTGGCGGGCGTGCGCGGTGAACTGACGGCAGGCTATTCGCTCCGGGCGGCGCTGGACCGCCATGCGGCGAGCTTTCCGCCGGTTTATCGCGCCTCGGTCGCGGCAGGTGAAAAATCCGGGCAACTGCCGGCCGTCATGGACGAGCTTGCCGATTATCTCGACCGGCGCGATGCGCTGCGCCGCAAGACCATGCAGGCGCTCATCTATCCCGTACTGGTCGCCGCGGTGGCGCTGGTGATCATCACGGCGCTGATGGTTTACGTCGTGCCGCAGGTGGTATCCGTGTTTCAGGGCGGAAAGCAGACCTTGCCCTGGCTGACCCGCGTACTGATCGCGATTTCCGGGGTTCTCCGCGATTATGGATGGGTCATGGTGGCGGCGGCGGTCGCGGCCCTTTTCCTGGCGCGCGCGGCCCTGCGCGAGGATGCTGTCCGCCACCGCTGGCATCGATGGTTGCTCGAACTTCCGCTGCTGGGCAGGCATTTGCGGACCCTTGAGTCGGCACGTTTTGCGAGTACGCTGGCGATGCTGGCCGGTAGCGGGGTCCCCCTGCTGGTGGCGCTCGAGGCGGGCAAGCAGGTGATCGGCCTGTTACCCATGCGCGACGCGATCGATGCCGCGATCACACGGGTTCGTGAAGGTGTGCCTTTGTCCCGCGCCCTGGCCGAAAGCCGCCGGTTTCCAGCGCTGCTGATTCACCTTGTGGCCAGCGGCGAACAGACCGGACGTCTCGACAGCATGCTGAAGCGCGCGGCGCTGTTACAGGAAAGCGAACTCGAAAACCGGACCGCGGTATTGACCAGTCTGCTGGAACCGGCGCTGTTGCTGAGCATGGGCGGTTTTGTGCTGCTCATCGTGTTGGCGGTCATGCAGCCCATCATCGAGATCAACCATCTATTCCGCTGAGGTGAAATATTTTGAAAAAACGTCATTCCGGATTCACATTGATCGAAGTCATGATCGTGATCGTCATTCTTGGCGTTCTGGCAGCGCTGATTGTGCCGAAGGTGATGGGTCGCCCTGATGAAGCGCGGGTTGCCGCCGCCAGGCAGGATATCTTCACCATCATGCAGTCGCTCAAGCTTTACAAACTCGACAATCGTCGTTATCCGACGACCGAACAGGGTCTGGCGGCGCTCGTGCAAAAGCCTTCGCAGGCGCCGGTTCCGCAAAGCTGGAGTGCCGGGGGCTATCTCGAAAAGTTGCCCAACGACCCTTGGGGGCAGCCTTATCAGTATCTCAATCCCGGGCTGCATGGCGAAATCGATGTCATGAGCTTTGGCGCCGATGGCCAGCCTGGCGGCCAGGGTGCGGATGCCGACATCGGTAACTGGATGAATTGAATCCCGTGCGCCCGGAGTCGCTCACGACACAGCGAAGTGTTCGCCGGAAATGCGCCAGATCGGCGCCCGGGCAGGGCTTTACCCTGATAGAAATGCTGATCGTGGTGGCCATCATCGGCATTACCCTGGCCATGATCCGGCTGGGCGGCGGCGTTCTCGACCGTGTCACCGGCAACGCGTCCGGGCCTGACGAAGTGCGCACGGCTCTGCAGCGGCTGGTCCGCTCGGTCGCCGGGGCAAGCGAGCGGGCGATGATTCGCGGTCGTCCGATTGCGCTCGATCTGAGCACCGGCAGATATCGATTCGTTGCCCTCGATGTCGCGGGACGCTGGGTCGCCATCGACAACGATCCGGTTTTCGCGGAGCGCCCGCTCCCCAGAAATTGGCGCTGGGTGGCAGTCTACCGCGACGGCAACGCCATGGAGCCCCCCTACCGGCTGCTCTTCGGCAACGAGCCGGTAAGATTCACTATCCAGATTGCAACGCATGACGCAAATTTCGTCATCCGCGGAAATTCGCTGGGCGCGGTGGATTGGGTCGCCCAATGACGGCCGGCAAGGGATGCGCCAGACGCGCCGAAAGCCCCGACCGGAGAGGGCGGCGGGATTTTTCCGGCAGACACGGCCGGCAGTCGGCTTTCACGTTGCTCGAGCTGATGGTCGCCCTGGCGATCCTGGCCATCGCCTTGTCGGCGGTCATGCGCGCGGTCGGCGCGGCGACTGGCAACATGGACGAGTTGCGGGCGCGAACACTTGCCGGGTGGGTAGCCGATAACCGGATTGCCGAGCATCGCGCGCTGCGCCACTGGTTGCCGGTAGGCCGAAAAGAAGGCAGGGCGGAGCAGGGGGGCATGAGTTTTCGCTGGGTCGAAGAGGTGCAGGCGACCCCGAACGGCCAGTTCAGGCGGCTCGAGGTCAAGGTCTGGTCGCTCACCGAGGCGGGTAATGCGAGGGAGGCGCGAGTGCTGGCGACCCTGACCGGCTTTGTGAACTCTTCCGGGGGCGCGCGATGACGACCCGGCGCGCAGAGCGCACAAGGTTCGGCGGGTTCACGCTGATCGAGCTGACGATTGCATTGGGCATCTTCATGGTGCTCGGCATGCTCTCCTATCGATCGCTGGCGTCGATCATCGACAGCCGCGACCGGGTTGGCGTGGAACAGCAACGCTGGTTGTCGATCACGCGCTTCATGCAACGTCTGGAGATCGATTTGCAGCAGATCCCGCTCAACATGCCCGATGCGCTGCTCTATGACGCCGGCAGCCGGACCTTGCGCCTGATCCGCCTGGCTCCGAACGGGCTGGGCGACGAGGCAAGAACGATTCGCTATCGCTGGCGCGGCGGGCGAATCGAGCGCGACGAGCGGAGATACATCGCGCCGCCTTTGCTCAAGGATGTTAGCGAACTGACGGAGCCCGAGGTGGTTCTGGAGTCGGCGCAGGCAGTCGAGTGGTTCTGGCCGGCAAGCAGGCAGGACAATGATGCTGCCATCGAATGGCAGGCGCCGCCCGTTGCTGCGGGTGCTTCACCACCGGTGGCGATTGGCTTGCGCATCAGGCTGGGCGAAGTTCCCGGTGACGTTTTTCGTGTACTTGCGCTGCGATGAAGCGTTCATTTCCGGATTCTGCGGCAAACCGGTCACGCGGCGCCGCCCTGATTTCGGCGCTGCTGACCGTTGCCTTGGCGACCTTGCTGGCGACCCAACTGATTACCGCGCAGAGTGACGCGATGCAGAACATGAGCGGCCGTCGCGATCTTGCCCAGGCGCGCTGGTTGGCGCGCAGCGCGGCGGATTGGGCGCGCGCTATCCTGGCCGCCGATGCGCGCAACAGTCGCATCGATCATCTCGGCGAGTCATGGGCAATCAAGGTGCCGCCACTGCCGATCAGGAGCGGGCAAAGTCAGGATATCCTCGAGGGCGAGGTCAGCGGTGAGATCAGCGAACTGGACGGGCGCTTCAATCTCAATCGATTGGCGCCAGCCGGCAAGGCGGATCGCGAGCAGATCGAGATATTTGTCCGGTTGCTGATGTTGCTGGGCTCGCCGGAGAACGAGGCCGAGCGCCTGGCGCTGGCGCTGGCGGACTGGATCGACAGTGATGCGCTGACGGCGGACGGTGCGGCCGAGCTTTCAGTTTATGGCGTTCCGTTCGACAACCAGTCGCTGCTCGGGGTTGGTACGCTGGTTCGGGTGCCTGGCTTTAACCCGGTGTTGCTGGCGCGCTTGCAGCCCTATGTTAGCGCCCTGCCACGGCGTGTTCCGCTCAACCTGAACACGGCGCCGGCCGAAGTTCTGGCGGCCGAGTTGCCCGATCTCGGTTTGGCGGTCGCCCAGCGCGTGGTTGCCGAGCGCGTTCGGACGGCATTCCGCGATCTCGCCGATTTCAACGCACGGTTTGAAGGTGCCGCGGCAAATGCCGCCTGCGGCGTCAGCAGCCAATACTTTATTGTCATCACGCGCGCCAGTTACGGCGAATCTGTCGTTATGCTACGCACCCTGCTGCATCGGACCGCCGGCAGTGGATGGCCTGATATCCTCTGGCAACAAATCTTATGACAACACTGACATTTCTCATCGACGAAAGCTGGCCCGATACGCTTGCGGCTGACTGGGCCCTTTGCGATCCGCGCGGGGCTCTATTGCAGCAAGGGCGCAGCGAACCACGGCACTGGCCGGTGGCGGATCGTCGGGTCGCGGTTCTGGCAGGAGCGCAGGTCTCCCTGTGCACGGTTGATCTGCCGAAATCGCGGCGCAAGGACCGCGAGCGCCTGATCGCCTATGCGCTCGAAGAGCGCTTGCCGGCGGAGACCGAGGCACAGCATTTCACGCTGATCGAACAGGAAGGCGAGCGGGCCGTCGTCGCGATCGTCGATGCCGCGCGCCTGCGTCGCATCGTCGAGACCTTTGCCGCGCTCGGGCATCCGCTGCGTTCTGCGGTCGGCAGGTTGCAGTGCCTGCCGCACATTGCCGGAACTGTGGTTTGCGTCGATGAAGGGAAGATGCGCTACTGGCGTTGGCCGGATGGCGGCGGGCTGAGCGAAGACCTGCCTCCGCCGGGTGCGGCGCCGGTGTCATGGATGGCGTTGAAGGCTCGTCAGGAAGTGTCCGCCGAGCGCGTGCTCGGGTCGGCGGAAATGGCGGATGCCCTTGGGCTGCCGCAGGCCACGGGTGAAGTGCAGAAGGCGCTGCAATGGTATTTGCCGACTCATGCGGCAAGTCTGCTACACGGACAATTTCTGCCACGCGAGGGGCGAGCCGACTGGCGGCAGCGCTTGCGCTGGCCGCTCTGGCTTGCCGGTGGTGCGGTGGCGCTGCATCTCTGCATCGGCGTGGTGTCAGCCGTCGTGGCGCGGCACAGTGAAGCAGAGCTCAACGCCAAAACGCGGGCGATCTTCGAAGCCGCATTCCCCGGTGCCACCATCGTTGATCCGGTGTTGCAGATGCGCCGCCAACTTAACGAATCGCGGCCGAAATCCGGCGCCTTGCGTGACGACGACATGCTTGCCCTGCTGGCGTCGCTTTCCGATGCGCTTGCCGCCGAAAGCCGCGACGTCGTGACACGGATCCGTTACGAGGCGGGGGTGCTCGATGTCGGTTTCGCTTCCGCCGTTGACCAGCAGCAGCGACAGGCGCTGATTGCAGCGCTGGCAATGCGCGGGATCATTGCCCAGGTTTCGGCGGCCGGGGGCGATAACGCCCTGACGCTGCGCCGGAGCGCGCCATGAAGAATCTGTTCAAGCACTTGCTGGCACGCTGGCAACAACTGCAGCCGCGCGAACGGCGTCTGGCGTTCTGGTGCGGGATTGTCGTGAGCGGCGCGCTGTTGTTGACGATAGATGACTGGCAGCGCGGTGAGCATGTCCGTTTGCAGAAAGCCCTTCCCGCCGCCGAAACGCGGTTGGCGACCATGCAGAAAATGGCGGATGAACTCAATGCAGCGCTTGCGCCGGGCCGAAATGACCTGAAGGCGCCCGCCTCGATCGACTTGGTCGCTGCATCCCTGAAGGCCAGCGGGCTGCCAATGACGCTTACACCGACCGGAACGTCGCAATTGATAATCCAGGGCAACGTCGTTTTTGACGACTGGATAAATTGGCTGGCTGGCCTGGCTGCCCAGGGCTGGCGTGTCGAGCGGGCGCAGATCCAGCGCGATGGCCCGGGTACGGGCAGCGTGCCGTCAGGCTCGGTCAAGGTCGAAGCGACGCTTGCCGCAGCCGGCGCCTGATCAAGCCTGACAATGACGATCCGGCGCTCGATTGATGGCAGGTTTCCGCCTGGGGTACGCAAAAGATGGTTGCTCGTTCCGGCCATCTTGCTCGGGCTGGCCTTGCTCGTGCCGCCGTTGTTTGTGTTCATCGCCCTGCGTCTTCCCGCGTCGGTGCTGCAAGCCCCTGTCTTGTCGCTGGCAAGCGGTCAGGTCAGGTTCGCCCTTCCTTCCGGACAGGTCCGGGCGGGGCGGGCCGAGCTATGGGTGCGCGATTCAGCCGGCCGGGACTGGCTGCCGTGGATGCCGATCGACTGGACGCTGAACCCGGCCTGGCGTGATACCGGGCCGGCGCTGGTGCTGTCGACCGGCGTGGGAAGCGCGATTCTCGATCGTTCGGGCCTGACTTTGGGCGGTGTTCGCATCGGCCTGCCGCCCGGCTTGCTGCTGGCCGGCGTCGACCACCCGCTGGCAAACGCGCCTTGGCGAGGCGATATCGTGTTGACCAGTCAGCGCTTTGTCTGCGGCTGGCCTGTCGTTTGGCGCGACTTATCTTCGTGTGCGGGTGCGGCAACGTTGCACTGGCTCGGCATGGGCAGTTCGATTCTGCCGTTGCAGGAATATGGCGACTATGTCGTCGCAGTCTCGGCGCTGGGGCAGGGTGCCGGCGGTTGGCGTGCCGATGTCTCGACGGAGGCCGGTATCGTCACGATCGATGGCTTTGTCGAGGCGATGCAGGGCAAGGGGCGTTACCAACTGAGCATCAGAAGCGAGAAGCAACTGATCGAGGGCCTGAACAGTATTGCCGGCCCGCTGTCGCGCAAACGTGGCGAGGCCGGCGAATATATCCTCGATGGTGCATGGTAGGGGTTTTTGGCTATAAAGCACGACAAGTGTTTCAGTCATGGGATTGACAATCGTCAACGACATGCCGGATTCATCGCATGTATATATACCAAAAAGGTTCGACAGATTGCTGGCCGGGTGGGTTTTCCGGCTTGCAAAGGGGAGGAACCGGTGCGTCATGTAATCTTGACGTCTGGCTGTGCTCGGGGGATTTCAAAAAGTGACAGTGTTTCCAA
>ENA-UOWG01003229-UOWG01003229.1-activated-sludge-metagenome-genome-assembly--contig:-NODE-3229-length-12668-cov-6.629192_pt1 | contig 12668 bp, 12 predicted proteins | sample MGYA00238147_ERZ761563 | MGnify/ENA primary metagenome ERZ761563 (study PRJEB28884, sample SAMN05720216) | anaerobic digester metagenome | isolation source: active sludge of municipal... | reverse complement strand
CGTTCTTCCAGGAGTTTGACGATGAGGTCCCGGAAGCGGGTCTTGTGTTGAGTCCAATCGACGGAGCCCACGCGGAGGTTCGAGGTGGGCACCAGGACGTAAATGGTGGAATGGTTCGGCGGGGCCAGGGTCGGATCGGTCTTGGACGCGTTCTGGACGTAGAAAGAGATGTTTTCCGAGAGGGGACCGCCGGTCTCGATGGAACGGAGGTTGGCCCGGTAGTCCGGGGCGATGAATACGTTGTGATGCTCAAGATGGTCATAGCGCGTGTCGAGGCCCAGGTAGAGCATGAAGGTGGAACAGGAATATTTCTTGCTGGCGAGGCGGCGGTCGGTGTAGCGTCTCCGGAGGGTGTCGGGAAAGAGGTTTTTCATGCCCCAGGCGAAATCGGCGTTCATGACGATCTCATCGAACGGTTCGGTGCGGCCGTCGGCGAAGCGGAGTCCTGTGGCTCGGCCCTTTCCCACCATGACCTGGCTCACGTCGGTGTTGAGATGGATCCGCGCGCCCATCTCCCGGGCCAATTTCTCCTGGGCGAGAGAGAGGGAGTTCAGCCCACCCCTGACATGGTAGATGCCCCACTTGTATTCCGTGAAGGAGAGGATGCTGAAGAGGGCCGGGCATGTGAACGGAGACATCCCGAGGTATTTGGATTGAAAAGTGAACCCGAGTTTGATGCGGTCGTCCCGGTAGAATCGGCCCAGTTCCCGCCAGAGACTGCGGGGCCAGCCCAGCAGGGGGGCGGCCTTGAGGAGTTTGGGCCGTAGCATGTGCCAGGGTCTGTCGTAGGGAATGCTGAGACACGGCATGATGGCGTCCATCTTGCGTTCGTGATAGGACATGTAGCGGTCGAAGGCGTCGGCGTCGGACGGGACGATGCCGCGGAGCGAGGCCTTGGCTTTTTCCGGATGACGGCTGGGGTGGTAGACGGAACCGTCGGGATAGGAGAGGGAATAGAGCGGGTCCAGGTCCGTGAGCTGGACATAGTCTTCGAGGTTGCGGCCGCATTCCCGGAAGATCTCTTCGAGGAGGAACGGCATCATGAAGAATGTGGGACCGATGTCGAAGGTGTATTCGGGGGTTTTGAACCAACCGTTTCGTCCTCCGACCCGGGAGAGCCGTTCGAACACGTCGACTTGGAAACCCTGGCGGGCGAGGAGCGAGGCGGCGGTCAGTCCGCCGGGGCCCGCTCCGATGACGGCGACGCGGATGGAAGGACGAGCGGAATTCATAGTGGAGACATTCTAACAAAACAAAAAAGTGGGGGGAAAGAGGAGGATCGGTAATAGAACCAAGGTTGGGACGGGAAAGCCGGCGTTCCGTTGATAAAGTTATATTAGGATCTGTGTGAGGCGTGGATGGATATCTGTAGGACTGGATCCCCTATAGAGACATTAGAGGATGACTGAAGTAAGTGGGCGGAGTTCAAGAAGACGACGGTCTGTGTGAAGCGCGGGCGGAATAAAGAGGGAAGGCGTTGAAAGGTTTATTTGCTGATGTAGACTTTGATGGTTTCGGAGAGGGATGAAAAGAGGATCTGCAGGGCGTAGCTGAGGAGCGCGATGACGACGATGACGATGATCGTGACCAGTTGTTCCATGCCGGCGTAGTTGGGGATGAAGACGAAGAGAGAGACGAACCCGGCGATGAACCCGGTGGCGGCCGAGAGCCGGCTGAGGAACCGGAGCATGGCGCTGACCTGTTGGAGCGTGCTGAACGGGGAGAGGTTCAGTTTCTCAGGCGGGGCCGATTCCTGAAGGACGCTCCCGCAGGAAGTGCAATACCAAGAGGCGAGCTCGTTTTTGGCGTGGCACCGGTCGCAGGTCTTGTGGTTCTGTTTGTCGATGGTGCGCCGCTGGAAGATGAAGAACCGTTCGGCCGCCGCAATGGCGGACCAGAGCGCGATGCCGATGATGCCGCCGAGAAGGGCTTCGGTGAACCGTTGGAAAAGCCACGTGCCCGTCGGGATCTCCTGCACCAGATAGGCGTGGAACGATGACCCGATGTATGCACCGATGCCGCCGCCGAAGAAACCGCTGACCGCCCCGCAAAGGATCTTCTCCCGTTTCTGTTCCCACCAAGCGCTGACCGTCCCGATAAAGGCGCCCGCGATAGCCCAGTAGAGGAATATCAGCCAAAGGATGTATTGGGGATCCACCAGGTTCCGGAACACCTGGAAGACCATCCCGCCGAGGAGACCGCCCAAGCCGCCGACGATGGCCCCCCGGATGGTCTTGGGGGTGGATTCTTCCACCATGCCGTCCACCGCGCCCAGGAAAGCCCCGCCCATGAAACCCGTCAGCCCGAAGATGAGGAAATGGGAACCCGTTTGGGAGAGGATCCGGGAGACGACCGGGATGAAGAACCAGGCGATGAAACCCGACGTGGAACCCGCGCAGGCCCGTCGGAGGATCCAGTAGAGGTGTTCCTTCCACCGGGCGACCGCCAGGGAGAGCGGGGTGAAACTCATGCGGCACCGGCCGCAGTAGTTCACCGGGGTGATGTTGTCGTAATGGCAGGACGGACATTTCATGGCAGAGGGATTTTTACCATATACGGGCCGTCTCTTCAACCGGAGCGGGGGCCATAGCGTGCGGGCCGCGCAATATGGAAGAATATCCGTATGGGGAAACGGGCGATGTGGTCGGTCTTCATGAGTTTCATGTTGGTGGGCGGTTCCGCCCTGACGATGGCTTTCGAGGGGGATGATATGGGCACGAAAGAACGGGATGTGAAAGGAGCCAAGGCCGGGATCTCCGCCAAGGCCACGTTCGCCGCCGGCTGTTTTTGGGGCGTTCAGCAGGTGTTCGACCAGGTGAAGGGCGTGGTCTCCACCCGCGCCGGATATGCGGGCGGGACCGTCGTGGCCCCCACGTACGAGCAGGTCTGTTCCGGAACCACCGGCCATGCCGAATCGGTGGAGGTCGTCTTCGATCCCGGGGTCGTCTCCTACCGGCAATTGTTGGATCTGTTCTGGAAGATACACGATCCGACCACGCTCGACCGGCAGGGACCCGACGTCGGACATCAATACCGGTCGGCGATCTTCACTCACGGCGAGGAGCAAAGACGGGAGGCCCTGGACTCGCTGGCCAGACTGGAGCGGGAGAAGCGGTTCCCATCCAGGATCGTGACGGTGGTGGTGCCGGCGACGACGTTCTATCCCGCCGAGGATTACCACCAGAAATACAACGAGAAGAACGGGGTGTCATGCCACATCGTTCCGTAGAGGTCGTGGTGGTCGGAGGTGGCGCGGCCGGATTTTTCGGCGCGATCACTTGCGCGGAACGATATCCCCATTGCCGGGTGACGATCCTGGAGAAGACCGGGCGGGTTCTCTCGAAGGTGCGCGTGTCGGGCGGCGGACGATGCAACCTCACTCACGATTGTCTCGAACCGCGCCGGCTGGTGCAATTTTATCCGCGGGGAGGCAAAGCACTTTTGGGGCCTTTCCATCGGTTCGGTCCGACGGAGACCATGGATTGGTTCGAACGGCGGGGCGTGCCCCTGGTCACGCTGCCCGACGGGTGCGTCTTCCCGAAGAGCGACAGGTCTCAGACGGTGATCGATTGTCTGACCGGCGCGGCGCGGGCCGCCGGCGTGGCCGTGCAGACCGGGGTGCCGATCCATTCCATCACGGCCGAGCCGTCCTCTCGTTTTGCCATCGACTCGGATGACGGAGAGCGGATCCTTTGCGACCGGCTGCTCCTGGCCACGGGCAGTTCTCCCCAGGGGTATGAGTGGGCCCGGTCGTTGGGACATGCCGTCGAGCCGCCGGTCCCGTCCCTGTTCACGTTCACCGTGGCCGGGGAGGGGCTGAAAGGACTGTCCGGTATCACCGTCGATAAAGTCACCCTGTCCTTGCCCGGGACGGATCTGCGCCAGACGGGGACCCTCCTCATCACCCATGGGGGCCTGAGCGGTCCGGCGGTGCTCCTTCTTTCTTCGTGGGGGGCCCGGACGCTGCACGACCGCGGTTATCGGTCGCCGCTGGAGATCGATTGGCTGGGGTGGGGAGCCGCCCAGACCGAGGAATCCCTCCGCGGTCACAAATCGGCCCATCCAAGGACGAACGTCGTCTCCCATCCGCTGTTCGGTCTGCCTCGCCGTCTTTGGGAGCGTCTGGCCGCCGAAGCGGGGGTGAAGGGTGATCTGCGTTGGGCGGATATCTCCAATCAACAGATCAAGCGGTTCACGGAAAAACTGTCATCGGACCGGCAGGAGATCTCCGGCAAGAGCGAGTTCAAGGAAGAGTTCGTCACGTGCGGCGGCGTGCGGCTGGATGAAATCGATTTCAAGACCCTGCGGAGCAAGGTTCACCCGGCCCTGTTCTTCGCCGGGGAGATACTGGACGTCGACGGCGTCACCGGGGGATTCAACCTGCAGAACGCCTGGACGACGGGATTTCTGGCGGGGGAAGGGATGGGGGAAAGTCGGGCTGGATGATGGAGGGAACGCCCGTTCCTTCCGTCGGGGAGCGGAGGGCTATTGACACGCTCTTCGTCAAGGTTATAATCGAATCATCATCATCGACGACTCCAGAGAGGACGTGGGTTCTGTGATTCATGACCCGCGTTTTTTTATGCCGAAACGTCCGGCGGGATCGATTGGCGCGAGGAGGGATTGACCGATGTCTTATAAAGTCTATTTCAAGGATTGCCAGACGTATCTGAGGGCCGATGTGGCGGGAGAGTGGTCTCCCGGGAATGAAGCCGAGGACGCGAAAAAGATCTGGACGAAGACCTCCGATGAGTGTCGCGCCAAAGGGTATAACAAGTTGCTGTCGGTCTGGAAGGTGCCCGGAAAACTGCCGACGCTGGCCGCCTATGACATCGGCACGAGCGCCGATACATTGAATTGGGAGAAACGGTGCAAAGTGGCCGTGGTCCAACTTTACCGGGAGCGGTATGTGGACAGTCTTTTCGCGGAGACCGTCGCGCTGAACCGCGGGATACAGGTCAAGGTCTTCGATAATGAACCCCAGGCGTTGGAGTGGCTGTTGCAGGAGGAGAAGAATCCGCTGGCCTGAAGCCGCCTCCCCTGTTTCAACGCCGCGCGTCGGGGGGCGAACGTATTCCGTTTGACAGCCGTATCCGTCGTTGGTACAATCACCGAAGCAATTCCTTATGTCCCCATTCAATCCCGTTCGCAATCAATCCGACAGGTCCCGGTCTTCCTTTGGTAGGATTCCCGGTCATGGGGGCGCGCGCCCGTCGGGCGGATCGTCCTCGATGGACGAGTCCGCGCGCCGGTTCTACGACGGGGCCGCGGTGGACCCGTCTCCCCGGATACGGATGGAGGCCGGGAGTTCCGAGCTGACCATGCGCGTGATGGATCTGGTGAGCCCCATCGGCATGGGACAGCGGGGATATATCGTGGCGCCGCCCGGATCGGGCAAGACGACGTTTCTCAGGCATATCTGCCAGGCGGTGGTGAAGGGACATCCGGAGATCAAGCTGTATTGCCTGCTGATCAACGAGCGTCCGGAAGAGGTGACGGATTTCAAGCGGAGCGTGTCGGCCGAGGTGCGGGCCTCTTCTTCCGACGAGACCTATGAACATCACGCCCAGATGGCGGACGAACTGATGAAACAGGCCATCGGGGAGGCGGGCGACGGACGGAACGTGATGGTGGTGATCGATTCCCTGACGCGCTTGGCGCGGGTCCATAATTCACAGCGGTCGTCGACCGGACGGACGCTCTCCGGCGGTTTGGACGCCGGGGCGCTGGAAGTGCCGAGGAGGATCTTCGGCGCGGCCCGCAAGATCGAGAACGGCGGCTCGTTGACGATCTTGGCGACCGTGCTGGTGGAGACCGGCAGCCGGATGGACGACGTGATCTTCGAGGAGTTCAAGGGCACCGGCAACATGGAGATATTCCTGTCGCGCGAGATATCCCAGCAGAGGATCTTTCCCGCCATCGACATCCCCAAGAGCGGCACCCGCAAAGAGGAACTGCTGTTGGAACCCGCCGAACTGGAAGCCGTATGGAAACTGCGGCGGGCCCTGACTGAGATGAAACCCATCGACGCCGCGCGGGCGCTCGTGGACCGGTTGAAGACCTATCCGACCAACAAGGCTTTCCTTTCCACCCTCATGACCCCCTCGGCTCAGTAGGATGTCTTCCTCCCGGGCCGTCCACGAATACTTCGACAAGTCACGCTCTTCCGTCTACGATGAGAAGATCCGGATCAGCATTCCCGGTTACGAGGCACTTCATCAGATGACCGCGCAACTCTTCCGGACCGTCCTGCCGTCGGACGCCCGGGTGTTGCTGGCGGGGGTGGGGACCGGCGCGGAACTGTGCGCGTTGGGGCGGACCGCTCCGGGATGGTCGTTCATCGCGCTCGATGTGACCAAGGACATGCTGGACCGGTGCCGGCGGAACGCCGAGGAGTTGGGCCTGACGGACCGGGTGGAGTTCGTGTGGGGAGCCGTCGACACGGCGCCCCGCGGTCCCTATCAGGGGGCGGCGTCCATCCTGGTGTCCCACTTTTTGAAGACGGTCGACGAGAAAAGACGTTTCTTCCGGGAGATCGCCGACCGCTTGGCGCCCGGAGGGGCGCTCATCACCGCCGAACTCGTGAGCGGGGGGAACGTCGCCACCGACGATTTGGTCATGGAGGCGTGGAAGAACACCAACCTCTCCGGCGGGATCTCTCCGGCGGAGGTGAAGGACAATTTTGAAAAAAGGAAACAGTTCGTGGCGGAGCCGTCGGAAGAGGAGTTGGTCGGCCTCTTGCGAGAGAGCGGTTTTAAGGACGTCCGCCGTTTTTATCAGGCGTTCAATTTCGTCGGCCATCTCTGTTTGAAGTCCCGCTGACCCGATCCGCGGAAAACCCTCCTCCCGGAGTCCCATGATCCCGATCCTGTTCGTGCCCGTCGTCGATGGAAAAGACATCGCCGCCGTCGAGGCGTTGGCCCGACGGATATGGAGGGAACATTACATCCCCTTGATCGGCGAGGCGCAGGTGGAATACATGCTGACCCGGTTCCAGTCCGAGGACGCCATCGCCGCGCAGATCGCCGCGGGGTATTCCTACTATCTGATGGAAGAGGAAGGGGGCCGGGCGATCGGATACCTGTCGTTCGTCCTCGAGGGGGACCGGCTGTTCCTGAGCAAGTTTTATGTGGACCGGGAACACCGGGGACGGGGCTTCGGCCGGCGCGCGCTCCAGTTCGTCGAAACGTGCGCGAGGAAGAAGGGGGTCTCCAAGATCACGTTGACCGTCAATAAGAATAACGCCGGCTCGATCCGGGTTTATGCGAAGTTGGGGTTTGTGGTCTCCGGCCCCGTCGTCCGGGACATCGGGTCCGGTTTTGTGATGGACGATCAGGGGATGGAGAAGGTCTTGGTCTGAGGCGCCTGCCGGTGTTCGGCATTTCCTGCCGGATGCGGACTGTCGATATCGAAAAAAATGATCACACACGCGGAATCCCATCGATTCAAAGAGAGGCCGCTCGTCATCGGGTTCGGTCTGGCCGGTATTTTCGCCAGTCTGGAACTGGTGGACCGGGGGGAGAAACCCGTCGTCTTCGAGCGCGGAAGGCGGCTCGAAGAGCGCGCCGTGGACGTTCAGCGGTTCATCGACGACCGGGTGCTGGACCCCGAATCGAACATCCAGTTCGGCGAAGGCGGCGCGGGGGCCTATTCGGACGGAAAACTCTTTTCACGGGCGCACAACTCGAACTGTGTGGCCAAGGCGCTGGCCACGTTCATCCGGTTCGGCGCGCCGGACGATATCGGCGTGGTCCGCAAACCGCATCTGGGGACGGACGTTCTGTGCGTCATCGCACGGAACATGCGGGAACATATCCTCGCCCGAGGGGGGGAGATCCATTACGGGTCGAAGATGACCGACATCCTCACGTCCGGCCGGGACGCCGTCGGCGTGGTCATCAACGACGAGAAGGAATTCCGTTCGTCGCGGATCGTCCTCGCCATCGGCCATTCCGCGCGGGACACGTTCCGGATGATGCGCCGGAAGGGGGTCGCCTTGGAACAGAAGGCGATCTCCGTCGGCGTGAGGGTGGAGCATCCGGCGGAACTCATCAACCGGATGAGGGGAGGGGAGTCGTGCGGAGGCCGGACCGCCCAGTATTCCCTGACGTATACCGACCGGAAGAGCCGCCGGGGAGTGTATACGTTCTGCATGTGCCCGGGGGGCGAGGTCATCAACGCGTCGTCGGAACCGGGGATGTTGGTGGTCAACGGCATGAGTTATTCGCGGAGGGATTCGGCGTTCTCCAACGCGGCGATCGTGGTGACCTGTCAGACGGGCGATTACGGGGCGTCCGATCCGCTGGCGGGCATCGAGTTCCAGGAGAAGATCGAGCGGGCCGCGTTCGCGGCGGGCGGGGGGCGATGGATGGCTCCGGCGCAGAACATGATGGATTTTCTGGATGACCGGCTTTCTGTGAGGTTGAACGAAAATTCGTTCAAGATGGGGACCACCCCGGCCCGGATGGGCGACCTGTTCCCGACGTTCGTCGGGGATTCTCTGGGCGACGCGTTCCGTCATTGGCGGACGGATTACCCGACGTTCGTGTCGGACCGGGCGCTGTTGCTGGGCGCGGAGACGAGGACGTCTTGTCCCGTGAGGATCCGTCGCGGCGTGGATTACGAGTCGGTCAACATGAAGAACCTGTACCCCATCGGAGAGGGATCGGGCTATACGGGCGGGATCACCAGCTCGGCCGCGGACGCCATCCGGGCCGTGGAATCGATGGGGATGTAGGACGTCTCCCGTCCGGTCAAACTCTTTGGCGATCCGCGCTCTAAAAATCGTAGAATGTCGCATGCGTATGATGGATGAAAACAGACTTGGAGCCGGATCTTCAATGAGACGCGTATGAGCCGCCGACGGTCGTCACAGAGGCCTTCCGGCCGGAATTTTTCGAGACACAAGAAAAAATCCCGTTTTTTCTCGCAGCATCACTCCTCACATTCCCCTCACGCTCATCGGAAACCGGGACCGTCCGTCCCTTTCCCTCATAAGCCGAAACCGGCCGCGACGCCGGCCTCCCGGACGTCGATGCACGTCGTCTCATCGACGGTGGAGGGACAGTTCGTCTTGAAAGGCAAGTTCGGATTCGTGTTGTCCGAGAAACCGGGCGTTCCGGACCTTTACGTGCAAGGGGAGACGCTGTGCCTGGCCCTGAGCGGGGACCGGGTGTTGGCGAAAGTCACGTCGACCTCGTCGACGCGCCCGGAGGGGATCATCGTGCGCGTGGTGAGCCGTGCCCGCACCACCGTCGTGGGTGTCTATCAGAAGGTCAGGGAAGTCCACCTGGTCGTTCCGGAGGACGGTTCGGACAATATCCGCATCCTGAACATGAGAGGGTTGACCCCGCGAGCGGGGGAACTGGCGGTGGTGAAGATCACCGAGTGGCCCACGCTGGATTGTTGGGCGGGCGGCGAGCTGATCGAGGTGCTGGGGGAGCGCGGCAGCGACCCCGACGTGGATCTGAAGGCCATCCTGAGGAAGTTCGAACTGTCGGACGAGTTTCCGCCGGCGGTCCAGGAGGAGGCCGAGTCGTTCGGGACGGACGTGCCGGAAGAGGCCTGGCGGGGGAGGGAGACGTTCTTCCATATCCCGGTGTTCACCATCGACGGGGCCGATGCCAAAGATTTCGACGATGCCGTCTCCCTGGAGGCGGGACCGGAGGGCGGCTGGCGCTTGGGAGTGCATATCGCGGACGTGGCCCATTATGTGACCGACGGGCGCCTCCTGGACGACGAGGCCCATCAGCGCGGCACCAGCGTCTATCTGGTGAATAAAGTGGTGCCCATGCTCCCGTTCCCTCTTTCCGACGGACTGTGCAGTCTCCGGCCGGACGTGGTGCGGCTGACCCTGTCCTGCCTGATGGATATGGACCGACATGGGAACGTGACGGGCCACCGGATCGTGGAGAGCGCCATCCGCAGTTCCAAGCGTTTCACCTATGAGGAAGTGGAATCGATCCTTCGGGGGACGGGCACCGGGGGAGCGGCGCCGGCCGTGGTGGAGACGGTGAAGAAGATGGGGGGCGTGGCGCGGCTTTTGAGGGCGAACCGCTTCCGTCGGGGCTCCCTGGATTTCGATTTTCCGGAACCGTACATCGTGATCGATGAGGACGGCCGTCCCGTGGACGTGCGCCGCCGGGAACGGCTGGAAAGCCACCGGCTCATCGAGGAGTTCATGCTCTTGGCGAACGAGACGGTGGCGACGGACATGCGGCGGTTCCCGTTCCTCTACCGCGTCCATGAACGTCCGGACCAGTTCAAGATGGGGAAGTTGGAGGAGATGTTGAAGGCCGCGGGGGTTCCCGTGCCGCCGGGGTTCCATGAGGGACGGTCTTCGGCGTTACAGCGGGTGTTGGAATCCGTCAAGAAGCAGCCCATCGAACCGATGATCCACATGATGGTCTTGCGCAGTCTCAAACAGGCGGTCTATTCCCCGGCCAACGCCGGCCATTTCGGGCTGGCCTCGGCGTGTTACACCCATTTCACCTCGCCGATCCGGCGGTATCCGGATCTGATCGTCCACCGGATCGTCAAAGAGAACCTGAACGGTCGCTTGAGCGCGGAGAGGCAGGCGGATTGGAAGAAGAGCCTTCCGGGGACGGCCGTCTGGACGTCTCAGCGGGAACGGGTGGCGGTGGACGCCGAACGGGAATATGCGGATTTGAAGAAGGTGCAGGTGATGCAGAAACATCTGGGGGAATCTTTCGACGGCGTGATCTCGAGCGTGACCGCGTTCGGTTTCTTCGTCCAGCTGGACCGGATCTTCGTGGAGGGGTTGGTGCACGTCTCGAACATCCGGGACGACTACTACATTTACGACGAAGTGCGGGCCTTGCTCAAGGGCCGGCGGACCGGTCGCGTCCTCCATATGGGGCAACGCGTGCGCGTGAAACTGGCCGCCGCCAACGTGTTGAAGAAACAGCTGGATTTCGAGCTCGAACAGACGCCCTCCCATCAGCCCCCGCGTCCGACTCCCCACAGGACTCCCCGGCATCACCGCCGGTGACGGGCCTTCGGTGTCTTTCCTGACGGGGAAGTGCTATCATGGTGTATCCGTCCGGAAGGTCTTTTCGGCGGGTCATGAAAGAGGTGCCGTATGACGAAAGAAAAACAGATCCTGGCGATCCGCAAAAATCTCATCCATAAATTAGGGGATAAACTCACCGGTAAGTTGGGAAAAGGCAGGATCTCCGACATCGCGAGGGACATCGCGGATTACAAAGAACAGGTCGGATGGCCCAACACCCCGCAGGAGATCCGGCGTCTCCAGGATAAAATCCGCTATATCCCGGCGGAGGTCTCCCTCGGATTGTCCGTCCTCCGCCTTTCGAAGAAATCGGAGATCCGCATCTCGGAAGCCCTCTGGGGCACGCTGAAGTCCGCTTTCCCGTCGATGAGGATCATCCAGCCGAACTGATGGTCCCCGGCCCTCGCCCGAGGGCTGTCCGCTTCTCCAACCGTCCATCCTGATCCCTTCCCGCCGAGCCGGGGGGGATTCCTTCACAGAGAGAGCCTCCTCATCCGGTCCCTCCATCGGGACGGGATCCAATATCCATCTTTCCCGGCGGTCATCGTCCCCCGCCGTATTAATAGGTAGCGGTCCCCGGGGGATGACAGGGGGGGGCTTGACAACCATACATATGTATGGTATACTGTTCTCACTATGCTAACCGACAAACAGCAGGAAATATTGGAGTTCATTCGAGAGACGTTGGGTTCGACGGGGATTGCGCCGTCTTACCGGGACATCGCCGGCCATTTTTCCGTTTCCATCGGCACCGTTCAGGACCACCTGAAGGCGTTGGAACGGAAGGGCCATTTGACCCGGCCGGAGTTGCGGCACAGAGGGATCGTCCCTGTCGATTGGCGCGGCGGGGTGTCCATCCCCGTGGTGGGGCAGGTGCGGGCGGGGTTGCCCATGCTGGCCGAGGAGAACATCGAGTCCTATATCAACGTGGACAGGAATTTCATCCGAGGGGAGCGCCTCTTCGCGCTGAAGGTGCGGGGGGACAGCATGAAGGACGCCGGCATCTTCGAGGGGGACACGGTGATCATCCGGCCGCAGGAGACGGCGCAGAACGGCGATATCGTGGTGGCGTTGAACCAGAGCGAGGCGACGGTGAAATATTACCGGTTGCGCCGGGGGGAAGTCTATCTGGAACCGGCCAATCCCGATTATCTGCCTCTGAAGGCGCGCGAGTTCGACGTGCTGGGCAAAGTGGTGGGGCTCATCCGGAGATACCCGAACTGAGCGCGATGAACGGGAGTCGAACATGTTGGTCGAAGAGATACGGGAGGCGATCGATGTAGGTGTTTCTTTCCGAAAAGGGGCCGCCCCCGCGCCGAGATGGTTCGTCCGGAGGGGGCGCAAGGTGGAGATCAAAGGCGTGGAGAATTCCTGGAGGGGGCGGAGAGGGGATTCTCCACTTCTTTTTTTCTCGGTGACGGATGGAACGGACGTCTACGAGATATGCCTGGATCAGAAGAGATTGTTGTGGACGTTGGAGAAAGTCTATGTGGAAGGGTAGGGTGATCCTCCATGTGGACATGAACGCGTATTTTGCGGCAGTGGAACAGAAGGGGAATCCGCTGATTCGCGGAAAACCGGTCGTGGTGGTGGGGGATCTCTCCCGCCGTTCCGTCATTTTGACGGCCTCTTACGA